>ERZ838516.1950-NODE-1950-length-23928-cov-6.715913_pt1 | contig 23928 bp, 28 predicted proteins | sample MGYA00519910_ERZ838516 | MGnify/ENA primary metagenome ERZ838516 (study PRJEB31850, sample SAMEA3708837) | human gut metagenome | biome: human gut; feature: human-associated habitat; material: faeces | place: China | collected 2014 ... | reverse complement strand
TCATAGATAGCCTCCAATTGTTCTAAAAAGTTTAGCCTAAACTTTTTAGACTGAACTTTTTAGAGCATTATCATTTGTCGAGGCTATTATCTCAAAAAATGAGGTCACTGTCTACGCATCCACTATTGAGCGTTTACCTTCTTTATATATTTTGTTGCTGTTATATGCTTTTACAACATCTGGGAACAAGCAAAGCGTTGATTCAGACAATCTCTTTAAATAGCTTATACACTTGTTTTTATAATTTTTTTCTATAGAGTCTACATAAGCTACATAGCCACGTATTTCATCATTCATTGCATAATCACCCGTGGCTACTTCATAATGAAGCATAGCTCGTATATCTTTTTTGACTTCTTTAGGAGCCTTTAATAAACCATCATTTATCGTTACTCCCAATACTTCCTTATGATTTTTAGGTGTCATAAAAACTGTTTTCCTTTGATTTAAGCAAAAGCCTTCATCTTCTACTATCTTTTTAATCATGCCATATATCTTTCTTAATAATTCTCTATCATCACAAGAAAATGTCAAATCATCCGCATATCTTGTATATACAATATTTCTTTTATTGCAATATCCTGCTATCCTAAAATCTAGTTTTCTACAAACTAAATTAGCAAGATATGGTGATGTAACAGCCCCTTGTGGCAATTCATCATTAACAACACATATATTTGTTAACAAATTTGATATATCAGCATTATATCCTACATTTTTAAAAATATAGTACACACTCTCTCGCTTAATCGAAGGATAAAAATTCTTTAAATCTAGCTTTAGTATATATAAATTGTTTTTATGCTTTTCTGCACAATACACCAATGGAGAACCTTTTCGAATATCTCTCTTAAATCCATATGAATATTGGGATGTTTTTATCTTGTATAAGATATTCTCCAAAGTCCATCGTTGAACTATCTTTAACGCTAGAGACGGTGCATTAATCTTTCTTTTATTACCATCCTTTTTTTTAATAAAAAAGGTTTTATATCTTCCCTCAGCATCCCTTTTAGTCAGCCAATAAACTAGTTTTTCACTTAAACTTACTTCTTTAACTAAATCATCAAAGCAAGTCAACATTGGCAATCCTAGAGACTCAATAACTATTTTATTACTATATTTATTCATAAAATTAGCACCACTTCCTTACCTTAAATCCTTTACCTCCAATCAATGGAGGAAATCCACTGTCGTGGGGTTACTCCATTGATTGGAGTAACTCTGTGTTTGTTAATTTTCTTAGGAAGACGAACCATCTTCCGTAAACAGATATGTACCTGCAACGTTCTAAGAAAGCAGTGCTAATAATATTGGCTATACATAATTTTTAATCTCATTTTATCAATAGTTCTCGTTTTATTTTCCAAAGAAACATATGACAAAAGAAGCTTAGCAAAATCATATCCCTTATCTGTAAGCCTATACTGAATTGACTTCCCTGCCGGCTCTTCTTTTTTTATCAAGCCTCCTTTGAATAACCTTTTTACTGCAGACGAATAGATAATATCAAATTCAGTTATGTTGTATTTTTTCTCATACAAATGCTTTAAAATTGCTACCAATGATTTTACATCCAATTCTTGATAAAAATACAACAACGTTATTATAAAATAATATTGACCAGAAATCAAGTTTAAATCCTTCAATTTCAGTTCTTTTGTTTTATACCTATATCCAAATTTTTTTTTCAAATACTTTTCAATTTTTTCTACAAGTTCACCAATATTATTATTGAAATAGATTACATTATCTTTATTATTCATTCTAACATACTCTACTGGTCCCTGCCTAATAAAGCTTTTTGCATTTTTATACTTTGTTTGCAATAACACAACTACCTTTTCCAAGGTTTCACTATTATTAACAAATGCCCCTAATTCTGTAAATGAACCCGGACTTTCGCAAACAATCAAGATTATATCGCTGTTGCTTGCCAAAAACTTCTCTAATGTTAGTAAATCATATTTTTTTCTATTAAGCATTTCCATAAACATATCTTCCGGATACAATATGGATAAATTATCATTATTTTCTAATCTACTTCTGATAATATCTCTATTGGATTTCTTTTCTTTTGTACTTGCTGCACCACACAAAAAAAGATCAATATTTCTGTGGCGTATATTACAAAATATATTATTATATATTTCATCCACAATATCAAATTTCTCTATCAATAAATTTCCTTCCTTTCAACAATAAATCTGTATTTTCTTTATATTAAATTAACATGTCCAATGCCCTCTCGGGCTTCTTTTCCAATTAAGAGAGCCACCTCTCGGCAGCCCTCTCTGTGTGATGTAATGTTTTTTTGCTAGCAATCGAAAACTACTTCATCTAGTTTTTAATTCAAGTTCTTCGATCTTGCTACATTTGTTTTATATCAAATTGCGACAAATTTTGCAACCATTTTCGTTTTACCAAATTCGACACTTTTCGGCATTATTCGAACTTTTGTTCATGCTTTGTTAACGGTGCCTGACCCCTGGGTACACTGATATGAATGATTAATCCCATGGTCTTTAAAATAATACGCACGAGAAAATTTATGAATCTTTTCAACATTCTGATATATTACATTTAAATCAGTACGGTATTTTTCTGTTTTTATACACCAATCTTTTCTCCAATTTTTCTCCATTTTTACTCCATTTTTACTCCTTTCACCCACTTTTTAATTTATTAACAGCTTCAATCTCGATAATTCTAATTTCAAGTATAGCTATTTTTTTATAAATGCCCTATCGAGCTTATTCACTAGTCACTGATAACATTGTCTAGTACTATGCACCAGTTGTACCTATCAATGCCTCCAACGTATTGTAAAAACTTATTACTGACTCACTATGACTAAGAGAGTCACCTTTCGGCAGCTCTCTCACTGTAATATAATACTTTGTAACTATTTTTGCTCGGCAAAATCCAACATTTTTCTTGCTTTTGTTCATAGTTTAGCCATTTCCTGTTCACACTCTAGGGCCAGATTCCTGGCACTTTTGGATCAATACCGCCATTCGCATTCATGCAGGCATCTTTCCATGTCTTGATCTGCTCAACATAAAGTCCCTTTTTGTGAGCATACTCCGCAAGCTCCGTTTCATTCATGCCTGCACTTTCTACAACAATGAGGAATTTGTCCTGCGTGCTCCAATCGTCCGAATTGGCATCAGTTCCCGGTGCTGCATAGCCATCTCGTCTGGCTTTATCACGCCAGTTTCGCAGAGTCTGCTCGGAGACACCTTCTTCCTTTGATATCTTTGTAATGGATTCATTGTTAGGCAGAAGCATTCTTCTGAGAAGCGCATCCTTTAATTCTTTACTATAATTCATGGTGAAAGCTCCTTTCCGTGGTAGCTCTATTCTACCACAAAAACATTTATCTTTCACTGTCAACTATAGTAACATACAGGGGACGCCTATTGCAGCCAATCCCATCAATAAATTTCTGTATGTACTCAACATTTGTATTTTTAACTTAAAGTCTTCGCGACACATTATTTTCTCCTCACTAGAATCGAATCCAACTTATATTTTCAACTTCTCTATTACTTCTGATGACATCTTATTTAACGGCAAGGATACTAACATAGACATAATCAGAAGTTCTCCCAGCAACACTATGGGGAAACGCAATTTAATCCATATCTGTGTGATTTGAGGGAACGCATTACGATATATAAAAGGATGTATCAGCCAAACATACGTTGAATACTTCCCTAGTAAAAGAAAAATCCTTGAAAAATTGTTATTTTTTTTCAAGCAATTAAATCCTACAAAAACAGGAAAAGTATAAAACACAATCAAAATTCCCTTGTCCAAAACAATAAGAACTAAAGCCAACATCAGCAGTATTCCAAGAATCATTAAATTACTGTGCTTAATTCTATCTAATCTTTTCTTCACAGCGCTAATAATATTCTTCTGTGCAATATACATTCCGCCCATATAACATAGTAAACGAGCCCCTAGAAGATAATATATTCTTTGCCATATCCACACTAAAATCCAATGTGACGAAATGTACTGCGGAATAATTTTATTTGCGACTTCAACTATAAAGAATTGAGCTAGCAATAGAACCAACACTATTCTGCCATTTCTTTTCTCCACCACATTAAATATTTTCCGAGAAAGTAAAACGTAAATCAAATAAACAAACGCATACCACCATATTCCCGTATAAGTCCAGCTTAGTAAAAAAACATTAGATAAGCAGTTCCATAAGCTTCCGGGTATTGCATCAGAGCTAAATACTATCCCAATTATGGATACAAGTAAAACAACAAGCCAATAACAGATTAAAAACTTCAGGCATCGTTTTATCCTCTTTTTTAACGTTAGCCCATTCTTCTGTCCCTGTCGAAAATGTGCATAACCACTACAAAGACAATATGTTGGCGCACAAATTGCACAAAGCCATCCTATGTAATATATCAACGGAGTTTCCTCATTTAACCAAATCAAGGGCGTTCCTATCACTGCCCCCCCCGCAGACAAAATAGATGAAGCATGAGCATGCTAACTACGGCATAGCCCTTACTCATCTGTATATCTTTATTTGACAGTTCCATATCACTCATTATTCCTTAATTTCCTTCCCATTCAAGAAAGACACATAATCAAAATCATCAAGATATCTTTTCCCGGAAAAGGGTCTCAATTTGAATGTACCCCCCCCCTTAAATTTATTCATTCCATTATCTATTCCAATATAATGCGCATCAATCATCTCTGGATGTCTTTTATGCGTCAACACTACTTTATTTGTTGAATATGGCAGCTTTTGATATTCTTCAAGTTCTTGTGGAAAAAAATTATCATATGTTTCCATGATATAAAAAATATTTGAATAATCAACTCTATTCACACGTTCAAACCATTTTTTTCTTGCTTCCTCAAAGCTCTCATAATGGTTAAATAAAATATCAATATCTGGATATACCTCGGATATTAACTTACCAGTTGGAAATCCATATTTGCTGCTATAATCTGTTTCAACCAGATTACACCCCAAGTAGTGTTCCAAATGTTGAATAAAAAGCGGAAAATTTCTCACCGTCAAGTTAATCGTCGGCGAATTAAACTTTAAACCAAGGTCATGATAAATAAATCCTGCACAACAATTATTCGAAATAATCGTTGGACTAGAGTTTCTTAATTTTCTGCGTTGAACACTGCACCACCGTTCATGTAATATTGCTTGCATACGATGGTACGGTTTCAATACAATATCAGCACTCATAGCACCTCTCCTCCCTTTTCTCTCTGGCAAACAAGAAGTATCAATACAATCTACCGATCCCCTTTGCTGGGACACCTGCAACCTTAACATTGTCTTCGATATCTTTTGTCACCACACCATTCCTCTTATGCATTACAAATATAATGTATCAGTCAAAAAATGGAGATCAATTTGCTGCTTTAATTTGAGAACCTGTTTACGAATCAAATCATTCTTTTTCATTTTCGATTCAATATTGCTTCCAAGAGACATTCTAATGTCAAAATAATTTTCATCCGGATTTGCACTAAATCCATCATAGCCAGCAATTGAAATCGTTCTGATTCCAATTGACATAAGCAAATTAATCAACATCAAGGTAGGATCATCAGAAATGTCTGCATCATCACACAGATAAGAAGCGTAGTTAACTCGAATTCCTTCGCTAAAGTCCAGATTAGAAGTTGTTATGTACTCCTTTACCTTTTCTGTCGGCAAACTTGATACACGTTTTTCATTTGCCAAATATAAATAGTCATAGTCATATCCTTGTGAAATCTTATTTACGCCAAAAACGACCGGATTATTTGTTCTAATATAAGCTTTAATTTTATCCTGTTCTTTTACCAAAGATGATCCTGGTGCCAAAATAAGTATGGAACGTCCTGTGATTTTTTCCTTAAGTTTATTCACTGCTTCATGATCATCCACATACCGCTCTTGGTATTTTGTATAATAGTTGCTCGCCTTTTCAATAGAAAAAGAATTTCGATCTGTCTCAGAAATCATCGTCAAAATTTCATGCATTGAACGAACCGTAAGAGTATTCTTCTCTGCAAAATATGCTGCATAGTTAGGATGGCAGTTGTGGATTGCAGAAAGATAAAATGGCAAAGAGTATCCCCAAAAGTTCTTCGCAAATATCGGCTTTAAGCATTCATCAAACACTTCTAAAATAGGTTCAATATTATATGTCTTTCCAAAGTTTTGATTTAAGTATTTTGCAAATAACTCTATGTTTAAGTTACCTGCACCACGTCCCATTCCAAAAACGCTTGCATCAATAATCAAATCATGATCCAAATTCTGCTCAACCATATATTTCGAATTGCTATAAGCCTGCTGCAAGTTATTATGTGAATGATATCCCAATTTGATGTCGCTTTTCAGATTGTTATCAGTCAAGAACAACAATCTACGAAAGTCCTTTAACTCCATAACACCAAAACTATCTACAATATAGAATGCTTCCGGTTCCAATTCATTAGTTTTTCTAATGAGATGAACATATTCTTCATCGCTATAATTAAGCGCCCCCATTGGTTGTACATAAAAACGATAACCCTTTTTCTTTAGACTTTCAAAATACTCAAAAGCGCCCTCAAGATCCTTTTTATGGAATGCAACTCGAATAATCGGACTGGCTTCTGAAGCCATTTCAAGTAAGCTTTCTGGATACTCTCCATAATTTACCATCACGGCATAATCCTGACGAGTACTCTTAGCTGGAGCATATGCCCTACTAACATCCTGAATATTAGTATATCGTGCTACATTTTTGTTCCCAGCATTTTTAGTACTCAGATATCCACACTCAATAATTTCAACACCAGCCTGAACAACTTTTCGAGCCACCTCTTTAATGTTCTCTTCTCCAAATTCCCAGTTGTTTACATATCCGCCATCACGTAATGTGCAATCGAGTAAATAAATATTATTCATATGTTTTCTCCTTGAAACTAATCTTTTCCAAATAAAGCAGGCATAAACATCGTGATTATTTGAACAACTATGCATGACAATGCCAGACTCGTCAATGCAATGAATATTGTAAGTGGAATACAATTATAATCAAAACCCAGTCCACCTATAAATTTTCTAAATAGTTCAACAAACGGCTTATGCACTAAAAATATACCCATTGTGTTTTGCCCAATCCATATTAAGGCATTTTTTCTCTCTAAGGTGCAATCAATACCTATAGATAGGCTTAGTAATATAGCCGTACCCCCTAAAGCCCCTAGTAGAAAAGCGCCCGCATTCCCGTATATTGCATTAGCCATCAAAACATATCCAACGGATGGATTATTAAAATATATTCCTGTACCTAGACAAACACAGCCCAATAATCCTAATATTAAAACAGTTCCAAATTTTTGTAACCGAATTCTCTTTTTGAATATCACTTTTTTCGATATATGTCCGGCCATCATAAATGAAGCAGCTACAAATGCGATATCTATCCCTAGTGGATCGCCGAATTTCGTATGCGGCATAATAAAACCAATCACAAGAAACAAAATGGTTCCTACATATTCTAATGCTTCCTTCTGTTGCCAAGATGCTGCATATATCATAAGTTCAACTATTATGTCGGCCACAAATAGTGTTGGTAAAAACCAAAGCGATGTAAGGGAATCCGCACGAATCAGGGTTTCCCTTGTTCCATAGCAAATATACAATAGGTTCTTAAAGGAAAACTGGCTATAAATACATCCCCACACAATGTACGGAATTAACAATCGGTGAAATCTACGCCTAATAAATCTTTTAATTTCCTCTACCGATTCCACACTATCTTTGCAAAATATCCCTGACAAAATGAAAAATGCCGGCATATGAAAGGCATATAACAAATCTTTAGTACTTGTGTTTGAATCGACTACATGTCCAAGTATTACACAAAAAATCGTTAATGCTCTAGCAATATCCAGATATATAATTCTATCTTTATTCATTATTGATCGAGTAGAATTTTTATCCATAATTTTTATTTATTCTCAATTTTTGTAGTCGAAGCATCTTTTAATTTTTCACGAATCTGTGTGGTTGAAATCCCCTTTGTATAAGGAATATAAACAACATCACATCCCACACTCTTCAGTTCAGCCTCGATCTTGTTCCATACTTCCGTTCCCTTCCAGTCATCACCAATAAATGCCACATCAAAATGGTACTTTTCCCACGCTTCCATTTTGCTGCGCGTTTCATTTTTTACAACTTCATCTACATATCTTATTGCTCCAACAATAGCTGCGCGATCCTCATAATTAATAACTGTCGGTCTATTTTTGCAGTGCATTACCCACTCATCCGAATGAATACCCACAATTAAATAATCACAGTATTCTTTTGCCTGCTTCACCAGATTTAAGTGGCCAATATGAAACATATCAAATGTTCCCACTGTAAAACCTCTTTTATACTTCTTTGCCATAATTAATTCTCCCTTTCTTCACTTGACTTCATCGACTCTATAAGATGAATTATCATGTCATCAATATTATACTTCGGATACCATCCCAGATTTTGCAATTTATTTGAATCTAACACATTCCGCATTATCTTGTTATACCCAAACTTAGTAGCATCCTCTGATAAATCAAACACAAGTTTAGACCCGCTTTCCGGATACAGTTCTATAAATCTTTCTGCCAACTTGCGAATTGAGATTTCTGTTTTCATATTTGCAACATTATAAGCATTTCCCGGAACACCATTTATCAACAAAATCAAAAGTGCTCTCGCCACATCTTCCGTATCACAATAATCCCGAACGGTTTCTCCTGACGATTTAAGAATAATATCTTTATGATCCAAAATGCTTTTGGCAAATTGAGCAAAGACTCTGTTATCACGATAAGATACACCGTGTCCAAATGAAGCGGTTAATCTAGCTACTGTTGCAGGAGTCCCATATTGCTTAGCGTATGCCGAAAACATACACTCACAAATACGTTTTCCTTCCGAATAGCTACTTCTAACATTCATCGGATCAATGTATCCGCCATCCTCTTCAGTAATATACTTTTTGTCTTGCCCAGTATTTCCATACACCTCTAATGATGACAAAAATACGATTCCTTTAACTTTTTGTTCACGCGCCATTTCTAATGCGGCACGTGCTCCGTCAATAGATGTTCCTATAGTTCTCATCGGATAATCAATATGCTGCTTGCTCCCACCAGTAACGGATGCTGTGTGAACAATATAATCAACCTTTTCACTGGTGTTTAATGCAGTCACATCACAAAAGCATGAGCATAAATCGTTCCTATGTAACATACCTTCGTAAATTTTCTCAAATTTTTCTACATTTCTAGCATGTCCTATAACACGAATGTTAGTGTTAAACTCGTCATTATATCTCAGCAGTAGCTTAACAATATTTTGGCCAATCATGCCTGTCGACCCAGTAATTAAAACAGTACTATTGCCAACGGCCTCAGCGATTTTACTATCCTTCATAATTTCCATTAAAGTTCTCCTTTCCTAATACCCCATATTCAATAATTCACAGTCTATGCAGCTCGTGGAAACGAGAACCCCGTATTATTTAAATTTTCTCTCTGCCCCCCCCCGATTGAATTTAACACTTTTAATAATGTTTCATCTAAGGAATATACTGGTTTCCATCCCAGTTCTTCTAATTTTGTAGCATCCATCAGAGTTGTACCCTCCTTTCGGAATCCTAATTTTGTCACATCTTCTACCTCTTCTATTTTTAATTTAATATTTTTTCCAGATACCTCAATCATCCGCATAGCCATATCTTTGATTGATATAGCGTTATTCATATTTGTCAAATTATATGCATTACAGTTTTTTCCCTTTGTCAGCACGTATAAAAACGCTGTTGCAGCATCATCCGCATCTAAATAACTTCTAACTGTTTTTCCTGATGACTTCAGCACAATGTCTTCACTATTGACGATACATCTTGCAAATTCCGCAAAGAAACGCGGATCACTATATTTAACTCCTGTTCCAAATGTAGATGTCAATCTGACCGCATATGTTTCAACACCATATTGGCATGAGTAAGCACAACATAAAGATTCACACAATCTTTTGATTTCAGCATAAATATTTCTTAATGTAAATGTATCCAACTCACACAAAGAATCTTCTTTAATTAAATTATCCTGGTAAATTGAGCCGTACACCTCATAGGTCGATACATATAGGAATCCTTTACAATGATGCTCAACAGCAAATTCCAACAAATCTCTTGTTCCTGTTATTCCAATATCAAACACCTTTACGGGATCCTTAAGATGCATCTTTAATCCACCCGAAACCCCTGCGCAGTGTATAATATAATCAACATCTTGGATGTACTGGATTTTATCTCCAATTTTATATTCAACAAAATCAATCTGGCTAATTCCGATTAAATGTTTGAACTCGGTCTTCACTTTATCTTTGCTTCTATATAGAGCAACAATTCTAATATTAGCATTCTCTGTTTCGTTGAGTGCAACTAAGTAAGCCACTACTCTAGCTCCAATCAACCCTGTGGCACCGCTAATTAATACACATTTATCACGCAACTCACTTGCAAGTGTTTTTTTATCTTTCATGCATTGCTGTTTATCCATAGTTGCTTTTACTCCAATCTCTTATTATTTTTTCCTGCGAGAAACGGCGTTATCTTAGTGATTATATAAGTTAACACACTTGAATAGACGCATAACAATAACCATGCTGCCATATAGATCATCTTATTGCCATGTATCTCACAAAAAGATTTCAGATCATACACAAGTGTCCTGTGTATGATAAAAAAAATCATTGAATTTTTGCCCATCCACATAATTGCTCGAACAATGCTAGTATTAGCAATCGACAATCTCATCACCGTTTCGCATATAATAATCAGTGATGTACAAATCAGAATAGCCATTACTGTAAATATAACTGGATTTCCCACATTATATGTCGCCATCTGTTGATAGCCTAAACTTCCTCTATTCTCTTTCGCAATCATGACTTCTCCAATCAAAAATGCCATTGATAGCAGAAGTTTTTTTGAGTTCTCTAATCTATTAATCTTCGGTAAAATATATTTCTGTAAAAAAGTTCCATACAAAACAAACGTAGCTCCTAACATGCTCACATCCAGTGACATTGGAAGCCCCATTATGTGTTCGCGAATATTTATGATTTCGTGTATTTTTGAAAGGCATACACTTATTCCAAAAAGCCCTACCGTAACACTTACTTGCCCTATTGCTGACTCTCTGATATATTTTATATTAATGAAAAATGACGCTATAATGCTTGCAAAAAAGGATGCTACTAAAAACCATAGCATTCCATTACTTCCTGCAATTATTAAAGACTCATTTGTTCCGTATAAGATAAGTGCCAGTTTGGGAAAAGAAAAACTGGAAAAAATCAGTCCCCACACTATATATGGTATAATAACTTGATGGAACTTTTTACTCACTTTGATTTGAATTGACTCTTTCTTTAATAGAATACCTGTTAAAATAAAGAAAAGTGGCATATGGAAGCTATAAATCGCCGGTTTCACTATGCCATCATTCGGAATAAGATGCCCAAACAACACACAGAGAATCCCTATACCTTTAACCAAATCGATGTAAGCAATTCTCTGTTTATACATTAATATTGACCCTCCTCATAGAACATAGTTCAACTGTTCAGTTTACCTATAATTAAATTAGCAACTGTTTCCGAAGCTGTACCAGGCTCTTTGAAACCAATTTTCTTGAAGAAACTGCTACACCTTTCCAGATAATCATTCATATCAAATGTTTGAATATTATCTTCTAATTCTTCTTGCGATTCTGCTAATGCGCACGGTAGTTCTCTAAAATTAAATAACAATCCACGTTCTCGACTCGTATATTCATCAATATCTTTAGCCAGAAGAAACACTTTGTGTTTTGCAATCATCGAATCAAACATACATGCAGAATAATCGGTGATCAGAACATCTGAAACTGCTAAAAGCTCCTGCATATCTGGATAACCTGTAGCATTCTTTATATCGTCTGAGAAAGAAAACAGATTACTATATTTTGCAATATTAGGATGCATCCGAAGAAGAAATACATATTCTTCGCCAAATTTTTTTTCAAGCTTCTTTCTGCAATTCTCATAGTCGAATTTGAACGGTGCAACCGGATCTTCCGGATCTACAGTATTTAATCTAAATGTTGGTGCATACAGAATTACTTTCTTATTTTGAGCGATTCCTAATGTCTTATAGACTTTATCCCTTACCTCTTTTGTAGGATTTATTAAAATATCGTTTCTAGGAAATCCACATTCCAAAACATCTCCTGAATACCAAAAATGATTGTGATACCTATCCGTCCTATATTTTCCATTGGAAATCATCAAATTAGTGATTTTTCCATCGTGCTTTGCGGCTTTAACATAGTTGACCGGGAGAGAATCCTCAACCTCCTGCTCTGCTTTTTTCAAACCAATGGAGCCATGCCAAGTCTGAATATAGAATTGATTTTTCTTTTTGTGAACTTTTCTTGAATCCCTTACATTATCAACCCAAACTTTTGCCGTCGCCCATTCATAAGCTGCCTTTAATGTTCCATATTGAACTTTCCTAATTCCCTTAGGCATTTCAACGCTCATATCATTAACAACCCATACAATATCAACATTGGGGGAATCTGTAGTATTCAACAAAGCATTCGCTATATATTTGGGATTACAGCCATATCCTTTACCGCAAAAATTATCAAATACAACTTTATTATTTTTAACAGGAAAAACAGCCATAACGAAATTTTCAAATGGAACTACTATTTTATAATAAGCTGCATCATGTAACCGATTCAAATAACTTCTTTCCATTATATTTTCCTCTTTATTAAATCTTTTCCATATCCAACAATATATTGGAAAGCATCTGCCTTTGTAAAATATGCAAGGGCTAGGTATACACCTGCTCCCGTCACAACCTGTAAGATTAATGATAAAAGTATCGGCAATTCAACCAAGGAAACCACTTTAATTGCAAAGTACATAGCTAATGAGTAGACTGTTGCCGGTATAAGATCTTTAATTTGACGTTTCAATCCATAGCCAATCAAATTTTTATTTGGCTTCATATTTACGGCGGCTGCATAAATCGCATAAACAGGCATAGTCCATGCGATTGCTGTCACACTGATATTCATCGTTACAACTATCATTAATAGACCAACAGGCTTTTTTGCAAATTCCAATTTCAATACAATATCACTTCTGCCAATCGCTTTCATTGCCTGCAAATTAGCATTAGTTACAGAATTTATTGCACCTGAAATACACATAATCTGCATAAATGGCACTGCGGGAAGCCACTTATCTGTAAGCATAATTAAAACAAGTGGTTTTGAAATAGCTGCCAAACCAATCATAAGTGGAAAAATAACGAACGACGACACTCTCATAGCTCGGCTTACCATTTTTCCAACTCGTTCTTTATCATCAGAATAATTAGACATTGCAGGAAACAGTACCGTCGAAATTGTTCCATCAACATTCGTTGTAATTAAATCCGGGAATTTTTTTCCCTGATTGTAATATGCAAGATCCGATGATGTGTAAACTTTTCCAATTATAAATGATCTCAATTGCTGATAGACCGTACCCACCAAGTCAGCCGCCAATATTTTCCAACCATAACTCATCAGCTTTTTTGCTGCGCTAATTGAAAAAAGGCGCTTTGGCTTCCATTCAACAGTGAATGAAAGAACAATTGTGTCCACAATAGAGTTTGTAAAGTACTGACCAATCAATGCCCAAACTCCAAGCCCATGATATGCCATTGCAATTCCAACAAATCCAGACAATATCGTTCCAAATAAGGTAGAATAGAAAAATTTTTTATAAAGCATATGCCTGGACACATAAGCATGCTGAACAGAATTATATGCTGCAAGTGGCATTCTTAAACTAAACACCCTAATCACATTGCAAAGTATCGGAGTGTTGTAAAAATCAGCAATAAAAGGGGCTGAAACAAATAAAATAATATAGATTACAACCGCTACCAACAAACTACAATACAATATCGTAGAAAAATCAGTATCGTCCGCATCCTTTTTTTGAATTAACGCTGTGCTAAAGCCACTGACAACAAACACATCTGCAATCGTGATAAAAACATTAACCATTGCAACTGTTCCATAATCCTCTGGCATAAGAAGTCTTGCCAAAACTATGGAAACAACGAACGAAACTCCCTGTGCTAATATTCTTTCACTAAACTTCCAGAACAAACCTGAAAATACGCTTCTTTTATCATTCATCGGTTATACATCCATTCCCTTTACCTAAAATATAAGTTAACCCAAGTGCTACAAAGAAAAGAGAAAACAAAGAATTAAATGTACTTGACAAAAACAAATTGATGATGAACAATCCACCGAAAGCAATTTTTTCACAGACACTATTCAACGAATTTTTTATAAAAAGAATAATACCTCCCAAGTATTCTATTCCAATAAAAATTCCGCCTAACGCAAATACTTTTAATAGTCCCGCTGTATTTCCTCTCAGCGTATTACCCGTCATAAATGATCTAATATAAGACTCATTATAGAATCCGCATCCAAATAATACGTTATTCTTCCATGCCGCAAATGTTGCGACTGTGTCGTCCAATCTTGCAACAATAGAACCGCCTTCAAATGTTGATTTAGAAGTCAGCAAATTAAATACTATTATAGAAATCACACAAATAAGAAACGGCCATATAAGAACTTTGTAATTAAACTTTGTATCTCCTTCATGCGTTTTTATAACAGAATCACTTATATATTTCAGTCCAGCAATGATCATCATAAAAATAATCGCCTTAGCCGAAAAAGTTGTTATTGCCGTCACCGAAAGTGCTATTACATTAAATTTTGATGGTTTCTCTTTAACAAACAACTCCACAAAAAATGCCGGCCATAAGAAGCTTCCCCAAGATGGGCCTTCCAAAAAAATGCCTGTATTTCTTGCAAATGTTATCCCAAATACAGTTTGTGACTGTCCTATATAAGTAAGTCCAAAATACGATTTTATCGAATATGTTGCCATTTCGCCTCGTGTTACAGCTATCATTTTGTATGGCAATATATGAAATATTTCTCCTCCAAAATATAAAATACAAGAAATAATCGCAAGTGCTAAAATGATTGTTTCGAACTCCATTACAAACTGCTTTAGACGGTCACAGTTTTTTAAACTGCAACACAAAATAAGCATTATTATCAGTGGTAACAACATCCACATATAAAATGTAGATGATGTATCTCGACTTATTATTGAATATAAAATATTATAAGCTAGAACTAATACAACTAAAGTAATATCTCTTTTTTTGATTTCTCCACTACCACTTATTACTATATTTGCAATGCCATATACTGCGACCAACAAATATATCATATAAGTAATCATATTCGCTGTTTTACTATTCCCAGGTACATATCGCCATACGGCCATAGTACTACTAATCACATATAACAATATGATTACATATTCTAACAGCGATCTTATACGTACCACTTTAATCTTCACAGTTTTCCTTTCCGCCTTATACTCTTTGGCATTTGCAAATTTTTATATAAATTTTCAACTTATCCACCACTCCCAAAGTCTTCTGCTTAAAAACATCTTTTGCTATTTTCTTCAATCTTAGAAGTATTATCTTTGTATCTCCACTTTCTACCTTTTTAGTTGTGTTATTTAAAATTTTATAAACATTAGATACATAAGTTTCTAGCGCATTAGCATATACAGCAGAATCTCTTTCCTTAAAGAAATTAATTCTCTCCCAAAGAGCTTCCTCAATATCAATTCCTGGTGCTCCTATTTGATTTCCTATAATACTATCTCCACGTTGCCTGTAATAGTACAGTTCATCTTCCGTTGCTCCAATTCTTCCAGCGGAAAAAATAATCTTGTATGTCGTATAAATATCTTCATGTAATTTTCTGTATGGATACCGAATATCTCCAATAACACTTCTTTTATACAGCTTGTTCCATGCAACATCATAGAAAGCATCTGTACTCCGATAACACTCTCCCGGCTGCAAGCATCTAACCATATGTTTAAGCTCTTTATTTTCTATTGGCCTTCCATCCATAAATTTCTGAAATCCACAAATTGCTATATCACAGTCATTTTCTTCAATTATTTTTAGAAGTTCTTCGATATAGCGTTCATGAACAAAATCATCTGAGTCAACAAATGCAATATATTCTCCTCCAGCTATTTCAAGACCTGCATTTCTTGCATCGGAAAGGCCACCATTGATTTTATGTATTACTTTAATACGAGCATCTTTTGCTTTCCACTCTTCACATTTTTGTGGACAAATATCATCTGATCCATCATCTACTAAAATCAGCTCAAACTTCGAATAGGTCTGCTGCAATATGCTTCTAACACAGTCATCTAAATACTTTTCCACATGGTATACTGGCACTATTATTGACACTAACGGTTGTTTCTTCATTTCCACTTTATCCCTACTTTTCCGCTTTACTAATTGCATATCCAAGTTTATTTTCTATACCCTTTATAGAATAGTTTTCTTCGTATGCAAGTCTATTTAAAGGAACAAACCGTGCTGGCCTGTTAGTGGTATATTGAATTATCGTACTAATAAAGTCCTCCGCCGTTTCGCAGACCTTATCGGAAAGCTCATCATAGCCAACAAGAGCTTCTTGTGTTCCTATTACTTCTTTTCCATGCATCAAAGCCTCAGCGGTTTTTACCTTCATTCCCGATCCAGTCAAAATCGGTTCCACTACAACATCAGATTTTTTATACGTTTCAGCTAAATCGTCAACGGTACCTAAGACTTTTACATTCTTATACTGCCCAACCCATCCATCTTTTAAGAGGTTTTCCATTTGAAATCCTGCGATATTAAATTGCACAGCATAGTCATTTAACTTCGACATCACGTTTTCACAAAACCATTTTGCAGCTTCTACATTAACAGACCAGTTGTATGCCCCTACAAATAACAGCTGCAGCTTTTCATTCTTTTCACTTTCTGCACTGTAATCATAAGGAACAAACTTGTCCTCTAACGCAATGGGGATAAACACATCCGTTTTCCGACCCCAATATTTTTGCAAAAGTTCTGCATCTCTTCTATGTAAAACAATTGGAACGTCTGTAAATCTCGCATCCGTTCCCTCTGCCTTCTTTTCTGCATTCCAGATTGGAAGCATTTTCAAGTTAAACTCTGTCTTTTTCTTTCGCTCAATGACATCAGCAACAATATCGTGATACCATGTCATCGTTTTTACATTACATCTTCTTTTAACTTCGCTAATGAGCTTTCCAGTTTCTGAGCTTCCAAACAAAACAATATCATACTGATTCTTATTAATAAGATTAACGATTTCATCAATATCTTGGTTGCTTCTCTGTGTAATGTTACCTTCTAATAAATTTCTCAGCTTTTCTTTTCCGGATGAATAGCTTTTCATTCTCATTACAACATTGCAGCCCCAATCAGATGTATCCAGCTCTGATAAGACAATATCTAAATTTTCATAACCAATAAGATTTTTTAATGCTTTAGCTGTAGCCATACGGTATGTATGTCCACCATTAATCTCGCCGTTATAAAGAAGTATTAGATATAAGATTTTCATAACATACCTCGCATTCTCTTCTACTATCGCATACATCTGCAAATCAATGAATACAGTGTTTTCGCCGATTTTCTCCAGCTATATTTATTCAATACCGCCTCTGGTTCCTCTACATGCTCCGCAAGAATCTTATCCAAATCTATATTCTCTAACTGATAAGGATCAATATAATGTGCTGACTTACTGTAAATCTCTGGCAGACATGAAGTATTTGATACAATTATTTGTGCATTCTCAGCCAAGGCTTCCATAGGAGGAATTCCAAAGCCTTCATAAATTGATGGCAAAATAAATGCTTTGCAATTTGCCATCAAACTTCTAATTTCTCCATCGCTGATATAGCCAGTAAACATAATATTCTTCGGAAACTGGGATTCATCAAATCCTTTGCTGTAACTATTTTCTCCAGAAACCACAAAAACAGATTCTGGATTTTGTAACGCCGCAGAAACAATCCACTTCAAATTTTTATGCTCTACTCTGCTTCCCAAAGAAAAGTAAAATTTTTTTGTTTCAAGATTATACTTATTAATTATGGTGTCATCGTACGTTGTTTTCTCAATGTGCTGCCATGCATTTCCCACAACTGTTATTTTCTCTGGATTTACATGGTATAAACGTGCAATATCCTTTTTTGAAAACTCACTTACCGTAATAACTGCCGCACTATTTTTAATAACAGTTCTCCGTTGAATTAGTTTCAATGGCTTCTTCACCAGTTTTCCAAACACACCACTATATGCTGTGGAAACTAGTTCAGGAATGCAGTCATGCACACACGTAATTCCCTTCACCCCAAACGGAAAAGCCTGCGTCAAATCGACTAAAAGAGCCTCTTGTTTCTTAACATATTGCGGAAGAGCTGTATTTTTCCACTTCAAAATCGGTTGCTGTCCAAATTTTACAATTTTGATATTTTTAAACTTTGGCAAACTCTCAACATATTCTGGTGTAAGCAGTTCAACCTCTAAATCCTTCACCATTAAATCCAATTCCGCAAGAATTTCTGTTGCAAAGCGACTCACCCCTGCAAATGTATTAAACGCAAGATAGTCACCATTGATTACTATTTTTTGCATATTCTTCTTTCCTTACTATTCTGCTATAAAAATTATTCTTGTTTTCCGTAACATCTTTATATAGCTTGTATGTTAACTTATGAACATTACATAATTCTGTAATATGCTTGTATTTACTCTCATCAAATGGTAAATCCAAGCTGTTAAACATCAAATGACAATAATCACTATTGGCATACGGCATTTTTTCTTGACTCGCCGTATCATTATCTAAAGCAACCTGAAGTAACATATATGTAAAGAGGTATTCCATTACATAGTTTTCCTCTTTCCAATATTGAAATGCCATATTTCGAGTAAATCGCATTACCTTGTTCCCTGGTTTACAGTGCAAAAGCCAATTGCTAATACGCGCTGGATTATCTATTCTTCCAAAGGTATCCTGGTATGCAAAGAACTCACTTTCGGTAATATAACCTGGCAGATCACCCGTTAAAAAGACCGTGGCATCAATCCATGTTCCACCATAGTGTTCTAACAGGGAAAATCTTAACAAATCCGAGTAGGCCGCTGCCGACATATTTCCACTCTGCAATTTCTTAATAACATAATTAGGAAATTCAACATATCTTTTTGAGCTTTCTTCTGATAAAATAATAACTGCTCTTGAAGAATGCTCGCAGATTGATTTAACACAACACTGCACAATCTTCGGTGCGTTTTCCAGTCCCTGTTTCCAATACACCCATACCGGATTATTTACTTCAAGATTTCCAAATCCAATACCGACCGGATCACACTCAGCATATGCTAAGTATTTATTTTTCAATTTTTCATAAACCTTGCGATAATAGAGCACTTTTCTATTCTCATAATCATTGATAAAATAGATTGAGTGTCCTTTATATTTCTTTTCAGATTCACTCGTTTCTGGGGTACTTAGACTCCGCCCCCCCCCCCAGAATATTCGCTACTATTCTGTGATAGAGATTTTCTTTATTTGCATAAGCCTCATTTTTTAACTTATATGACAATTTATGAACACTAGATAAACTCAGTATATGCTTCGTTATGCTCTCATCATATTTCTCATTAATATGTTCTAACATCAAATGTGTGTAGTCGCTATTAGCATATGGTATCTTAGAAAAAGCTTCTGGATGTTGTTCAAGCACCATAGTTAAAATAATATATGGTAACAAATACTCAACAACATAGCTTTGATTCTTCCAATATTCAAATGCCACATTTCTGGTTTCACGTATTACCTCATTATGAGGATTACTATGTAAAAGCCAAACACTCATCAATGCAGGATTTCTTATTAATCCAAAAGAATCCTGATAAGCAAACAAATCACTTTTCGTTATATACTCCGGCAATCTATCTGTTAAGTACACCGTAGAATCAATCCATGTTCCACCATAATGTTCTAATAGTGAAAATCTCAGCAAATCCGAAAATGCGGCTGTTGACATTGTGCCTTTTGTTAGTCTTTCCATAATATACTGTGGAAATTTCACATACTGTTCAACGTTATCATCAGTAATAACAATAACTTTAGTATCGGCGTTCTGCTTTATAGAGTTTATACAGCTTTTAATAATAGCTGGTGCCTGATCTAATCCTTGTTTCCAATACACCCATATAGGATTATCAGCTTCTACTGTTCCAAATGTTAATCCCTCTGGATCGATCGATGCTGATTTTAAATATTTCTTTTTCAGCTTCTTCTCGACTTTGCTATAATAGAGTATTTTCTTGTTTTCATAATCATTTACAACATGAAACGGAAATGCAGTGAAAGCACCTCTTTGAATACCATATTTCCACCCATAGCGTTTTAGGTAATCGCTAACACCAATATTCTGAAATGCTCCCATTACTCTTCCTCCATCTTATTTCTGTTATTTTCTATACTTAATCGCTAAACCAAGAATCTTTCGATCATCCACCAAATAGCGTTTTGCCATTCTCTTTGGATCTTGTGTAATTCTAAAAAGCCACTCCAAGCCATGATTGGACATCCATCGGGGAGCTCTCTTAATATTTCCTGCTTCAAAGTCAAAGCTGGCACCCAATCCAAAAGAAATCGGCACTCCGAGCTCTTTACAGTGGTAGTACATAAACTTTTCCTGTTTCGGGCAACCTAATCCTACAATCAAAATATGAGGGGCGGCCTCTTTTATCATGGATTTAATTTTATCCATCTCATCCTGTTTTTTTTCAAAACCGAATGGCGGAGAGTATACACCTACAACCTGTAATCCTTTAAATTTATTTGCAAGGTTTTCTGCTGCTTTTGCAGCTACACCTTCAGCCGCACCTAAAAAGAACATCTTATATCCTTTTTTCGCAGCCATATCACACAAGAGTGGGAACAAATCCGATCCTGAAATTTTCTCTTTAATCGGTGTTCCATACCATTTTGCAATCCACAGCAGTGGTTTGCCATCCGTCAGAATCAATGACGCATTTTCATAAACCGCCTGTAATTCTTTACTTGTTTCAAGCTGTACAATATGATCCACATTCGGTGTTACCACATATGCACTTCTATCCTCTTGAATCAGACGATCAATAGCCTGCAGCGTTTCCTGCATTGTCAAGTTATCAATCTCTGTATTCATAAACTTCATTCTTGACATTTATCCACCCTCACTACAAGCTTGTTAACACCGAACCTTAATCAGCTCTGCATCGCCAACAACTAAACATCTGCCTAATCCAGCCGGCAAAAACAGTGTTTCACCTTTGCTGACGCGCATCGGTTTCTGCTCCGCATCCATCGTCTGCACTTCACCATATCCATCCAGGCACATTAACACCTGAAAAGATGCATCCATAACATAAAATGCAAAGCCTTTCGTTACTTGTATTCTTTCTGTTTCAAAATATTTACACCGGCAAAGCAGCTCACGCTTTTTACCGTTCTTATCCACACGGTCATAATCGTAGACACGGTAAGTTATATTAGAGCTTTCCTGTATTTCAGCTACGAGAATCCCCTTCCCAATGCCGTGTACTGTACCCGCCGGAACAAAATAAGTGTCGCCCTTGTGGACTGGAACTTTTTGCAGATGCTTGTCCAGTGTTCCGGTCTCAACTGCTTTTCGAAGAATTTCCTCTGTCACCTCATGCTGAAAACCATAAATCAGATTGGCTCCTTCGTCGGCATCAATGACATACCACATTTCGGTCTTGCCGTTATCGCCTTCGTGTTCTCTTGCATAGTCATCACTAGGATGAACTTGTACGGAAAGATCTTTCTTAGCATCGATGAACTTAACCAAAACTGGAAGTTCACCATCTTCTACCTTTGTACCGACTTTTTACCATATTCTTCCCGAAGTCGAGTACCACCCCACAAATAATCTTTACCCGTCGGAATCAATTTCATGATTTCCATTACTCTGTCTCCCACTATTTCTTATTCCATCGGAAATTTAATCTTATCTGCGACGCTAATCTCATCTCCAAGCTGAACTTCGATCATATCCAGTGCAGTAATGGCCTCTACTGTATGCTTGCAGCCTGCTGCGATGGTAATCACATCGCCAGTACGAAGAACCTGCTCCATTCCATCCACAGTTGCCTTGCCTTTACCAGATACAACCGTCCAGACTTCTTCCCGATAATTATGCATATGATAGCTCATATTTTCTCCAGCTTTCATGGAGATTTTGACTGTCATGGAACCCGGCTGCACATCAATGACCGTATAGGTGCCCCAGGATTTCTCAGCATACATGGCCTCAGTTTCGATTTTCTCAACATACGGCTTCATATAACCGCTGCGTTCTTTATCCGAAATCAGAATGCCATCACCGCTTGCCGCAACAATCATATCTTTGCAGCCCATGCAGAGAATAGGGATGTTCAGTTCATTGACCACATTGGTGTTTTCACAGGTCTCATCCAGAATTGCTTTGCCTTTGGTCTTATCTGCCATGACCTCAGCCATCATGTTCCAAGTGCCAACATCTTTCCAGTCACCGCTATAGCGCAAAACCTGAATGCTGAATTCTTTTTCGACCACAGCATAGTCAAAGCTGATTTTGGTCAGTGTGTCATATTTATTGAAAAGGTCACGATAATCCTCGAAATCGATCATACTGTGAGCCTTGTCCAGCAGATATCCCAGCTTAAATGCAAAGATTCCTGCATTCCACAATGCGCTCTGAGCCAAATACTTCTTAGCAGTTTCGACATCCGGCTTTTCCTTGAACTCTTTAACTTTGCTGACATTTTCGCCGCTTTCAGGAATGATATAGCCATACTTCTCGCTCGGATAGGTAGGCTCAATGCCCATCAGCGTCAAATTTGCATTGCCTTTTTCCGCCAGTTCCTGCAACGTTTTGACAGCCTCGTAATAGGTGTTATCCACATACGGATCAACCGGGCAAACCACGACCGCTTCATCAGTTCCAACACCCAACTCATCGCGGAGATACGCTGCTGCCAGTGCGATTGCAGGGAACGTATCACGACGGCAAGGTTCTACACAAATCGAAGCCTTTTCGCCAAGCTGATTCTTAATGGCACTTGCCTGAGATTTACTCGTCGCAATCGTAATCTTTGCATCTGCATCTACCGTAGTGATTTGACGATAAACGCGCTGCACCATAGACTCATAGTTTCCATCCTCAGTTTTAAATAATTTAATAAACTGTTTGCTTCTTACTTCATTAGAAAGAGGCCATAAACGTTTTCCACTGCCTCCAGAAAGCAATATAATATTCATTTCTTTCCACCTTTTTTATGTTTGTATTTAGCATAGTGCTTCGCCATCCCACCTTCATTCATGTGGGCTAGCAAAGCACTATGTTCCTCAACCTTAAGAAACGCGACAACGCGACGATTTCCTCCAGTCAATTCTTTTATCATTCGTCTTCGCCCTCGCTTACGATCCGGCTTAGACTAATTTCTCATCCTTACATCGACCCCTCTTTGCCTAACACAGTCTTCACCGTCTTAAACAAGATCTTAATGTCGAGTGCAGGACTCCATTCCTTAATATACTTTGTATCGAGTCTTACGACTTCCTCAAAGTCTGTGATATCACTTCTTCCGCTGACCTGCCACATACCGGTAATACCCGGCTTAATTGCAAGTCTTGCTCTGTGGTGAAGCTCATACTCGGATACCTCACCTGGCAACGGTGGACGTGTACCGACGATACTCATATCGCCCTTCAACACGTTAAAGAACTGCGGAAACTCATCCAAGCTCGTCACTCGAATAAAATTACCGATGC
>ERZ838516.1938-NODE-1938-length-24076-cov-11.616960_pt1 | contig 24076 bp, 20 predicted proteins | sample MGYA00519910_ERZ838516 | MGnify/ENA primary metagenome ERZ838516 (study PRJEB31850, sample SAMEA3708837) | human gut metagenome | biome: human gut; feature: human-associated habitat; material: faeces | place: China | collected 2014 ... | reverse complement strand
CAGGTGTTGATTCAGGTATCCTTGATCCTAGAGACACATACGCTGATGCTTCTGAGTGGGAAACAAAGGCTAAGGATCTTGCAGAAAGATTTAACAAGAACTTTGTTAAGTATACAGGCAACGAAGCTGGTAAGGCTTTAGTAGCTGCTGGCCCTCAGTTATAATTAAGTTACATTAATAAAAACTGATCGCTGGGATATATACCGGATTGTAGTTTAATATTAATAAATAAAACTCCACATACTCTGTTTACATGACAGGGATGTGGAGTTTTTAATATGATTTTATATAGGTATTCATTATAAGTCCTGTTATTTAGCAGGAATTAAGAGAAAATCAAGATAAAAAATTAGATTAGAGCTGTTTTCAGAGCTAAATCTCTGGTTTAACAATATTAAGTGGCATCATAAGATGGTTTATGAGGATTCGGTATGCTTCATTTCCATCGCCAGCTTTAAGCTTTTCAAAATATTCTTCATGTTCATCAACGGTTCCGATGCTTCGGCCATCCACCTGGAGAGCAGATTGCGTTGTAAGTCTGATAAGATACATAAGACGCTGGAACATATGGTTGATTTCTTCATTCTCTATATAGTTAACGAGTAGAAGGTGAAATTCGTGGTCATAGTTGATGAAGCTTTCATAATCATCATCAAGATTAATAGCTTCCTTTTGCTTATCAAGAATTTCTCCAAGCTTTTCTATAGTCCGCTGACCTTTTGGCGTATTGTATTCGTCAGCCAGACATTGTGTGCAGAAGCCTTCTATGGCACATCTTATCTGTATAGTTTCCTTCATATCCTTCTGGCTTAACTGTCTTATTCTGAAGCCCTTGCTTGGAATAACTGTTATATAACCATCCTGGCTGAGACACTGGAGAGCCTCACGCATGGGAGTTCTTGATATTCCTAGTTCTTTGGATAACTTAGTTTCTGAGTAAAGAGTATTAGCATCCAGCTTGTGGCTGAGAATAAGATTCTTGATATAGTTGTAAGCCTCAAGCTGTAATGACGACATAAGCTGCATATATTCCTCCGTTGTATAAATGCCTGATAATAGTTATGTCCATAATATGTTATAAAATCTTAATGAACAGTAACTAAAAATGAAAAAGTAACAAAAATGAAAAAGTAATAAAAAAACATAAAAAATACAATTTACCTAACATATAATAGTCGATAATTGACTATAGGTCAATGAAATTAATATAAAATCGGTACACCGGTATGCAATATTTATGATAAAATTATTAAAAACTTGGATATGTTAAGTGATTGTATTAATATAATTATTGGAAATATCGTGATTATTATGTGATTTAATAGTCAAAATATTTTTTGATTGCCAGTTTTGTAGAGTTATCTTTACAAATGCAAGAAAGATATTATATGAAAATAGAAAGGAAAAACAGATAAAACAAATGTTATTGTTATATTAACATCATAATATTTAATAAGCGATTCACAACTATTATATCACTTATAAGTATATAAAGCTGCACAAATAATCATGAATAAAAAATGTATTTTTGGTTAATCTGTTTTTGAATACAGTACTATAATACAAACCGTAAAAAGAAATAGATAAACTTAACACCACCTCTTTGTTGAAGGCCTGCTAAGCTAATCAGATTTTTGGAGGAAAAGATAAATGAATACTTTAAAAGCTGAAAAAAGAAGCATGAGTGACAAAGCAAAGAAATTAAGAAGAGAAGGTTATGTAACAGGTAATGTGTTTGGCAGAAGCATTGCTGAATCGATTCCGGTACAGATTGAGAAAAAGGAAGCAGAAAAGTTCCTTTCTGTCTGTGGCAAAGGTAGTGAAGCACAGCTTTCCCTTGAAGGACAGCAGTATGATGTCCTTGTAAAGGAAGTAGATTATGATCCTATCAAGAGACAGACATTAGAGATTGATTTTCAGGTTCTTACAGAAGGCGAAAAGGTTCGTTCTGTAGCAGAGATTGTACTTGTTAATCATGAACTTGTACAGGGAGTACTTGAACAGCATATGGAAGAGATTCCTTATAAGGCAGGCAAGTCTGCACTTGTTGAAAAAGTCAGTGTAGATGTTGGTAATCTTAAGCCTGGCGACAGTATTAAGGTAGAAGATCTTGATATCGCTAAGGATAAGGATGTTTCAATCTCACCAGATGTATTAGAGAAGGTTGTTGTCAGTGTAACAGAACAGACATATGCTGAAGCAGATGCAGATGACACAGAAGCAGCTGAAACAACAGAAGCTTAGGTAGTGCATGGAAGTATTTGCAGTATAAGGACTTCTGATTCTGAAAGTTAAAATATAGCATTTATAAATCCGGTATGTATCAAGTCATGCATACCGGATTTTTGTGCGATTTTTGTGCAATTTTTTGTGTTTTTAATATGATTTTATGTGATAAAAAAAGTGCATTTCAAAAACACTGCCTTTATAAAATATTCACTAAAATATCTGAAATGTCTGAAATACTGCTTTTATGTTGAATTTTGTTGATTATAGATATATACTATATTTATGTGTCATTAAGACTGTAAGAATGTGACTAAAGTGTAGAAGGTAGGTATTGCGTATGAGTAAAGCGTATGATGCGGAAGAGTTCAAAGCAAGGGCTAATATTAAGACAAGAAATGTATGGTTTTTGTTGAATCTGTTATTGACAGCACAGTATTGTTCTAATGTTACAAAAGGAACTTATGATTCCAAATATATAGTCCCCTTTTTACTGCTATGCTGGGTGCCATATGTATCAGGATCTATATATATTAAGATTAAGGGAAAGAATGCACCGTTTTATAAGTTTGCAATAACTATTGGGTATGGAATATTTTATGGCTTTATAGTATGTACAAGCCAGACTATGCTTTCTTTTGCATATATATTCCCTGTTGCAAGTATGTTTATTCTTTTTAAGGATAGGAAGTTTATGATACGATGCGGTGTGTTTAATTGCATTATGTTAATACTGGCATCAATATACCGCTTTGCTATATTAGGCATGAATACCACCGCTGATGTAGATAACTATATGTTACAGATATCATGTATAATATTAAGCTATGTTTGTTATGTTATGTCTATTAATCACCTGAATCTTTCAGATGGTGCACTTACAGATTCAATCAAGGATGATCTTGAAAGAGTTGTTAAGACAGTTGAACAGGTTAAGGATTCAAGTAATATGATTGTTGATGGAATCACAGTTGTACGTGAACTTGAAGAAGAAAACAAACAGGGTGCTAACTTCGTAGTATCAAGTATGAAAGAATTGTCACAGAATAACGCTATACTCCGTGACAGAACAGACTCATCAACTGACATGACGACTAAGATTAATGACCAGGTAGAGAATGTAGCTTCACTTATTAATGATGTAGTAAAGCTTGTAAGTGAATCGGTTGAACATACAGATATGAGTACAAAGGAGCTTTCTGATGTAGTTGAAAGTACTAATACCATGGCAAGATTATCTGGTGATGTAGATAATATATTACATGAATTCCAGCAGGAGTTTGAAAAAGTTAAGACAGAAACAGGAACTATTGAAGAAATCAATTCACAGACGAATCTTCTAGCGCTTAATGCATCCATAGAAGCAGCAAGAGCTGGGGAAGCTGGCAAGGGCTTTGCAGTTGTAGCTGATGAGATAAGAAACTTAAGTGATGAAACACAGGAATCATCAGATAGAATTATGACTGCACTTAATCATCTTGGCAACACATCAGGTAAAATGCTTGATTCAGTAAAGGGTATGTTATCAATCATACAGGAGACACAGGGCAAGGTTATAAAGGTTAACGAAGGTGTTTCCGGAATAGCAGCTGACTCTAACCAGATAGGACAGCATATAGGAGTTGTCGATTCTGCCATGCAGGAGGTTGAGAGTTCTAACCGCAATATGGTCGATAATATGAAGCAGATAGAAAGTGTTATGCAGGTTATCAATGACTGTATAACTAATGCAGATGAAAGTACTAAGATTATGCTTAGTAAGTATGAGGAATCTGCACGTAATGTCAATAAGATTGAAAGCGTAGTCGGAGCTATGATGGAAAAGCTCGGAGTTGGTGGTTTCATGGGGATCCAGGATATAAAGCATGGTATGAGATGTACAGTCAGACAGCTTATATCAGGAAAGCCTTCTGATAAAGATTATAGTGGTGAGATAATTTCACAGAAGGATGGAGCTTTATATGTAAGATTCGATAAGGAAGATGTTGATGTTGATAATACAGCTTTAAGATATGAAATAGAGATTGTGGCAGGCAATGTTCTTTATCGCTGGAGTGATGTATCAGCTAAAAGGGCATCTGAATATAAAGAAGATGTATGCAAGCTTGTTGTATCAACACTTCCAAGCATTGTTAACAGAAGAAAGTATACAAGAATGCCGATACATAACAAATGTACTATAATTTTTTCGGATGATACCGGAACAACATTCGCAGGCGAGATGGTTAATATAAGCGCTAATGGTTTTGCGTTTATGTCTAAGGCAGCAGAGTTTGCCGAATGTAATGGCAAAAATATGATAGTAAACATTCCTGATTTCCCAATAGAACAGGGAAGATATCTTGAGGGTGTTGCAATAAGAAGTACAGATAGTGATGGCAGCTACATAGTAGGATGCCGTATGCCAGAGGATAGCATAGAGATAGGTAACTATGTTAACAGAAATTATTCGGAATAATGTCTGTTAATATAAAAATGTAAGCCGGTGGTAACATTCTTTTTGTATTATGGTGGTAGAACAATAGTATGGTATAGAGGGTTCTGGATATTATAATTACAGTAAGATACGAATTGATGCCTACAGAATAAGATCTTTAGATCATGGCATCATCATAATATGGAAAGCAGATGGTTGAATGAAATCGGTTAAAGATTATAATAGCTATGTAAAGCTTATAAGAGCTGTTGTTATGGTTGTTGTATGTTTTACAGTTATATATGTAGTAACGCTTGCTGGGAAAAGCAGGATAAATAATTATAAAAGCAGTGAAAAATCAAAGCAGGATGACAGTAGTGTTATTCCTGAAGAAGATGAAGAGGCATATGAGCTTCCACCAAGAACACTAAACACAGCAGTTATTCCTTATGATGGAAAAGAAAGGGCTGTATCATGCTGGGGGGATTCCATGATGTTTGGTATAGGAGCTGGGGAAGCATATGTTTTCGGTGAAGATAACGTACTTGATATATCAGACTGGACTACACCATATACGTTAGAATATCTGACTGGCATTAAAGTGTATAATCTCGGTGTTTCGGGGGAAACATCGAACGAGATAGCACTTCGTCAAGGTGGAATAAAAATGTATGCTGATAACACATTTGAAGTTGGTTATGACGACAGTGTTGAAATCAGTATAATAGATGAATATGGCAATCCTGTATATATGACTGATTTTAGTGCATATGGATATGTGGAACCACATGAATCAGATGTAGTATATATCAATGATGATATGTTTAAGATAACAGGAACAGAAGAAAACGGACTGTATATATGCCGGTATTCAGAAGAAGAAGATGTCTATGATGCATTTACAACTGTATATGAGGGTACACAGATTGTAACCAAAGCCTCCCATGAACGTAAGAATGATATTCTTATACTTGAAATAGGAAGTAATGGAGGCTGGGATAATTATAGGCAGCTTATAAGCCAGTATGATGCCATGATTCAGAATGCTGGCTGTGATTATTTTATCATAGTGGGTGATACAGATGATCCTGGAACGTCAATAGCGGATACTGCGCAGGGGTTCAGGAATGATGATGGAACATATGTAGGAGTTGGTGATACTGCATGGGAAGCAACACTAAGGGAAGCATATGGAGAGCATTTCATTAATATGAGAACATATCTTATAGAAAATGGTCTGTCAGATGTCGGTTTAAGAGCGACTAAAGCTGATTACAGAGGATTCAGGCGGGGGCGTATATCCAAACAGCTAAGGTCTGACTGGACACATTTTAATTCGTATGGGTATTATGCGAAGGGGCTGGCAATCTATGCGAAGGGGGTGGAACTAGGATATTGGAAATGATGTATAGGGGCATCAGTTTAAGGAGTAGAAATATAAATGAACAGAAATGGTAAAAAAAATAAAAATTATGCAGAGCTTATAAAAGAGTTTATAAAAAACAATAAGAAGGTTTCCATATGTACAATGGTAATAATTCTTGTGGTTTTAGCAACAGTGGTAACAACAGTAACAGCAGGTGCTGTTAAAAAGAAAAAGCTTAGCAAAAGGCAGGAAGATACAAGTGTTGTAGTGGACATAACAACTGGTACAACGAATGAAGAAACAGAAGCTACAGAAGAAACGGAAGAAGAAACAGAGGAAGAAACAGAAGCAGAGGTTGTAGAAGACTATGTTGTTGAAGAATTCTTTGAGAATGAGATATCAACAGAAGACCAGGAAGCATTAGAACTTCCATCAAGAAGGCTGAATGTAGAGAATCGTCCATATGATGGTGCCAGAAGATATATTTCATATTTTGGAGATAGTATGGTAGCTGGTGTAGGCTGCGGTTCGGTCAACGCATCGGTTAATGGAATGAATATAACAGGATGGACGTCTCCACGTACTATATCATATCTTACAGGCATTGAAACTTATAATTTCGGTGTTCCGGGTGAGACCTCTTACGAGATAGCTTACAGGGCAGGTGGAGTAAAGCTTTATACAGACAGAAGTGTGACAATAAGTGAAGATGATTCAGCGATAGTCAGACTTATAGATGAAGATGGAGATGTATTCACATGTGATGATTATAGTGGTTATGGAGTTGAGAGTAACTCATATCCAGATACGATGTATATTAATGGATATCTGTGTAAGGTTATGAATACAGGTTATAACGAAGTCAGTATACAGCTTGTAAAAGGTTATGCAGCATATAGTATGGATACGGCTGATACAGGTGTAAGACATATACAGGCCCAGCAGTATGCTGATAGCAATGTAAAGCCGGTAAATAACGACATGACGGAAGCACCATCAGGTGTAAAATCAACAGAGAATGCAACAACAGGAAAGAAACCATCAGAAAACATAACAGAAGCAACAACGGAAACATCAACACAGGCACCAACAGAAGAACCAACAGAAAAAACGACAGAACCACCAACGAATCCGTCTATAGGTCTTGTAGATATTCCAGAAGGCTCATTGGCTGAACCAAAGGCAGCAAAAGACCATAGCCAGAAGGATATTCTCATACTAGAGATAGGAAGTAATGGAGGCTGGGGAAGCGATTATCAGACACTCATACTTCAGTATGACAACATTATTATCAATTCAGGCTGTGACTATTATATAATAGTTGGTGATACAGATGATCCAGGAACATCCATAGGTGATGATAACCAGGGTGAATATAATGAAGATGGTTCTTATGTTGGTATAGGTGATACATCATGGGAGGCAGCATTAAGAGAAGCATATGGAGCTCATTTCTTTAATACCAGAACATATATAATACAGTATGGACTGGATGTATGTGGATTGAAGACGACAACAGAGGATCTTGAAAACTTCAAGCGTGGTAATATATCAAAGCAGTTAAGATATGACTGGACGCATTTTAATGCCTATGGATATTATGCAAAAGGCATGGGAATATATGAAAAAGGAAAAGAACTCGGATATTGGAGTTGATAAGTAGTAAAATCTGACATATAATCTGAAATAATGTATATGATATTATCATTATGACAGTTTATATGTCATTTTTAATATAATACAGGCAGGAGAAATGTTATGACAAAAAAACAGCTGGCAATAGAGGTTATAGAACGGCTTAAAAAGCAATATCCTGATGCAGGATGTACACTGGATTATGATGAGGCATGGAAGCTGCTGGTAAGCGTAAGACTTGCAGCACAGTGTACAGATGAAAGAGTGAATATAGTTGTACAGGGCTTGTTTTCCCAATATCCATCAGTTAGTGCACTGGCACATGCAGATGTGGATGATATAGAGAAAATAGTACGTCCATGTGGTCTTGGTAAAAGTAAGTCACGTGATATAAGTGCATGCATGAAGCTGCTTCATGAAAAGTATAATGATAAGGTTCCAGATACAATGGAAGAGCTTTTAAAGCTTCCAGGTGTAGGAAGGAAAAGTGCGAATCTTATTATGGGAGACGTATACGGAAAGCCAGCTATAGTCACAGATACACATTGTATAAGGCTGTGTAACAGGATAGGACTGGTAAAGGATGAAAAAGAGCCTAAGAAGGTAGAGATGGCATTGTGGAAGATAGTGCCTAAAGAAGAAGGAAGTGACTTATGCCACAGATTTGTTATACATGGAAGAGAGGTCTGTACAGCAAGAACAAAGCCTCATTGTGATAAGTGCTGTCTTTGTGATATATGTAAAAAAATGCTGTAGCCGCATCGTTTTGCAGGAGTTTAACATACTGTGAAAAGCATGTGCAGAAATGGAGATTAATATGGGAAATACCAAAAACTATAAAATGATAATATCCTATGATGGTACAAGATATTATGGATGGGAGCATCAGCCTAATACTGATATGACGATTCAGGGAAAGCTTGAGAATGTGCTTTCACAGATGATAGGTGCAGATGTTGAAGTTATAGGTGCAGGAAGAACGGATGCAGGAGTACATGCTAAGGGAATGGCTGCTAATGTACATATGGATACTGATATGTCAGAAAACCAGATATGTGATTATATGAATAAGTATCTGCCAGAGGATATATGTGTGCAGGAGGTCAGGATTGCTTCTGAACGTTTCCACAGCAGATACAATGCTATGGGGAAAACTTATTGTTATACATGCTATGTTGGGGATAAAAAACCCGTGTTTAACAGAAAATACGTACATATAACTGGTGCGATGCCTGATGTTGAGGCTATGAAAAAAGCAGCGGAATATCTTGTTGGAGTACATGACTTTGCAAGCTTCTGTGGTAATCCTAAGATGAAGAAGTCAACAGTCAGGGAGATATATTCGATAGATATATCACTAAAAGGTGCATATCTTAATATGACATATCATGGCACAGGATTTTTACAGTATATGGTAAGGATTTTGTCGGGAACACTTCTGGAGGTAGGATTCCATAAGAGAACACCAGAAAGTATGATAGAGTTAATAGAAGCAAAAAACAGAGCCCTTGCTGGTGCAACAGCACCGGCAAAGGGACTTAGTCTGTTAAAGGTACATTATGCCAGATAATAAGAAGCTTTAATATCATAAATATGATGAATTGTACCGGTTATAACTATTATCGTTACATGAATTTAGAACGCCATTTCAGTGCTTCCTCTCTGTATTGGGAGGCTACATTCATAAGTTCATCGTATTGAAGTCTGATACTGTTAATAACAGCTGCCTGTTCGTTAATTTTTGCCTGACAGGCAGCTAATTTATTCTTATTATTATCGTTTTCTTTTATTTCAGAGACAAGTCTCATTTCTTTAATATGTCCGATTTCTTCAATAAAAAACATCCGGTTATTTACATATAGAAAAAGAGTATTACCAGCCTTGAAGATATGATAATCAGATATATCTGTCACACAGGATGGCAGTGGAACAGGAAAAGCTTCCGTGCAGTTATGTATATCGCCAAAAGAAAGACAGTGAAGGCAGAGGTGTTTTAAAAGAGGGTTGTTCTTAAGATAAAAAAGAAGTAGAGAATGATTACATACACAGATAGATGGATTATATAACTCAGGAATATTATTGCCACTTACTGTATATATACTCTGGCTTTCCATTATGTTTTTAATGTGAAGTGAATTGTCGGTTGAGATATATGTATAGTATAAAGTGTCGTTATAAACACATTCATTAAGTCCATGGTTATAGTCAGTGGCAAGTACTATGGGACGTTCAAGTCCGCCAAAATGAGCGATTCTTAAGAATATATTAGAACCGGCGGCATATATAATAAGCTGACGGTTGTTTCCAACAGAATATACATTAGACATAATAACCTTCATCTATAATACTTATTAAAATGTATGGTAGCATAAAGAGCTTTAGAACATATAATGTAGTAAGAATTATAAAAAGAAAGGAATATGATATGGCGAGATGTAAATGCAAAAAGAGTGGGTGCTGTACAAAGATTGTAAGTGATATTGTATCTAATATGCCTAATGGCTGTTTTGATGTTTGTACGAATCCGATATGTGGATCACCTTCCGAGCTTAGTTTATTTGCACCGCTTATATATGATCAGATTGGTATTAACCTTTGTGCTGTAGCTGCTGCGGGTGTGGATATATCAGCTAATTATCCCACTGTTACCAACGCAGCAGCAAGTGTTGTTGAAATATCATACGAGTATGGAGCAGGCAACGTTGTGATAAATCAGATACCGGGCAGACCAAACTGCTATTCAGTTAAGCTTTCTAATCTTCAAGTAACATTTGCACTTAATCTGTATGATGAAAATTGCAGACTTGTGGCGACTATATATCCAACAGTTGAATATCTGCCATCAGATACAACGGCAGCAACATATGATGAAGATGTTAATCCTTCATCAGTTGAGCTTGAAATATTTGCACCGTATGGCGTATCATACAACATGGAAGGGGAAAGCTTCCAGCCAGCTTTGAATTATACAGGTTTCTTATCAGGTGATAATGGAATTACACAGGGACTTAATCTTTATGCCATACCTAAGGTATTAGATATCGACATAGCGTCAGATGAGGTAACTATAGGTCTTTCAGTTATATTGCAGAGCCTTTATTATGCGGGCTACAGAGTTGCAAGTGCTGGAAAGATAGTTACTCCAAAGGGCAGCATAGTGTCACAGGAGAATTCAGATGAGATGAAGTTCGTATGTGGTAATCTGTTAAACCTTGCTATTAAACCACTTGATCTTAGTCCACCACATTGTGAGAGCAGTCTTAAAAATGACTGTGATAAGGGATGCCAGCCAGTATGTGAAGAAAATCTGCCACAGTGTCCAACGTGTTCGATATAGCAGGTTAAATATAATGGTTTGATATAGCAGGTTAAGTATAACAGGTTTGATATAGCGGGTTATAGTAGGTAATTAAAAGATATAATAGTAAATAACAAAACAGGACCAAGAATCATATACCTGACATGAAATCATGAAAGGTGTTATTCTGGGTCCTGATAAAGTTAAAGATGACTCATATACATCATACAACATATATTATATAATAATTACTATTATTAAGAATGTTCAAATTTAACAATCTGGGTTATATCGTTGTAGCCAAGAGAATGCATCTTGCTTTGGAAGCGATGCAGTGCCTCATCGAATTCCTGATATGAACGATATGTATCATCAAAATAAGAAATAGCTTTGCTATGGTCTCCATCTTCGTTGGCCTGCCATGACAGAGTGGCATACTTGTGAAGGTCTTCATGTGATTTGGCAAGGGATATATATTCCTTGCTGTGTATAAGCCGTTCATCTGATACCTGTTTAAGCCACTTTCCAAGCTTACATCTACCAGGATCATCAACCTGTTTTTTCTGAAGATGCTCAAAGCCTACAATGTTGTTATATACACGCCATGTGAGTACGAAATGATCCACTTCAAATACACGTACCCAGTCCTGCTCAGTTATTTTTGAGCATCCACGTACAAGATCACTTCTTGTTTTATCTAGATATCGTCCAATCTTAAATACACGTCGTCCAGTCTGCAGGCAGTCGTTCGATAAAGTGTTATAGCTTTGTGATATATTTTCAATCTGCTTGGAGAAAGAACGGGTTACTTTAGTCTGTGTATCTATATCGTTAAACACACTGTCAACACCTTCACGTATGCTTATCATCTGATTATTCATCTGCTGCATGGAAACAACAGACTTTTCAACCTTTGAATTCCCTTCTGCAAGGCTGACAGTTGTTTCATCCATGGCAAGAGCCAGCTCATCTATATTCTCTTTAAGTTCAGTAACATATTTTACTATATCTTCAGCAGATTCAGCTGTGTTACTGGATAAAAGCCGTACCTGGTCGGCAACAACAGCGAAGCCTTTTCCTGCTTCACCAGCTCTTGCAGCCTCTATAGATGCATTAAGTGCAAGAAGGTTGCTCTGGTTGGCAACTTTTTTTACAAGGTCCACGATTTCTTCAATCTTACCAATCTTGCCTTTAAAATTCTGTACACGATTGTTAATAACCTCTATGCGCTTGGATGATTGATTAACGGCAGTAATACTGTCATTCATATCGTTAGTTATATTTTGTGATACCTCAATGATATTATGTGTGTTATCTCTGATATTTCCCATGGCAGAGGAGATATTGTCAATAGAATCTTCAAGATTAAGACTGGCATTTTCCATGTGCTTTATAGACATGGTCTGCGATTCAACCTGTTCAAATGTATCCTTCATAAGACTGTTATCACCTATGATACTCATAGTTTCATTCAGTCGCATAACAACAGGATTGTTTATCTGTTTCATGGAAAAAAGCATAGAGTTAAGCTTACCGCCGATAACAGAACTATCAAAATCTGCTGGATTAATATCGTCAAAACCTCCTGAAATAATATTATCAATAGAATCTAATAATAGCTGCGCATCATGGTCAGATAACACATGCTGCTCCTTTTTTTTAACAAACATATAATTTACATCCCCTTATTCATATTATGTATAATAAATAATCACGAAAAAAATCATTTACATAATAACATACTTTAAGAAAAAATGCATTATAATTATTTAAAAAAGTTGTAACATGTTATTAAAAATGTGCATATTGTTGTTTTGGATAAAGAACATATCGGTTATTTTGCAAAGTAAATATTTTAATATTCAAATATTTAAATAAAAAAACAGCGGTCATATATCGATAAAAACAATACATGACCGCTGTGTAGTTAATATTAACGTGAAACCTCGTTGCCAGCTTTGGCAAATGCGAGCTTCATCACCTCATCTACTGATACAAGGTTGAAATCTCCGCTTACAGTGTGCTTTAAGCAGCTTGCTGCATTAGAAAATTCGACAGCCTTCTGAGGGTCAAAGTCGTTTATAAGACTGTAGATTATACCTGCACAGTAGGCATCACCAGCACCGATGTAATCAAGTATATTCATAAAGAATTCCTGGCTGTAGTAAGCCTTTCCTTCTGTGTATATCATTGACTGAAGCTTGAATGTAGTTATGGAGGTTTCTGTTCTCCATACAGAAGCTACCATCTTGAAGTTAGGGAACATCTTTGTAAGTTCTTCTGCAATATATGCATTCTTTTCTTTATCAGACTTAGATGCATCCATGCCAAATATACCAACTGCATCATCTTCGTTAGCTATGCATATATCTACATATCTGCATACTTCACTCATGACTTTATTAGCTTTTTCACTTGACCAGAGCTTACTTCTGTAGTTAAGGTCGCAGCTTACTGTGATGCCACGTTTCTTAGCTTCTTTACAGGCTTCTATAGTGATTTCAGCCATATTATCACTTATAGCTGGAGTTATACCAGAAAAATGGAACCATGTTGCACCATCGAATATAGAATCCCAGTCAAAATCTTCCTTTGCAGCAAGGGCGAATGCGGAACCATTTCTATTATATATAACATTGGTTGGTCGCTGGCTTGTCTTTTTCTCAAGAAAATATATGCCAATCTGGTCGCCACCACGGACGATTCTGCTGACATCAACACCATACTGTCTTAAGGAGTTGACAGCACTCTGACCAATAGTATGCTTAGGAAGCTTGGTTACATAACGTGTATCAACATTAAAGTTAGCAAGTGATACAGCAGTATTAGCTTCACCACCGCCATAAACAGCCTCATAAGAGTGTGCCTGGGTAAATCTTTCATTGTTATCAGGTGAAAGTCTTAACATTAACTCACCAAATGTTATAATCTTGTGTTTCATCATTGTCTCCAATCATTATTTATACATTTGCATCATAATACTATACAGTAACGTATTGTAGCATATTTTGATAAAAAAGTAATGTCTTTTTAAAATAAGTTTGGTATTTTTTGTTATATTTTGTAATAGCTTTAGATTATTAAAATACAAAACAGAGGTAAAGCGGTGGTAAGGCAGCAATAAAGCCATTTTATTAAGCGTATCGACATAATTACCAAATTAAAGTATAATACAAATATTAAAAGAAGTTAAAACTGGTGGATTTCCGGCTTTTGCGAAGAAGGGATTTATATAGTATGATTAGAAATGCATGTTTAGAGGATATATCAGATGGCAGATTATATGGTGAGAATGATATGGTAAGAGCAGATACGGATAACTGCAGCAATTGTAAAAAAATATGTTGTATTGGCATGGGAAAGACGATAGTGCTTGATCCTTATGATTGCTATAGATTGTCAGTAGGAACTGGTCTGTCCTTTGAACAGATGTCTGACAGCAATATAGAGCTTAATGTAGTGGATGGGTGTATTCTTCCTAATATTAAGATGCAGGCTGATACAGATGCCTGTTCTTTTCTGAACAAGGATAATATGTGCAGTATTCACAGCTACAGACCTGGAATATGCAGAATGTTCCCGTTGGGAAGATATTGGGAGGATGATGAACATTTTTATTACATATTGCAGACAGGAGAGTGTAATAAGGAAAGACTTACCAAGATAAAAGTGAAAAAGTGGCTGGGAATATCTGATACAGAGAGGTATAATGCTTATATAATAAAGTGGCACAGGTATCTTAAGAAGCTGCAAAAAACCTTGCCAGGGCTTACACAGGAACAGATAAGGACACTTAATATGTATAATTTGAAGACATTTTATATTAAGCCATACAAGTCAGAGGAAACATTCTTTGATGAGGCGGCAGAAAGAATAGAAAGCTCAGAGGCTATGTTTGGCTTGTAAAAGAGCCGGTAAAAAGCAGCAAAGAACTGGTATAAAGCAGTAAAAGAGCTTAAAAAAGATAATAGAAAAGACAGCGGTGCTGTCATATAGTTGTTAATTTTAGGATAAACAGGGAGGAATAAAGAGTGAAGACAGAGTTATTTAGTATAGGGAGCCTGACAGTACATGGGTATGGCCTGATGATAGGAATAGGCTTCATACTTGCTATGCTGCTTGCAGAATACAGGGCTAAAAGGCTTGGCCTGCGTGAGGAAGCAATTATTGATATAACCATAATAGCAGGTGTTTCAGGCTTTCTTGGTGCCAAGCTTTTATATGTTATAGTTGAGTTTGACGAATTTATAAAGAATCCGAAGGCGGTGCTTGGTTCAGCAGGCTTTGTTGTATATGGTGGAATAATAGCTGGTGTGTTATGCTGTATGCTTTATTGTAAGGTAAAGAAGCTAAACTTTATGGAATATTTTGATCTTGTAATGCCAGAAATCGCACTTGCACAGGGCTTTGGAAGAATAGGCTGTTTTCTTGCAGGCTGCTGCTATGGAAGGGAAACAACAAGCCACTTTGGAGTTATATTTCCAGTAGGTTCGCAGGCACCAGCGGGGGTTAAGCTTATACCAACACAGCTTATATCGGCAGGAGCAGACTTCCTTCATATGATTATACTTCTCGTTATTGCTTATAATTATAGCTTTACAGCAGGAAGGAAAAAGGGAAAGAGTAAGTATCTGCCAGCAGGGGATATAGGTTATATATATATGATACTTTATGGCATCGGACGTTTTCTTATAGAGTTTTTAAGAAATGATTACCGTGGTGAAGTCGGTTTCTTATCTACATCACAGTTTATATCAATATTCTTTGTAATATGCGGTGTGGGATTACTGGTGTTTAATAAACTGCATTCTAAACAGGCAGAAGCAAAGTAATAGTTAGAAATATTAAAACAATATATATTAAAGAAATATATTGTACAATCAATATTAGTAAAAATAGATTCTAAGTATATTGTTCCAGCAGGTCGGAATTAATATATTTAGAATCTATTTTATTAATAAGGGCAATATGCATATAAAAAGATTATAATATGTCTGAAAAAGACCCTTAAAAGCTGCTGCTTTTCTTTGTTTCATTTATAATACTAATTTTGTTTAACTCAGATATAGCAGCATCAGAAGACATAACCTCTGCAAAGCCCTCAGCAAAAAGGTCAAGCTCCATATCCACCCATTTTTCACCAGTTGCACCGGCGTGTTCGTAACCGCTTACACAATCAGATAGAACAACAACATTGTAGTCCCTGTGGTAGGCACTTCTTACAGTACTATCAACGCACCAGTTTACAACTGTACCAACAACAATAACTGTTTTAATGTGTCTTCGTTTAAGCTCGAATTCAAGAGAGGTATGTGCAAAGCAGTCGTAGCTGTACTTAGAGAATACACAATCGTTATCTGATACAAGTGAAGCGAGGCTGTCACATAGCTGTGTTTCAGCACTATTCCTGGAAAATTTGCAGGAGCCGTCTTTATTGAGCAGACCTCTTTCTTTATTCCTTTTCCAGTAGAAATCGTATGCATAGCCCTTATCCTGTTCGAATCTTGATAAGAATACAGGAATTCCAGCCTGTTCACAGTATTGCATTATATTAGTTATGGCAGGAAGCTGTGCTCTTGCCATAGGTACCTCAAGAGGTGCACCTTCATCTACAAAGCCCTTCTGCATATCGACAATTATTAAGGCTGTTTCTTCTTTGTTTAAATCAAATGTTTTTGACCATTCATAGAATCGTTTACTCATAGCATATCCTCCAATCAGAAAAATAAAAAAGAGCGCCTGGATATTTTCCAGACGCCCTTGTCTTTTGATGGTTTAAAGTATAAAATCAGGTATAAATATTTTCAATGTACAATATGTACATGATGTATTACATATTAATGTATAATATAATGAATGAGTGAATTGTAGCTGAATTGAATAGCAAAGGAGCAGTTCAGTTCAGATTAGATGTTATGAAGAGTTAGTAAAAGGGGAGGTATCTATGGTCTGTGTTAAAGATTTTATGGAAATAGAATATTTTAAAGATAATAATCTGCAGTTAATCGCAGGTGCAAATGGACTCAACAGGAGTGTTACAAGACCTAACATAGCACAGCTTAAGAACTTTTATGAGTGGATGGAGGGTGGTGAATTTCTTGTAATAAATGGTATCGGATTAAAGCTGTATGAGGAAAATAATCTTATAGAATTAATAGACAATGCAAATAAAGCAGGTGCCGCCTGTATAGCCTTTGAATTAAATGCCGAATATATACCAGAGATTTCAAAGAAGGTTATTGACTTCGCAAATGAGATTAAGCTGCCAATATTTACACTTCCCTGGAATGTTTCTTTTGGAAATGTATTAAATACAATATATGATTATATTATCAGAAATCAGCTCAGGGAGGTATCAATTTCAGAGCTTATGAAGAATATGCTGTTTACTGACATAGATAAGACCTATGCGTTAGAGCAGGCAAGGTTTTACGGTTATGATTTATCGGAAGCTTATTGCGTAGTGATAATTAAAACTGATGATGTAGAGAATTACCGCAATGAAGTAACTAACCGGCTTAGCAGGGAAATATCTGGAAGTGATATAGATTGTCCATACATGTTATTACAACATTACAGTAACATAATAGTCTTTATTAAGGATATAGGTAAGGACAGACTTTCCAGATTATTCCATAATGTATATGAGAGTTTTCATAGAAGTTTTCCTGAAACAAAGCTTTTAATAGGAGTAGGCAATTCCTATAAGGATATAGAAAGCTATAAGAAAAGCTACAGACACGCATTAAAGGCACTTAGTTCCATAAGAAATCACTCCTCATATATAGCATTTTATGAGGAGCTTGGATTTATCAGGCTTATAGCGGATTCATCAACAGATACAGAAATACATAATTATGTTATGTCTGTCCTTGGAAATATTATGGACGAGGAAGAGGTCAGTAAAATACCATTGCTTGAAACTTTAAATGAGTATCAGAAAAATAATTTTAATGTAGCTAAGACAGCACAGAATCTGTATATACACAGGAATACTCTTTTACAAAGGCTGGAAAAGATAGAAAATGCACTTGGTAAGCAACTTAAAGATTATAATGTAAGGCGGGAAATAATGAATGCTTTTTATCTGAAAAAATATGTGGATTTTTAATAAGTGTGCATGAGGCTGTATGATTATAACGTTCGTTGATTTCAACTAACGGATAATCAAAATACACACTATTTATATTATATCAATGTACTATTTGTACATTGATATAAAAAATCTATGCAGATATAATCAACTCAAGATTTGACAAAGAGGTCGGATGCAGAAGGTAATATCTCTGTATCCGGCTTATTTTAGTTTAAGTCGAAGAATTAAGCGACAAAGGCGTCGGAAGCTTATTAAAGCTTCTGGCGCCTTTTGTGCGTTATCTGGGAGTATCAGCCTTCAGATATTCATTAAGCTGATATAAGCTGATAGCACTTTAGAAAACAGGAGGTAAACATTTATGGAAAAGAGAGAAAATGTAAAAGACAGCGAATTTACCCAGACAAGTGTACCGGCTTCACAGAAGAAAAGCTTCTGGGAAATATGTGTTGTATGGATTGGATATGTGTTTGTTGTAACGGGCATGCAGGTTGGCGGAACAATGGGAATATCTACTGACTTTGCAACATTGTTAAAGGCATTGGCTGTAGGAAGCATAGTATTATTGATATTAGGCTCATTTATGGGACTAATAGCCTTAAAGACAGGTAATACCTTTGGTATGTTGTGTAGATATGCTTTTGGTAAGTATGGCTCACAGGTTATTTCACTTATGATTGTTGTAACCCTTATAGGATGGTTTTCAGTTGATACTTATATGATTGGTCAGGCTTCTAACGCATTGTTTCCAGCACTTCCAATAATCCCTATTGCAATAATTGCTGGCGTTGGCATGACGGCAACAGCACTTTTTGGTATGAAGTGGATGTCAAAGCTTAGTGATATAGCAGTTCCACTTGTGCTTATATTTGGTATTATTTCTATTGTACTAAGTGTTAAAAGTACCGGAGGACTTACAGGCCTGTTTGCTATCCAGCCTGAGAATCCAGCATCCTTTAATACATTAGTTTCACTTTCAATAGGTTCTTTTGTATGTGGTGCAGTTTCATTTACACCAGATGTATTAAGATTCGCAAAGAACAAAAAACAGACTTTAATTATAATGTTTCTTGCAATGATTATAGCTAATCCTCTTATGATTATACTTGGCGCGGTTGGTGCTATTGCCACAGGATATTCAGATATAACCTTTGTGCTTGCAGCACAGGGACTTCTTGCACCAGCATTTATTGTAATGATTTTAAATATATGGTCAACAGCACAGGGCTGCGTATATTCAGGTTCCCTTTCACTTGGCAATACATTTAAGGTTAATAGAAAGACTCTTGTAATTGGCTTTGGACTTGCTGGAACAATAGGTGCTATAATCGGTTTCTATAACTATTTTGGAACATTTATTAATTTCCTGGCAACTACAATTCCAGCACTTGGTGGTGTGTTTATTGCAGATTATCTTGTTAAGTATAGAAAAGGGTATCCATCACTTGAGGGCAATGAGATTCCAGCCGTAAACTGGGGTGCCTTTATAGCCTGGGGACTTGGTATTGCAACAAACTATGTTGGCTTTGGTATTACACAGGTTAACTGCATTATAGTGGCAGCAGCTATCGAAGCAGTATTTGCAGTAATAAGTGCAAAGCGTGCTAACACTAAAAAGGCAGCAGCAGTAGAAATACAGCACGCTTAAAATTAAAGGTAAAAGTAGATGTAAAGTTAAAAGCAGATGTAAAGGTAAAAGTAGATGTAAAGTTAATTGCAAATGGCAGGTTGGTTATTGTATCAACCTGCTATTTTGTTATAATAGATATTAATTACCCATGGATTTATAAAAAGTGTATAGAAGGGAGAATGGAGGATTGTTATGGAGAATAGGGAAGAAGTACTTCAATACGGTTTATCATTTCCAGATACATATGTAGAAGCACCATTTCACGATGCTAATTGGCAGCTTGTAAGAGTTAAAGGAAGTAAGAAAGCGTTCTTATGGACATATGAAAAGGATGGTTTCTTAAACTTTAATGTTAAAGTAGACAAAGAATGGCGTGATTATTGGAGGAGTGCATTTAAGTCAGTAATACCGGGCTGGCATCAGAATAAAGAGCATTGGAATACAATCATACTTGATGGTTCGGTTCCGGATGACGCTATAAAGACTATGATTAAGGAAAGCTATGAGCTTGTTACTTATAATCCATCTAAAAGGATATATGAGGCAGTTAAAAAAATACCTAAGGGGCATGTTGCCACTTATGGGCAGATAGCTGATATGGCGGGTAACAAGGGGATGGCAAGGGCAGTAGGTAATGCACTTCATAAGAATCCAGACCCTGATAACATACCATGCTACAGGGTCGTTAACTCTAAGGGTGAACTGTCTGGTGCATTTGCCTTTGGTGGTGCAGAAAGGCAGGAGGAACTTCTTAAGGCAGATGGTATAGAAGTTATTAATGGAAAAGTCAACTTAAAAGAGTATGGAATGTTTTAATGTATCAATCAGCTTCTTTGCAGCTATGCTTAATGGTCTGCCTTTATCCCATACAAGGCATACTTCACGCTCGGGAAGAGGTTCCACAAGTCTTATAGGATATATTGAACCGCTGGTGATAGAAGCAGCACACAGGTCTTCTGGATAAAATCCTATTCCAAGGTTGTGTTCAACCATAGGAAGAACCTGGTCAGTTGTTGCAGCCTCCATATCAGGTGCAAACTGAAGATGATGGTTAAGAAAGAATTCTATATACAGGTTTCTTGTTGCGGTATCATTTCCAAGACATATAAAAGGAATATTATTTAAGTCGTGCAGGCTTCGCATTTTTGATGCGAGGTCTGCATATTTAGTTCCACCTATAAGAAGCTCCCTGAATGAATATAATGATTCCTTATGATAGTTTTTAGGTATAGTTACAGGCGTAGTGATAACAGAAATATCAGCCAGTCCGTTTTCAAGGGCTGCTATAGCCTGTGGAGATGAGTGATTAGATATTTTTAATCTGACGTGTGGATAAGTTTCATGGAATGTCTCAAGCCTGTCTAATAATATAAGCCTGAGTGCAGTTTCACTTGCACCGATATTAATAAGTCCACGTTCAAGTCCTTTATCTTTGGCTAGTTCACATTCACCAGCTGAAAACTGCTCACATCCGGCAGCAACGTGTTCATATAATCGTTCACCTTCTGGTGTGAGTGTGATTCCCCTGTTGGAACGTACAAATAGCTTGCAGCCTATCTCACTTTCAAGATTATTCATGCAGCGTGTTATATTAGGCTGGTTATTATCAAGCATTTCTGCGGCCTTAGTGAAGCTTTTATATTGTGCAACATAATAAAATATCCTGTAATAATCGTAGCTTATCATATATGCCTCTTTTCTTAATATCTTATTCTAAATGTTTATTTTAAATGTCTTATTATAGATTCATTATGTGTATTAGAAATATTATGACACATCATATTATTTATGTAATGTCATAATAAAGTCAGAACAGATGTCATAAAAAGTCATAACAGAGTACCCTTCAGTCGTGACATGATGACATATGATTATGATATAACAGATATATCAAATATATGTTTTACATCTTATTCAACGCAAAGTATAATGCTTTTGATAAGAAAAATCAAGAGTATTTCAGGGAGAATTCCACAAGGCTCTGAATGGTAATATGTAAATGAAAGGAAGGTAGTACGTATGTTAAAAGCAGTAGTTGGTATTAATTGGGGAGATGAAGGTAAGGGACGTATAGTAGACCTTATGAGTGCGAAAGCGAATTATGTTGTACGTTATCAGGGAGGAAATAATGCAGGACATACGGTAGTTACCCAGGAAGGAAAGTATGTGCTTAATCTTCTGCCATCAGGAATCCTTCATCCAGATGTAGTGTGTGTACTCGGAAATGGTATGGTTATAGACCTGGATCATCTTCGTCACGAAATATCTATAATGCAGCAGATGAATGTGAAAATAACACCAGATAATCTTAAGATATCGGATAAAGCAACTATATGTATGCCTATGCATGTACGTCAGGATGTGTTAGAGGAGGAAAGATTGTCACAGTCAGGCTCTGCATATGGTTCAACAAGAAGAGGAATTGCTTATGCATATGGTGACAAATATATGAAAAAAACACTTAGGATAGGAGATTTGCTTAACATAGACCAGCCATCAGTACGACACCGCCTTTCCGTTATAGTCGAGAGCAAGAATCTTATTCTTGAAAACATATATCATCAGCCACCAGTTTCATATGATGAGCTTCTTGAGTGGTGTAAGACACAGGCACATATGTTTAAGGATTATATATGCGATACTTCAGCACTTTTAAGAAATGCTGCAAAGGATAATAAAAATATATTGTTTGAGGCACAGCTTGGTGCATTGAGGGATATAGATTATGGCATATATCCTTATACATCGAGTTCTAATACACTTGCGGCATATATACCTATGGGTACAGGCCTTATGGGATATAATGTTTCACAGGTTGTAGGTGTTATGAAAGCATATTCAACATGTGTTGGTGAAGGTGGATTCGTAGCAGAAAAAGCTATGCCTGAAAGCTGGATGGAAGAGTTAAGAAAAGCTGGCGGAGAATATGGCGCAGCAACGGGTAGACCAAGAAGAGTCGGTCCATTTGATGCAGTTGCAAGCAGATATGGAATAATGTGTCAGAATGTTGATGATATCGCGCTTACAAAGTTAGATGTATTGAGTGATTTTGATACAATACCGATAATAACAGCATATAGCATAGATGGAACAATAACTAAGGATTTCGTAACAGACAGCAGGTTAGAAAAGGCTGAGCCTGTTATAGAAGAGCTTCCAGGCTGGAAGTGTGATATATCCGGTTGTAGAAGCTGGGATGAACTTCCAGAAAATGCAAAAAATTATATTCTTAAGCTTGAGGAGCTTATCAGTCATAAAATACATCTTGTATCGACCGGGGCAGAGAGAGAAGAATATCTTTTAAGGGATTGATGCTTAATGCAGGATCTATAATAAAATGCTGCGAGATTAATGGAATAAGAAATGATAATAAATATATTGACGATATAAACTGCATGAAAGAAGAGGAATATGACATGAGACATTTGATTGACCCAAAGGATTTATCAGTGGAGGAAACAGGGGATATACTTGCACTGGCAGAAAGAATACGTGATAATATGCCAGCATATAGTGAAGTGGCTAAGGGAAAGAAGATAGCTACATTATTCTATGAACCAAGTACAAGGACGAGACTTTCCTTTGAGACAGCCATGCTTAATCTTGGTGGTACTGTGATAGGTTTTCCATCTGCTGATGTATCAAGTGTTAACAAGGGAGAAACGGTTGAAGATACAATCCGTGTAATAAGCTGCTACGCAGATATTGTAGCTATGAGACATCCTAAAGAAGGTGCACCTATGCTGGCATCACTTTATTCGAGAATACCTGTTATCAACGCCGGAGATGGAGGACATAGCCATCCAACACAGACTATGATAGATCTTATGACTATAAAATCAAGAAAAAGAAGACTTGATAACCTTACAGTAGGTTTGTGTGGAGACCTTAAGTTCGGAAGAACAGTACATTCACTTGTGAAAAGCCTTTCAAGATATGAAGGAAACAAATATATATTCATATCTCCACAAGAGCTTAAAATGCCTGATTATATGATACAGGATGTTCTTGATAACAACACAGATGTATATAAGGAATCAAGGCAGTTAGAGAGTGTGCTGCCAGAGCTTGATGTACTTTATATGACGAGAGTACAGAAAGAAAGATTCTTTAGTGAGGATGAATATATAAGATTACGTGATTGCTATATACTTAATGCGGAAAAGTTAAAGAAAGCACCTAAGGATATGCCAGTACTTCACCCACTCCCAAGAATAACTGAAATAGCTGCGGATGTTGATAAGGATCCAAGAGCTGCATATTTTGAACAGGTACAGAATGGTGTATATGTGAGAATGGCACTTATAATGGCACTTCTTGGATTAACAGATCCGGTGACTGGAAAGAAAATTATATAGTTTAATTGAATATTAGTTGGTGACGAACGGACGACAAATATAAGCTACAGGCAG
>ERZ838516.1908-NODE-1908-length-24449-cov-33.454005_pt1 | contig 24449 bp, 21 predicted proteins | sample MGYA00519910_ERZ838516 | MGnify/ENA primary metagenome ERZ838516 (study PRJEB31850, sample SAMEA3708837) | human gut metagenome | biome: human gut; feature: human-associated habitat; material: faeces | place: China | collected 2014 ... | reverse complement strand
AATTATGGCAAATTTTGTGATGATTTTAAATCCACCCTGAAACTAGGCGCTTACAAATATAGAGGTTTTTAATCGCGGCGGAACAAATCACGCGTATACACTTTATTGATCACATCATCAAGGCAGGAATCATATCTGTTAGCTATAATTGCCTGTGACATTTCTTTAAACTCATCAAGATTATTTACAACTTTGCTTCCAAAAAATGTACTTCCATTTTCAAGTGTTGGTTCATAGACGATCACGATAGCTCCTTTGGCTTTGATTCGTTTCATGACGCCCTGAATACTACTTTGACGGAAGTTATCGGAATTACTTTTCATGGTTAGCCGGTATACACCGATGACACATTCTTTTTCCTGATCTGCAGAATAATCACCACGATTAAAGTAATCATAATATCCAGCGAGACTGAGTACACGATCTGCAATGAAATCTTTTCTTGTTCGGTTACTTTCTACAATTGCACTCATCATATTTTGTGGTACATCATTATAATTTGCAAGAAGCTGTTTGGTATCTTTTGGAAGACAGTATCCACCATACCCGAAAGATGGATTATTATAATGTGTTCCGATTCTTGGATCAAGACATACTCCATTTATAATGTCTTTTGTATTAAGTCCTTTCATTTCTGCATAGGTATCAAGCTCATTAAAATATGAAACTCGAAGCGCCAGATATGTATTTGCAAAGAGTTTTACGGCTTCAGCCTCGGTAAATCCCATAAATAACGTATCAATATTTTCTTTAAGGGCACCTTCCTGAAGAAGAGCTGCAAAGTTGTGTGCCGCCTCTGCAAGTTGTGCATCATTGGTATCTGTTCCCACAATAATTCGTGATGGATAGAGGTTGTCATACAAAGCTTTGGATTCTCTTAAGAATTCAGGACTGAATATAATGTTTGATGTATGATATTTTTCTCTGACAGATTTTGTGTACCCAACTGGAATGGTTGATTTGATAACCATGATAGCATTTGGATTTACTTTTAATACCAGTTCAATAACTGCCTCTACAGCAGAAGTATCAAAGAAATTTTTCTGGCTGTCATAGTTTGTTGGGGTCGCGATTACAACGTATTCCGCATTTTTATACGCAGATGCCCCATCAATGGTTGCAGTTAGATCAAGTTCTTTTTCAGCCAGATATTTTTCAATGTAGTCATCTTGAATGGGTGACTTTTTATTGTTTATCAGTTCAACTTTTTCAGGGATGATATCAACAGCTGTTACATGATTGTGCTGTGCTAATAATGTAGCGACAGATAATCCCACATATCCGGTACCGGCTACAGCAATGTTGAGAGGAGACGGCGAATGGAGTTTCTCGGCATCACTGTTTATAAATAATTCTGTGATGTCAAAATGCAGTGCATCACCAATGTTTTCCAATTGCTCAATGGATGGCATGAAATCTTGCTGTTCAATGCGCGAGATTAATGCGCGATTAATGCCGGTGATGTTTGCAAGTTCTGCCTGGGTAATATTTTGTTCTTTGCGGCGTCTTGCAATGGTGTCTGCGAGACGTGATTTGGATAATTTTTGCATGGGTGTTCCTTTCTACGTGAATTTGTTATGCAAAATAACATTATATGCTAATTACATTTTACTTACTGAAGTATTGTAACAGAAAATAAGTGAAAACACAAGAATGATGTTAATTAAAATAACAAATCACAAAAGCAAAATAATAAGTAAATCTTATATGCAGATATTTTAAGTATTAAGACATAGTTTCTCTCGAATTTATAAAGTGAATCATGTATAATGAATATAGTATGTTATTACAACACAAAAAACATGGAAAAAATTTGTCAGTTAGAATACGAAAAGTAAATACAGTTTTAGATAGTAGTATGTGTTTTATGATGGGAGTGTGAATCGTGAATTCAATTAAAATAGAAAAAGGTGCAGTAGAGGCAATTAAGAAAACAATTCGATTACACGATAAGATGGATGAGCTGCTTCAAGAAAATGATAAAGGCCCTTCATGGGATGGAGACATCTATCTTTATAACAACATTGACTTGAAAGCAGAACATATACAATATAGAATACCCACACAAATAAAAGGAAAGAATAATAATCAACTTTTACACAGAAAGAGTATTACATATCCGGTTGAATATAAGAATCTTAGAAATTATTTTAATGATGGTGGAGTATGTTATTTTGTAATTGTAGTTTCAGATGATGGGGAAAAAGCGTCTATATTTTATAATGCGTTAACGCCGATTAAACTTCAAGCGATATTAAAGGGCAATGAACAAAAACAGCCGGATCAGACAAAAAATATTGCTTTATCAAAGTTAAAAAATAACGATAAAAATATTTTGTATAATATATTGTTGCAGTTTGGACATGATAGCAAAGCACAAGGAACTGGGGAATTAGTAAGAAAGGCAATATCTTTTAATGATCTGAAAAATATTGATTCTATCAAAATGACTGCATATACATCTAATCATGAAGAAGTGTTGAAAAATATACAAAAAGGCGAAGTGTGTTTATTTGGACATCAATCATCGTTAGATATTTGGTTGCCATTTTCTTATGATACACAGAAGAATATGGAAATTTCGACGACTACTAGAATGCATGAAAGTTTTGGTGTAGATGGGGTCCCTTATTATAAATATTATGATTTGATAAAAAAAGCGAATAATATATTTCACATTCGATTGAGTGAAAATTTGGAACTCTGTATAAGTGAAAATAATATATATTTTAGCCTTAAAAGTGATGTTCAAACGGTTGTAAAAGATATTCATTTCTTGGAAGCCTTACAACATGGAACAGGACTATATGTGGGAAATAAAAAAGTTATTGAGTATACTTCTCCTAAAAAATTTGATCATAAGATACAGAAAGCAATTAACGATTTTAAATTAATCCAATTAGCACTTAGTAAGTTTGGATTGACTATTGATAAAAGGTTGGCAGATTTTGAGGATAAGGATTGGGATGCAATCAATGAGTTAGCTACATTATATAAGAGGAAAATGGTTCCAAAAAGTGATGTGTCATTTCATATGTGGTGGTGGCAGGGAAAAGTAGTTCCATTTATTCTGATAAAGGATGATACGCAACAGGTGCAGATAGAAAATATGTTTCACTCTCAGCAATTGAAAGTACATTTCGAAGTTGAAGAGAAAGAATATCAGTTCCCGATTTATATTAATATGCAGAGAGATGTATGGGAAAACTTATATGATGTGCCAGAGGAATTCTTATTAGATGACTTGGAAGGGTATGAATATAACCATGATACGGAAGGAATATTTTCTTTGTTATTTGTCGAACTACTTTCGGCATATGATCATACCGGGAATGAAAAATATTACAATATGTCACGATTAATTTCAGAGAAATTGCTTGGAGTTAGTCCAATGAATGAATATTGGAGAATAAATAAACTTCAACTTTTAAGAAGAAGGCGAGCATTAGCAGAGTTCGAAATGCAGGAATTAGAAAATTTGGAAATGGAATCAAAAGATTCGAAAGTAATATGTGCTGTAAATATTCTCTTGGAGAATAAACGAAAAGCTCAAAAGATATTGGACGCGATGAATGAAGAAGATAGAAAATTATTTATAACATATCCTATTTATAATTTATTGGTGAGGTGATGATTTGAAATATATTCCCATAAATGGACTGAAATTTAATATCAGTTTTAAATTACATTGGTTTGGTTTGAATGATAAAAGTGTTGTAGAATTTAATTTTATTACAAAAGATTATTTTGAAAAAAATCATGGCTATTTATGCAATTATAGTAAGGACGATCAATTTGATTCATTGGTTGGTTATATTTCTCAATATCATAATGCATATGAAATACAATCTGTTAAATCTATGATTTCATTGTTACATATTGTGGACAGAATGCAGAATACTAATCTGCGTTTGAAAAAATTTTCAAAGAGAAATCGAGATATGGCAAGCCAAACAATTGAAAAGATTTTTAATATAAGCGAAAGTGATTATTGGAAAAATGAAAATATATATGAGGGATATTTCAACAATGATGATAAGATTACATCAACGTGTTGGAATATAAATCTTGGTGGTTCACCAGTTAATAGGGACTATTTTGAACGTTTTTCATTGAGATATTTTGATGATGATTGCATAGATGAATATGAGGTACAGTATAATCCGTCATTTATATGCAAAAAGCTAGATGTGAATCAGGCTATGGTTGAAAAATATGAGGATATATTCGAGTTAATATATTCTGGTAAAGAAACATACAGGAAAATTCAAGCCGTTAGCTATTTATATTTTGATATATTAAATCTGTATAGAAATTCAAACCTTTCGGTAATGACCATGGCAACAATACTTGAAACTCTATTGCTAAAGAAAAATGAATCAAATCAGAGAAAAAAGGCTTCTGTCAGGGCCGCTTGTATTGTTGCGGACAATATGGCGGTAAAAAGAAAAAATTACGTTGCAAATGGAGTATATGTTTTTTATGAATATCGGAACGGAATAGTTCATGATGGTAAAAGTTATATGGCTTTTACCAGTGAGTATGCATTCGATAATCTCATGTCTAAGATCAAAAACTTGATATTTTGTATTATTAGGTTTTATATTGATAATAAAATTGAAACGATTGATGAATTGAAACAGATTGTTCAAAAAAATGTGACAAAAGATCATCTGAATAATGCGTTTGACTATATTACTATAAATGAAAGTGATGAGCCAAGGGCTATATCAGATTTTTTAATATATTATTCTGATTGATTATCATAGATGGTAAATTTAGACCTATATCATACAGATAAATATAGGGTAAATTAAAAACCTGCAGTGTGGAGGTGGTATAAAGTGAAGACTGACATTACGGTTTATCCGGATTTTTTTACGGCAATTGAAGGGTAAGTAGGTAACCATCCGTACCTTGATTTTCAAAAGAGTGTTTAAACGCCTTAATGATGAGGTGGATGGATTTGACTGCAGTTACCGGCTTGTCGCTTTATACGTCAAACAGAAAAAAGAGGAACTACGGCTAAAGAGAACCGATGGCTACATTCCTCTTGTGCATCATCCCAGTGAAGGCCAGGCAGATTTTGGAACTGCTGATTTTTATGAAAACAGCAGGCTTCACCACGAAGCAAAGTATCTTGTGCTCAGTTTTCCATACAGCAACGGCGGCTTTCTCCAGCTTAATTACGGGGAAAACATGGAGTGTCTTCTAGAGGGACTGGTTGCCATATTTGAGCACATCGGTGGAGTTCCTACTGAAATCTGGTTTGACAATACCAGAACCATTGTCACCAAAGTTATTAAAGGTGGCGGCCGCAATGTAACAGAGCGTTTTCAGCGTTTCTGCGAGCACTACCGAACAGACATTGGGGTCAGACCGTGCGTCCAGCTAAGGGTATATAGTCCGATGGGTGGAAGCCCCATCAAATAAGCTGCTAACCACAGCATTTGAAGCGAGTCTTGAGTCTGCCGCGGTAACGTTGCAGATTAAGCGTAGACAGCAAGGTAACAGGGATAGCTATTGAGCGCCGAAATCCCAAAAGAACCAGAGGGTCGACATCGTGGTCTGGATGGAAGACAACATATGTACTTATCGTTACGGTGAGATTTTACATACCTCTGCGGCGTTGGCGGGAACTATTCATGTTACACAGGGAATATATATCAACTGGAGAGAACCTGCATTTTCTCTCTGAAGTGTGTAAACAGAAAGTATGTCTGACAACCAAAAGAAGGATGACAAAAGAAATGCAGGTAGTCGGAGGCCCGAATAGTACCAGTGAAGGCATGAACAAAATAAATGCCGGAGGGAAGTCGAGAGAGAGCTGTTCCTCACGGCTCTGGCCTGCGAAACTATATCAAAGAGGAAACATTAGCTATACACAGAGATAGGGATACTAATGGAACGAAATTGGCGAGAATATCACAATTATCTAAAGAACATCCAGAAATGGTCTTTACATCCCTTGGGCATCTTATTAACAAAGAAATGCTCATGGATTGCCATATCCAAATGGACGGGGACAAAGCAGTAGGAATTGATGGCGTTACCAAGGATGAATACGGAAAGCACCTTGAAACGAACATGGAGCTGCTGGTTGAGAGACTGAAAAAGAAATCATACAGGCCAAAACCGGCCAGATTGGTAGAAATACCGAAAGAAAATGAGAAAATGCGTCCTCTTAGTATTTACAGTTATGAGGACAAATTAGTCCAGGAAGCATTACGCAGAATATTGGAAGCAGTGTTTGAACCAATGTTCTATGATGAAATGATGGGCTTTCGCCCGAACAGAGGATGCCATAAAGCCATTAAGAAGCTTAACGTAATGCTGGAAAGGAAGCCCACCAGCTATGTGCTGGATGCTGATATAAAAGGCTTCTTCCAGCATCTCGACCATGATTGGATCATACGTTTTGTAGAATCAAGAATAAAAGATCCGAATATTATCCGATTAGTCAGAAGAATGCTAAAAGCAGGAATCCTGAATAATTATGAATTTGAAGCAACAGAGGAAGGCAGTGGACAGGGCTCAGTATGTTCACCGATAATTTCGTGTATATACATGCACTACGTATTAATTTGGTGGTTTAAGGAAGTAGTAACCCCGAAGCTAAGAGGATATGCAGGACTGGTGGTCTATGCCGACAGATTCCGGCGAAGTATTTTGGATCTGCATCATTAAGTATCGCGCACCGCCTTGATGATTGTGGTGAGAAATGCGGTTGAAATAGCAGAGTCAACCTCAATAGAGATGTTATTAATGGTTAGCTTTGCAGTAGAGCGAATTGCCAGAAACCATTGGAAGGAGTTTGCCTGTTGCGTTGGGAAGAGAGACAGGAACGATATCAGGGAGTACCTGACTTGCGAGTTCTTCCTTGAGCAAATGTTTCCAATAGTTATACGTGTGGATGGAAAGGTTGTTTTGATCACACCATTGTTTAACGGTTAAGCCACTGGCTTTTTGATCAGAAATTCGGGAACTCCACTCATTTAGACGAAGTTGGTGTAGCTTTTGCTTTGCGTTCATGATAAATACCTCCAGTTGTTGAACGAATTGCGCGAATCGCGCGATTTGAGTTTAAGGATACAAGAGATATTTTCGCAAAGAAGTGTTACAATGATAAGGTACTTGTGGTTGAGGATTTACTATTATTCCGGTTGGGGGTAATAAAAATTGTAAATGAATAATGGAAACATGTAATTACGCATTCTATGGCTGATGTGAAGTTTTGACACCTGAAGAGGAGGGATGGCTTGATGAAATTAAAGTACAAGCTGAATTTTGCGCGAAGGGAGAGTACAAAGCATATAAAAAAGATAGGGGCTGTTTTGGGGAGTGCGGCACTAGCAGGTGTTTTGACAATGACAGGCCTTTTCCGTGAGTATGTGTCAATGAGGCCTTTATTTTCTATTTCAATCAATGAAACGGAAGATAAAAATTTAAATAGAGAGATTGATATTTTTAATACTGGAGGGGCTGTGGAGAATTTGAAGCTGTCAGATGCAACCGTTCAGTTAGATCTTTTGGTTGCAGTCAGTGGAATAACTAAGCAAAGGGAGAGTCATATTAGAATAGAATTTAATGATCTTATTGATAAAATGGGAAAGGATAGCAATAAAACATCATTATACATAACAGAAAAGAACATGGAATATCTTCCGTTTTTTTTAAATACATTATCAAATGAATTGGAAAAAGAAGGGTATTCGATTGTTTCCTATGCGATTAAAGAATATTATTCTATAGAATACAGTATTTTTTTGGGGAGAAGAGTACATAAGATAATGATTCCAGATAGCAATGCAAATTATTATTTTTATGACCCAGAGAGTGAGTTTGTTAGAGGAAACGGGGATGTGAGGTATGTAAATGTTAATAAATATTTGGAGGCAGAAATTACAACCTCGATTGGATGGATGGAAGGAAAGCCGTTACATGAATGTTGGAAAGCGGAAGGAGATAATATTCCATATTATGTAGTAGATTCATCGGATATGTTTCAAACTATGGTAGAAGGGATAAAATATAACTTTGGCAGAAATTATGTCGAGGAAAAATATGATGACACGGGAGTGTTAGAAGGCATTCCGTTTGGTATTGCAGATAATATTGAGGACATTATTACAGATGATAATGGTTTGGCATGCGGATATAAGGTGCCACTCAAGAATCGAAGCGGCCAATAAAAATAAATTTAGACACTCAAACTTCGCACATAGATTTTAGCTATGCACCTTGAAAATTCAATACCTGGCAGTTATTCAGTTGTCAATGTTCAGACCTTAAGCAGCTTGGAGTTTTGTTTTCAACAATGCAGGAAGTGCATCCATAAATACATTCGCCAATTCATCGATTTTTTCGTCTGAAAGTTCAGTGTTATCTGAAAGCATTGTTCTGAACATTTGGAGCAGCATTTGAAAAGCCTGTATCCATGTGATATCAGACATTTCGTCAGAAAAGTATAAAAAAAGCTCCCCAAGTGACCGGTTATCATTGGATTCCCGGCTTTCCAGTGACAACATCATATATCGGGTGAAAACAACTGTGGTATGCGCAGTCATTGCATCATAGGACAGAGAATTGCATTCTCTGCTCAAGTTAAGGTAGCTTTTGCATACCTTGAAAAATACCTCTATATCCCAGCGTTTTCCATAAATCCGGATGATTTCATTTTCATCCAGATTTACATCTGTGGAAATGAGGCAGAGATATTCCTTGCGTTTGTTGCGATTGCGAACATAAACTACTTTGGCAGGAATTATGTCCCCATCCTTCACTACATCAACCATAACAGAAAGCAGATATTTTGATTTGCCTCGTCTCTTTTTATTTTTGTTGTAAATGGAAATTAAAGACATATCTTCACCATCGTAGCGAAAAAACATTTTTGGAGATTTTTTCACCATTCCGATTACATCAAAATCCATTTGCTTGACAGCATGAAGGGTGCTTGGAGATGAAAACCAGCTGTCAAAAAGAACATATTTTGCCGGAATTGCAGCTTTTTTAGCAGTTTCCAGAAGTGTAAGCATGGCATGGGTTCCCTTTTCCATAGACAGCTTTCTGCGCCTGTAACCAACGGTTCTTTTGTCTACCTCAGCCGCTTCATTGATACGATTCTTTTTGTTTTCTGTAGAAAGAAGAATGCTGTTTACCGGCAAAAATGTACTCCCATCTGACCATCCAAGAGTAAGCATTCTAAATCCGAAGCGATATTTATGTTTTGCGTGGTCATAGACCTTTGCAAGAAGCTTTACCTTTTTAGAACGGTTACGTTCAAACATGGAATCGTCTATAATAAGAACATTGGCACGGTCTTCCGAATCCAGTGGAAGAATAGCGTTGTTTATGATTCTGGATGCAAGGATTGTAGTAAAACACATCCAGTTAATTTGTACCATCTTCATGAAACGATACACGGTATCTTTTGCAAAATCAGGAGTATTTTTTCCTGTAAGCAGACTCATATACATACTTCTGTTAGAGAAAATCAGCAGAAACATGTATTGAAAAATCTCCGTTACCGGAGTGCCTTTCCTTTTATAGGCATTGGCAGCTTTCAAGGCTGAGGAAATATGAAACCTTGTGAAAAATCGTTTGATAGATTTAGAAATCTGCTTATCATTTTGAGTCGCTTGTGTTATACTTTTATTCATAGCATGAGCCTCCGGTTTGTAATTGTTTTTTGGCAACTCAATTATACCAAAACCATTGGTTTCATGCTATTTTTATGCCAGTTATTATTGAATTTTCAAGGTGCATAGGCACATTTTAATGTGCGAAGTTTGAGTAACTATTTTAATGCCTTATATCAGGGGATTCCGGTAGGTGGCTATACAAATATGGTTTCCAATATGCTGGATGGAATTGAAGTGCGTTTGGATACGGATTATTTCGAGAATAAGACAAAGCTGGATGCTTTGGCGGATAAGATTGTTTATACAGGGGCGATTGATGCTTACTTTGAATACCAATTGGGAGCTTTGGAGTATCGTTCTGTACGCTTTGAGACGGAAGTGCTGGACAAACCGAATTTTCAGGGAAATGCGGCGGTGAATTATACGGATCGCGAGACGCCGTGGACGAGGATCATCGAGCACAAGTGGTTTGAGTTTGGCAAGGATGATGCCGGAAATGATATTCCGAAGACGGTGATCAGCAGAGAATACAGTTCGGAGTGGAAGGTCGGTGATGAGCCGTACTATCCGGTGAATGATGAAAAGAATGGTGCGCTGTATCAGGAATATAAGAAGCTGGCAGACAAGGAGCAGAAGGTAATCTTTGGCGGACGGCTGGGCGAGTATAAGTATTATGATATGGATGCTGTGATTGCTTCGGCGCTGGAACTGGCAGAGAAGGAATTGGATTAATAGAAATAGGAACAGCCCCATGTGATGACATGGGGCTGTTTGACAGTAAACGCTCCATAGTCCATACTTAGAATTCCGGCTACATATTTGAGAAAATAGACTAAAATATTAAGACAGTCAAAAAAGTGTAGTCCAAAAAGTTTAGACTAAACTTTTGAGACAGATGGAGGAAGTCTATGAAATCTCAAACAGCATTGGTTGCACGCAATTGTCGACTTAACGAGTGGGCTAGAATGGTTCATGATTGTAAGAATCGCTCTGCCGGTATGTCCGTTGATGAATGGTGCAAGCTTAATTCTATCACAAAAGCCAACTATTACTATCGAATGAAGCAAGTCAGAATTGCATGCCTTGATGCATTGCCATCAGAGGAGTCGGTGCATGCAGTGGTTCCTGTTCCGTTAGAACTAATGGAAGAAGAATCTGCAGGTATTTCCACTGTATCTTCGGATAATTCTTGTCTTGAGTTATATGCCCATGGAGTGACACTTTGTGTAACGGAGGCAACTTCAGAGGCACTGCTGGCCAAGGTGCTTGGGGTGCTTGCCCATGTTAAATGATGCCACGTGCTTCAAACAAGTTTATATCGTTTGCGGATACACGGATCTAAGATCCGGAATAGATACTCTGGCATCCATCATTGATGCCAAGACGGATAACAGCCCATTTGTTCCGGAGACACTCTATCTCTTCTGTGGTCGCAAGTCGGACCGCATCAAAGTAAGCGCTCAATATTTCAACGCTAGATTTTAAATAACACTTGCTATCTTTTGCTAGATGCAAGAGTTTTACTCTATTTTAGTTTTTGCAGGCAGCCTGAACATTTTCGCTCCACGGCGTTAACGCTTCCCGCTGGTCATCCGGCATCTCTTCGCTTGGACGATGATCGAGCAGATAGGCCAGATATTTATATATGTTTAGATCGTTCGCTTTGACCATCTCTACCATGGTATAGACAAGAGCACTTGCCGTAGCACCTTTCGGGGGGGGGACTAAAGAGACAGTTCTTATGTCCTACAGTAAATGGGCGGATTCCAATCCTGTTCCTGCCGGTACAAAGGCATTGCATTTGCAAACTTCTGATACATCGTCCAACCGACAGCAGATGCAGAAGCGTAACTGTTCGGGATAAGTGTCTCCCGAATCTGTGTTTTTACAAACGAAATGTTTCCTGCCATAACATCTGTAGTTGAGCATTCCGGACATTTGTATGTTTCACGGTAAATGTTTACGACGTCACCTTTTGCCGGGGTATAGCGGAACTCATGACGCACGAATTCCTTGCCGATGACTTCTAAAGTAGCACCACAGTCCGTTGATCGACTTTCGCATATCCGTATAACCTGTCACTATATAGAGTTCGTCCGCGGCTGCGATATCACCTAGCATGCATACTCCGCCAGGATTTTTATTGTTTGTGCGAGAAGCACTAGATCCGTACCATTGGGAATGCAAAGCTTGAGATTTCCGATCATAAGATCCATTGTGTTTGTGCAGACAAAATCGATTGGAGTAGCAGCATTCATCTCAATCTTTGCTACTTCCTGCTGAATAACCTTTCGGTCCGCAAGCTGATTCCTTTCAGGAATGTCGCAGCAATTATTTTGGCGTAAACGTTTTACCCAGTTGTAAAAAGTCCCCAGGTTAATGCCCTTGTTAAGACACCACTGATGATCCGACAATCCACTTTGGCGACATTCCATGATCAGTCGGTATTGTTCTTCAACAGGGATTCTTGGTGATCGCATCGCATTTATCTCATAATAATTAGAGTAAAATGCTAGCATCTCGCAAATCAAATGGAGTAAAACACTAACATTTCCTATTTCTTATTATGAAGTTGAATGGAGGGGAATGCAATCTGTCGAATCATTTTGTACTTTCAACGCAAAAAGTGGAATGAATAACAATACGAAAAAATAAAAATGTTATAAAATATAACAAAAAAATAAAAAATGCTTGAATATACACGCGGGGAATGGTATAAAATATAATAGGTGATAGAAAGAGGTGGTAGTATGTTTACGAGTTTGGAATTGCATAATTATAAGTCATTAGTTGAATTAAATGTATCCTTTTTGAAGAAAAAAGATATTGCAAAAAAATTAATTGTTGTATATGGAGAAAATGGTGTCGGAAAGTCCAATTTTGCATCTGCGTTTTTTACTTTATATGAATCTATGCAGACGTTATCTGTAAGAAAAGCTATAATGGCATTTCTTGAAGATAAAAAAGAGTATGCAAATAAGGATTCATTTATTAGAGCGGTATCCGGTAAGTTGAGGGATACAGAAGCAATTATCAAGAACTGTAAAACGATCGATTCATCTGATAATATGAGCCTAAAATTTGGTTTCAATATCGGGGGAAAAGAAGGATCTTATTTGATTGAATATGATGATACTCAAATTGTTCGTGAACGTTTAGAATATGCTTTAGTAAAAAACAGATGTGTTCTATTTGATATTTCGTTAAATGAAAGAAAAATTAATAAAAAATTATTTTTGGAAAGTGAATATGCATATGAAGTAGAGGAAAATTTGACTAAATATAAGGGTAGACATAGTCTTTTATCTATCATTTATAATGATCTAGAAGAAAAGGCAAACGAATATGTTCAAAAAAGAATTCATCCGGCTTTATATAAAATTATTGGTGATTTTGTAACTATGTCCGTAAGTTTAAAGCACGGAAATCACGGAGAATTTGATAAAATTGGAGTATCACATGAGATTTTAAGTCAATTGAAATCCGGTACATTAAATATTGAGGACGAGGAAGAACTCGACAAAGCGGAAGAATTATTAAATAATTTCTTTACTCAAACTTATAGTGATATTAAGGAGGTATTTTATAAAAAAGAAGTTATAAATGAAAAATCTTTTAAATACGAGTTATTTTTTAAAAAGAAAATTTACGGCAACTTGATTGATGTAAGTTATGAATTGGAATCGACAGGAACATTACATTTATTAAAGATTTTGCCATATTTATTAATGAGTGTAGAGGGAACTGTGGTAGTAATTGATGAATTGGATACGGGAATTCATGATTTGTTGGTCGAAAATTTGTTAAATAGTATCATTGATTCCATTGGCGGTCAATTGATTGTTACAACGCATAATACAATGATTTTGGATTCTGAAATTGATCCGGAATATATTTACACTTTTGTCGTTGATAGAGATGCTAAAAAGGAACTTGTTCCAATTGTTGAATTTGAAAATAGAGTACATCCAAATTTGAATTATCGTAACAGATATTTGAAAGGAATGTATGGTGGAATCCCTAATATTGCGGATATTGATTTTGATGAATTAAGCGACATCTTAGATTAAGAGGTAAGGTATACATGAAGAGAAAACCTAACTATTTAAAATGTATAGTAATAGTGCATGGAAGATCTGAAAAACAGATATGTGATTATATTAAATTGAATCTAAGATGTCATATGGAAATAGTAGGAAGAAAAAAAGGAGGAAATTCTATTCAAATAAATGGAATTCAATCGTTTTTGGAAACAGATAGTCGTTTCGCTTCATACAATTCTTTTCTGCGTTATTATCCCGATGTGGAGTTGATTGGGAAAAAGAAAAGTTTAGCATCTTATTTTAAAATATTTATTATAATGGATACGGATGATTGTGCTGATGAAACTCGAAAAAGGTTTATAAACAAGGAAATGTTTAAAAATCATTGGGCATACGACTATATAGTTCCGATTTATAATTCTCCAGAGTTAGAGACGGTTATGGTAAAGGCTGGAATCAAATTTGAGAAAAAAGGGGATGAGAGGAAAAAAGAGTATATCAAAATCTTTCCTACGGATAAAAAATTTTTAGGAAATCAAACAGTTGAATTATCTTCATTTGCCGAAAAACTGCAAGATGTTAAAGATACAAATTTAGATGAGTTTGTAAATCATTGTATTGAAAATAGTTGATTACATATAAGAAATACATTTTTGTAAGAATATAAATGGATGAGAATAACAGCAAATCGGGGTTTAAAATTATATGAGTTCTACTTGAAGGGGGATATGCGCAATAAATTTTTAAATAGAAATGGATAGAAACTATAAAAAAAGGTGGTCTGTGTTGTTTCAAATAATATGTAGAAAGGAAAAGTGTGAAGATAAGTTTTTATTGTCACATAAGAAGTAAATGTCATACACTAAGGATATATTTGAAAATAATATTAATAAACCAGTAGAAGAAATAATTAGTAATACATTGCTGAAAAATGATTGTTCAATACTCTTGAATCAAGTAAATAATATGATGACTGTTAGAGATGAGTTTGTTGAAGAAAATGAAGAATGTGGATTGCTTTGGAATGAAATATGTATTGATGTTATTTCTGTTATTAATTCGGCTTTTTCGGGGTTTTATCGTACGGCAATAATCGGATTAAGAAGCATTTTTGAAATGGGATGTAGTTCAATATATTATCATGATCATATGATAGAATATTATCTATTCAAAAATGAGAATATGAAAGCGGATAAATATGTCTCATCGCTTGTAAATGAGCATAATTTTTTTAAAACAAAATACATTAAAGCGTTTAATATAGAATTTTCAGAAAAGCAAACTGAAGAAGACAGTGTTGCAAAGTATTTGACAAAATTATATGGTGAATTGTCTGATGTGGTACATGGACGTTATAATAAGTTGACTAATATAGAAAAATTTAAAATTGAATATGATGTTAATAGATATAAGCAATTTGAAAACTTGTTTATTAAAACAACGAACATATTGCTGGTATTGGCGATATTAAGATTTAGTATTAACGATATTACTATAGTGGATAAAAATAAAATATTTGAAAATACGGGAGTGGGAAAATATGAGTAAATCATTGGGAGATTTTATTCAAGATAGAACAGAGAGTATTGATGCTGAAATGATAACCGAATACTTTATTGAAAAAGATAAAGATAAGACTGCAAGGATGCTGGATACAGAACAGTATCTTGTTGAAGGTAGCAGAGGTGTAGGTAAAACTATGTTGATGCGGAATGCTGAAATTACTGCAAGAGAAGAATTTGAGAAAAACAGCATTTTGGCAGTTTGGATAAGTTTTGAAGAGTCTATTCGATTGGAAAGAATTCGAATTTCCTCAAAACAGGGAATTGATCCCTTTTTACAGTGGACTATGGGAAAGATTTTGATAGAAGTGTTGAAAAAACTTATTCAATTAAAGCCTGCATATTCAGAACAAATAACGGATCGATTAACCTCTTTGTTTGGAACCTCAAATGTCACTCCGCAATATATTACTTATATTAAATTATTGGATGAATATATAGAGGCACTTGAAAGAGCTAATATCGACAATAATGAAGAGATAAAAGAAATAGCGCCGTCAGAGAAGATTGTACAAATTTTGGATAATGCAATAACATTTAAGAATTTTCTGTTAAAACTTATAGATGATTTTCACTTGACAAGAATGGTTCTTTTGTTTGATGAAGCTGCACATGTTTTTTCGGAAGAACAGCAGATTAAGTTTTTTACTTTTTTTAAATCGTTAAGAAATAATAAAATTGCATGTAAAGCCGCTGTATATCCTGGAATTACAAATTATGGAAAATATTTTGAAAAAAATCAGGACGCAAAGGAATTGAAGTTATCTTGGAGTATATATGAGCCCAAAGATATCCGATATATAAAAGATATATTGAAAAAAAGAGTTCAAAAGTATGATCCAAATGTGTGGAATCGATTGACTGCAAAAGATGAGATAATTAAAATGATTTGCTATTCGAGTAATGGAAATCCAAGATTTGCGTTTCATATTATTGATGCAATGCAGAGTAATTCGCTTTTAGATAAAACGAATATTACTCAGAATCAGATGATAGCATGTTTACGATCTGTTAATGATGAAAAGTGGAAAGACTTTGATACATTGAAGCAAAGAATGCTTAGGTATTCAGAGTATATTACATTTTCAGAAAAAATTGTTAAAGAAGAAATATTCCCTAATCTGAGAAAATGGAATGATAAGAGAAGAAAAGAAAAAAAGAAATTGTCAGCGGGTTTTTATATAGAAGAGTTGACATATAAGAAAATTAGTAAGGTATTTGACGTATTGTCATATGCAAATATTTTGTTGGTTGATGATGTGAAAAGGAGCATTGGACATGGAAAATATGGTTATTATGTTGCAATAAACCCGAGCTTTTTGTTCTCAGAATTGATAATAAAAGATGTCCAAGAGATAGGGAATACTTCAAATAATATAGATAATAATCAAGTATATTCAGAAGCAAATAAAAGTATTTTCTATATAGTAGAGAATGTAACAGAACATCAAGAGTTTCAGTGTTCAAATGATGAGTGTGATTTTACTACTAATGATGAAACATTTACATTTTGTAAAAAGTGTGGTTCAAAAATGGTAAAGAAGCAAGGAATTCCATTATATAAAATATTAAGGGGACATGGGGTTGAAAATTTAAATTTATCAACTAAGATTATTGAACGAATAAGAAGTAAGTTTTCCACAGTTGGAGAAATTTATGATGCAGAGTTAGATGAATTGAGAATGAAATATATTCAGGATGTACGTATCGAAAAGATAAAGAATGCTGCAATAGAATATATGGCGGGATGATATTTGGCATTTGGACTAGCCTTCGATATCTTTTGTGCTTCTGTACAAACGTATCGATGTACAGGGAAGAATCCGTTGACCACGCTCAAGTCAGGAAGTCCGTCAGCTTACCTGGCAGCAATTCGACTGGCTGATGTCCGGTCTTGAGATCGAGCAGCCGAAGGCTTTCAAAAACTGTAAGTTCTCAATTGTGAGTAGGAAAAACTTGTTTCTAATAGTAAATTCCGAGACTATGAAAAAAGTCTGTAAATAATAATCTTCTATGATAATGATTGAGCTGGAAGCACTAAATTGGAGGGAGCTGGGTCTCCAAAGTTTAGTGGGGGTTCCCAAAGTTTTTTAGGGGCAATTAGTAGGGACAGGCGCTAAAAATGTAAACGCTCCATAGTCCATACATAGAATGTCAGCAGCAAATTTGAGAAAATAGACTAAAATATTAAGATGGTCAAAAAAGTGTAGTCCAAAAAGTTTAGGATATACTTTTGAGACAGATGGAGGAAGTCTATGAAATCTCAAACAGCATTGCAGAAACAGCAAAGGCAAACAAGCTAAAGCCTACAATTATTTCGAATATCTTGTAACAGAGATACCAAAGCTAATCAAAAGACCGCACCCACTATGGTGCGTTTACCAAAAGTTGCAATCACTATTTGAAATTTAGCGCTTATTAATCGTTTGGCATAAAATTCACAGGCAGAGGAGGTTTTCAGTTAAGAACGCATATGAGAGATGTAGAAGTCACGTGTAAAAACTGTAATCAAATATTTGTAATAAGACAATCCGAGCAGGAATATTTTTCTGTGAGAAAGCGTCCCTTACCGAAGTATTGTCCGATATGCCGTAAGGTACACTATGCGAAACAAGCGCAGGAACGGAAACAGAAGGAGAATCAAGAATGGCAGAAGAAAAAGGCTGAGGATGTTAAGCGGTATTATAGTGCTCTTAAGGACTTGGAAGGGCAGTTTGACATCATTCCGTTGGAGCATGTAGTTCCGGATCCGAAGGAAAAAATTCTCTATATCATTGGAAATGGATTTGATCTGATGCATGGAGTGAGGTCAAGCTATCATGATTTTGGAAATACGATTGGGAAGCACAGTCATATTCGCTTTGTTTTAGAAAACTATCTTGAGTCTGATGACTTATGGGCCGATTTTGAAGGTGCTTTGGCAACAATGAACGTTGAAGCAATGAGTCAGCCATTTGTTCTGGATACGTTGTTGGATGCCATGGATGCTTATGATGAGGATGCGCAGGCTGCAGATTTTTTTGCCGCAGCTGAGATGGCAGCAGCACCGGCAATGGAGCTTTCGGTGGAATTGATGGATAGGTTTACGAAGTGGATTAATTCTTTACAGGTTTATACGGATTGTCGTCCGCTCAAAAGTATTATTCAGACAGGCGATTTTCTTGAACGGAAGTTTCTTGATTTTAATTATACAGAGTTCATAGAGGAATTATATGGAGTTCCGGAAAGTGATGTCTGTTACATACATGGATGTCGGAGAATGAACAAAGGAGCGCCAGCGGACAAGCTGGTTTTGGGACATCAACCGCAAGCAAGTGATTCACAATTTGACTTCGAGGAGAATTGGAAGGGAATTAATTTGTCCGGAAATCGTATGCAGATGATCTATGATGCGCAGCAAGTTGCTCTTCGAGAAATTGTAGAAGCGGATGATAGTTTGACGAAACATTGCGACAAAATTATTGATGCACATAAGAATTTCTTTGAAAGTCTTTCGGAAATTGATAAGGTTATTACGATAGGACATTCCTTGTATCCGGTGGATTGGGATTATTTTGCGGAGGTTATAAGGCAAAATAAAGATAGCAAGAGATTGCATTGGTATTTTGGATGTTTCGGGAATGGCGATTTGGAACGCATTCAGAATTTTATTCTGCGTTTTGATATATCTGCTGACAGAGTTCACATTTTCCGAACGGACACAATCTCCGTTACATTGAATCAGGAAAATGCTGGAGCGGTAAAAACGTCTGGACAGCAAAATAAATCGATAACCCCGGAAAAGCAGAGTGAACGAGAGAAGGTAATTGGAGTATCAGAAAATGGACGGTGGAGAGTGTGCACTTGTGGCAATATAGTCCAACTTAAAGATGATAAGGAAACGGTTATCTTGAGCAGAATATTTTCTCATGTTATGAATGGGGCAGTATTTGTGGATGACCAAATTTGTTTTTGGGTGATGCGTGGCATAGATAAAGGTGTTTTCTTTCTTCGCCAAATTGATGGAGAGTGGACTTACTTGGGAGAATTGGAAGGGATTCCGAATCAGGGAGTTATTACCAAGCGACTGCATAGAATTTTGATAGATGAAGGAAGAGCCGTGTTTGTGTACCAGAGCAGGGTGAGGGGGTATAGTCTGCTAGATGGTGCACTGGTGTCTAATATGGCGGTGCGTCATGCTCCGGAGCGGAGATATATGGGAAGGGATTTTACACAAAAGTTTCAAAGGATATATAAAGGGGATTTTTATTAAGTATGTAATTGACATCGACACCGGAAAGAGTAACTGGATTTATCAAAATGCGCACGAACAAGAGCATACAGCTCACAGAGCTGATGTATGAGATGGAGGCGAACGAGTACATGGAGTCTGTGGCGGAAAATTTACATAACAAATTGGATTAGGAAAAACAGGAACCGCCTCAGGTGATGACATGGGGCGGCATCAGCGCGTGACTGTGCGCACTGGCGGGCTACTGCGTCTGAGTTGAGCTGATATAAGGGGGCCGCAGCTTTTTGCATTGTTTCATTATTTTTTGTGATCATACGCAAATCCTCCCATGTCTTTGTTTTGAAAAGTTTTGCCCAACGGTCAATTCCATAGTGCCGATCTTCTTCTGTGGCAAGGTCGATGCGGCTTAGATCAATCACATGAATCGAAAACTTTTCACTGTACAGCCGTTTGGTTTTGATGTTCAGAAGCTGATACAGTGCATTGAATTCCGGCGTCTCTTTAAAGAGCGTAAAATTCAGAAATCCGATACTGTGCACCGGTTTTGCATTGATGTAGTATTCTCCGCGTTTCAATTGATCGAAATTCCGCGAAGCGTAAGAAATAGAACGATCGGGCCAGTTGTATTCGTCCATGTTATCACGCTTAACAGCAATGCCAGGGCGAGAGGTAGGATCGCTCATTTCCATGGTGCTGTGGGATTTCTTATCCATCCAGTTCAGATCGGCCTTGGTGTACGGAATTTCCGGCTGAATCTCAAAAATGTCTGCACCGATAGCATGGCCAGCTTTTCAGCAACCTTTGCGGTAACGCCGCTGGCTGAGAAGTAAGCAACAAGTCGTTTGCTCATGACAATGCACTCCCTCAATATTTGATTTGGTAATAGTATAGAACGGTGGGGGAGGGGTATCAAGAAGTGAAATGAAAACAAAATTGATTGGAAAATATTGGTGTTTCAATAGTTGAATTTGACCAATCATAACCTTGATATTGTATCTTAACTTAAAGTAAGTTATAATACAGAAAAAGAGTTATAAATGGAGGCGATAGAGTGGAATACCTTAAGCGGGTTTTAGGAATTGAAGTGCTGTATGAAAATAAAGCTTTAGAGCATTTGCCAAACTTCATCAGTACAAGGTACGATTCACAGAAAGTATCTCTGAGCGGTCAAAAAGCCGTTTTTTTGTACCCTAAAACCGAATTGGAACAGGTGGAAACATTAAAAAAGCATCTGGAACGTGTGAAAAAGGTTGCAGATCGCCCTGTGGTTTTAGTACTGGAACAAATCACTGCACGGCAGAAAGAGTATTTACTTCGAGAAAAGATAGCATTTATTGTGGATGGAAAGCAAATTTATCTGCCCTTTATGGCGGCATATTTGCAGGAACGTTGTGATGCAGAAAAGAGTGACAGAGAAGAAATCTTGCCATCAGCTCAGATGCTGTTGCTTTATTTTATTTATGAGGGAGCAAAGGAACTGTCCACAAGTCAAGCTGCAAAAGATTTGGATTTGACACCAACATCTATTTCCAGGGCGTCCAAACAACTTGAAGAAATGGGAACGCTGCAATCGAGAAAAATCGGAGTACAGAAGATACTGTTTTCAGAAAACTCCCCCAAAGAGTTGTTTTATAAAGCAGAGAAAGTTCTGCTCAATCCTGTGAAAAGGACTGTCTACGTTCCATGCGAGGAAGTAAAGAATGAATTGTTGGAGAGCGGATATTCCGCATTGGCGGAGTATTCGATGCTCAATGCGCCTGGTGTTTGGTGCTACGCTTCAGAAAGAATATCTCAGTGGAATGACTGTATGACAAAGGATTTACAGGACTCAAATTCACAGGTGGCTGTTGAAATGTGGAGATATGACCCACGAAAATTATCGAAGAAAAAAATGGTCGATGAACTTTCTCTGGCATTATCGCTCAGGGAAGATGCAGATGAACGGGTAGAAGAAGCAGTAGAAGAAATGTTAAATGATCTGTGGAGGAAGATAGATGGTAACAGGGATTGAAAGCTTTAAGGAATGGTTCAAGGGTAACGAAAGCCAGTATGCAATTATCGGTGGAACTGCGTGTGACATCTTGATGACGGAAGAAGGCTTAGACTTCCGTGCAACAAAAGACATTGATCTTGTTCTAATTATTGAAGCCGTGGATGTGGCTTTTGGAAGAAAATTCTGGGACTATGTAAAACAGGCTGGATATGAACATTGTAATAAAAGCTCTGGTGTGCCGCAGTTTTATCGCTTCAGTCACCCGACCTCAAACCGTTATCCAGCAATGATCGAACTGTTCACTAGAAAACTGGATGCAATTCAACTTCCAGATGATGCAGTATTGACACCGCTGCCAATGGATGAGGACATATCGAGCTTGTCTGCAATCCTTTTGGATGATGATTACTATGAGTTCTTGAAGCAGGGGAAAGTGACTGTTGATGGAGTGACGGTTTTGGATGCTGCATATTTGATTCCATTCAAGGCGAAAGCATGGATGGATTTGACGGATCGCAAAGAAGCCGGAGAACACGTTGATAGTAAAAACATTAAGAAGCATAAAAATGATGTTTTTCGATTGACTGAACTGATTGACCCTACAGTCAAGATTGCCACTCCCAGTGGCGTGTATGAGGATATGCAGAAGTTTGTTGATCGAATGAAAAATGAAACGGTTGATGTTAAACAGTTGGGGCTTGTGGGACGAACGAAAGAACAGATTCTTCAGGAAATAGGAGAATTATATGCTATACAATAATCAGTGAGTTGTCTAATAATTAAAATAAGTACGAATAAGCCGCATGGGGCTTCAGGTGAAGACATGGGGGGGCATTAGCGCGTGACTGCGCGCACTGGCGGGCTACTGCGTCTGAGTTGAGCTGATATAAGGAGTCCGCAGCTTTTTGCATTGTTTCATTATTTTTTGTGATCATACGCAAATCCTCCCATGTCTTTGTTTTGAAAAGTTTTGCCCAACGGTCAATTCCATAGTGCCGATCCTCTTCTGTGCCAAAAAGCGAAAATAAATCAGAATAGCAAATGACGGGTGAAAAGTCAAGAATTTTTTGAATATGAGGGATAAGCCGAATAGCAGAAATCACAGATATGTGCGAGTCTAAATTGTATTTTTAAAATGAATCCGCTATACTATAAACAGTATAGCGGATTTTATGTTTGGAGAGAGTGTATATGGTCCAGGAATTTGATTTCAATATGATGAAGATAAGTGAAATTATTAAGCGTGTTACACAGATTTGTCGTAGCCTTCATGTAGTACGCCTGGATTTATTTGGATCTTTTGCGACTGGAACCGCAACAAGTCGTAGCGATGTTGATTTTGTTGTTTACGGAGAAGTGGATCATGAGGCGTTAGAAGAAGCTGTGGAGAAAATTGATACACTTAGGAAGATTGATTTCTTTTATTATGATGAAATAGAAAATAAGTATTTGCTGGAGGATATTAAGAAGTATGGAAAACAAATTTATTAATCGATATCATTCTTTTTGTCATAGTTTAGCGAATCTGAAGAAAAGCACCGTGGCGGATCCTCAGGCAGATTTTGTGTTAGAAGGTACAGTACAGAATTATAATCTTACCTTTGATTTATCCTGGAAGATTATGAAAGATATTTTAGTTAAGTATATGGGAATTCTGGATTTTGCTGTAGGTTCACCGAGGGAAGTGCTACAGACGGCTTTCTCCAATGGAATCATTGAAAGTGATATGTGGCTGGAAATGCTGCGGGCACGGAATCAACTGGCTCATGATTATGATGGCGAATTAGCAAAGAAATATTTTGAGCGGATTACGGTGGAGTTCTATCCGGTATTTGTCAAACTTCAGGAGCGGGTCAGAAAGTATTATGAAGAGCCTTGTCTGCGGGAAACAATGACTTTTTACACAAAGGGTTGATCGATGCGAAAGTATGTATATTTATTTGAATTGGATTCTGTCCGTAAGACGGATGCGGATATTATTGCCGGACAGAAGGCACTATATGATGAGATTCATGGTATCATAGAAGCAATAAAAAGTCTGTGTGTGGCTACGCGAAAGGAGCAGCAGAGATGAAAAAATTGAACATCCCAGTTGGCATTTCGGACTTTGAGAAGATTCGGAAAGGTGGGTTTTATTATATTGACAAATCTGACCTGATTACGGAAATTTTGGACGAAAAAGCAGAAGTGACACTTATCACTCGACCACGGCGTTTCGGCAAGACGCTTGGCATGAGTATGCTGGAAAGTTTCTTCGACATCCGTAAAAACAGCAAAGAATTGTTTGAGGGACTGGAAATTGCGGAGCATCAGGCATTATGTGATGAGTGGATGAATCAGTATCCTACAGTCTTTATTTCATTCCGACAGGTAGACGGTCTGGATTTCACTGGGGCATACGATATGCTCACAATGGTGATAGCGGATTTGTACAACAAACATCTTTATTTGCTTGATAGTAAAAGTGCTACAGAATTCCAACAAACAGCGTTTGAGCATCTTGCACATGGCAATGGTTCTATAAAAGAAGTTAAGAGCAGCCTTATGCTTTTGACAACGATGATGCAGAGCTATTATGCAAAGCCTGTAATTCTTCTTATAGACGAGTATGATGTCCCTGTAGCAAAAGCGAATAACAACGGTTATTATAATGAAATGGTCGATGTTATGAGAGGCTTGATGCAGGCCCTAAAAGACAATCAAGCACTTCAGTTTGCAGTTGTTACGTGCTGCTTAAAGATTGCGAAAGAAAGCATTTTTACGGGAACAAATAATTTTGTATCGGATACGATCACAAATTCTCGTCTGAACGAGTATTTCGGATTTGTACAGAGTGAGGTTGACCTGCTGCTAAAGGATGCTGACTTGACAATGCAGGCTGAGAGCATCAAGAAATGGTATGATGGATACCATTTCGGAGCCTTTGATGTTTACTGCCCGTGGGATGTAATGAATTATTTGCTGGAACTGCAGCGC
>ERZ838516.1863-NODE-1863-length-24969-cov-3.859035_pt1 | contig 24969 bp, 17 predicted proteins | sample MGYA00519910_ERZ838516 | MGnify/ENA primary metagenome ERZ838516 (study PRJEB31850, sample SAMEA3708837) | human gut metagenome | biome: human gut; feature: human-associated habitat; material: faeces | place: China | collected 2014 ... | reverse complement strand
AACTGCATCGAGATTGGTAAACAGCTTGTGAACGCATAAGTTTAGGTGTATCATTTCGTGGCAAAAGCATTCTGGGAGCATTTTGTCATGAATTTATTATTTGGATTCTTTTGATTTAAGTCTAAAAGCGGTCTTATTGATAAAATATATCAATAAGGCCGCTTTTGGCTGGAAATTCAAAAAATCGTAATGTATAATACTTTTTTGAGAATTCTCTACAATAGATCATAGCAGAAGCGCACGGTTTTGTGATGCTTCGGAAATGGAGGAAGCATATGTTAGATTGTTTAAAAAAAGTGGATGGTAAAAAATTAGGAGTGTTTGCAGCCGGTGTAGCATTTGGTACTGCAGGTATCAAAGTATTATCCAGCAAAGATGCAAAGAAGCTTTATACAAATTGTACAGCAGCCGTTCTTCGTGCTAAGGAGTGTGTATTAAAGACAGCAACGAAAGTGCAGGAGAATGCCGAGGATATTTATGCAGAGGCACAGCAGATCAATGAGGACCGTGCGGAAGCAGAAGAGGTTCTTGGTGAGGAAGAGACTGTAGAAGCGGAAACAACAGAAGAATAATTAACGCTGCACCTGTGGACGGGGTCGCTGTCTACAGGTGTTTTGTCGTTTATTGTCCGGGTGTGCTCTGTGCAGAGATGCCCGGACAGTGTTTTAATTAGAATACCGGTTTCAATGGTTAGAAAGGCATGAATAATTATGAAGTTTGTCATTAAACATGAGATAAGAGGTCGTATTCGAGTACATCTGATCGGAAAAGCAATGAGTTTTGCGCAGGCAGACACGTTGCAATATCAATTTGAGCAGATGAAAGATGTAACGGCGGTCAAGGTACAGGAACGTACTATGGACGTTACGATCTGTTATATAGGAAGCCGTAAACATATTATTACGGCATTAGGACAGTTTTCTTATGATAAGGTGGAAGTGCCGGAGGTGTATCTCAAAAATTCAGGACGGGAAATGAATCGTTTTTATTGGGATAAATTGGTTGATCAGACGGTAGTACATTTTGTAAACAAGATATTTTTGCCGGCACCGTTACGGGCCGGGATCGCTACTGTGAGATCGGTCAAATATATTGTGCAGGGTGTTAAGACTTTGGCTAAAAGAAAAATAGAAGTACCGGTGTTGGATGCAACGGCGATCAGTGTGTCTTTAATACGAGGTGATTATAAGACGGCGGGCGCTGTCATGTTTTTACTTAGTATGGGTGAGATCTTAGAGGAATGGACGCACAAAAAATCAGTCGGAGATCTGGCACGAAGTCTGTCCCTCAATATTGATAAAGTATGGCTTGTTACCGATGATACGGAAGTGCAGGTGTCGGCTGCGCAGATTAAGGAGGGCGACCGGATTCGTGTACATATGGGAGCTGTTATTCCGTTTGATGGCATTGTGATGGAGGGAGAAGCGTTAGTCAATCAGGCATCGCTTACCGGAGAGTCGCTGCCGGTGCGTAAGGCGGCAGAAAGTCCTGTTTATGCGGGTACCGTTGTTGAAGAAGGAGAGATTACTCTTTTGGTCAAAGAAAGTACCGGATCCAGCAAATACGAAAAGATCATGACGATGATCGAGGATTCCGAGAAGCTTAAGTCGTCCTTGGAAGGCAAAGCGGAGCACTTAGCTGACCGACTGGTACCATATACGTTTTTGGGTACCGGCCTTACGTTGGCATTGACACGTAATACTGTGAAAGCGTTGTCAGTATTGATGGTTGATTTTTCCTGTGCATTGAAATTGGCAATGCCGTTGTCGGTACTGTCGGCGATCCGTGAATCCAGTGCACATGATATTACTGTGAAAGGCGGTAAATTCTTAGAGGCAGTTGCGGAAGCCGATACGATCGTGTTTGATAAGACAGGAACGCTCACTAAGGCACAGCCTACGGTAGTTGAGGTGATTCCGTTTGACGATAGAAGCCCTGATGAGCTGCTTTGTATTGCAGCCTGTTTAGAAGAGCATTTCCCACATTCTATGGCAACGGCAGTTGTTGTTGAGGCAATGAAACGCGGCCTTGTTCATGAAGAACTGCACACGAAAGTAGAATATATTGTGGCACATGGTATTTCCTCTACGATCAATGACAAGAAGATCATTATCGGAAGTCATCATTTTGTCTTTGAAGATGAGGGCGCTGTCGTTCCGGAGGATAAGAAGGAACAGTTTGAGCAGCTTCCGGAGCAATATTCTCATTTGTACATGGCGATGGATGGTAAATTGGTTGCCGTGATCTGTATCGAAGATCCACTGCGAGTTGAGACAGCTGAGGTGATCCGTGAATTAAAACATCTTGGTATTCATAAGGTTGTGATGATGACTGGTGACAGTGACCGCATTGCTGCTAATATTGCTCAAAAGGCTGGTGTTGATGCGTATTATTCGGAAGTGCTTCCGGAGGATAAGGCTAATTTTGTGGAGCAGGAAAAGAAAGCAGGACATAAGGTTATCATGGTTGGTGATGGGATTAATGATTCTCCGGCATTGTCGGCGGCTGATGTAGGCATTGCGATCAGTGAGGGCGCGGAAATCGCCAGAGAGATTGCAGATGTTACGATCGCAGCAGATGACTTGCGTGAGATCATTACACTCAAGAAAATCAGCAATGCTTTGATGAAGCGTATTGACAGAAATTATAAAGTTATTGTAGGATTTAATACAGCACTTATTTTGTTCGGCGTTGGTGGTATACTTCAGCCAACAATGTCGGCATTATTACACAATACGTCGACCATATTGATCAGTCTGAAGAGCATGGAAAACTTGTTGGAAGAGTAAGATATCATCTGAGAGGGGTATTGTAACAAGAATTAGGAGGAGTTTATGAAAGATATCAAGAAACCAGAGTTTATGCTGGAAGCGATGCGAGGACGGAGAGGGTTTATCGCCGTGCTCGAGATGTTGATCGCGATTGTAGTCTTTGTGGTCAGTTCGATCGCAATGTCCATTGGTACGATTCCTTTAATGATCGGTTATTTCGTGAGTGATCCGGAGTTTATGAAAATGGCACAGGCTGTCGCGGACGGATCGATGGATTCGCTGCAATATATGCAGAAAATGCAGGACTATGCACTCCATTTGCCGGATTGGATGACCATTGCAACACTTTTATTAGAAATCCTGATGATTGCGGTTGTTTTTATCTATTGCCGTTTTTTGGAGAAGAGAAAGATCCGTACATTAGGATTTCGTAAGAAGGGAATGGTTCCACAGTATTTGAAGGGTGCTGTGGCTGGAGCACTATTTTTTAGCGTAGCATATTTGATATGTGTTCTAACAGGAAGTATTCATGTAGAAGGATTGGTGACCAATATGGCACCTCTGGGGATTCTTGGTTACTTTGTTGGATATTTGGTACAGGGCATGGCAGAAGAGGTGCTTTGCCGCGGCTATCTGTTTGTATCGTTGTCGAGAAGACATTCCGTCGTGTATTCGGCAGTGCTCAGTGCACTGTTCTTTGCTATGTTACATGGTGCCAATTCCGGCTTGACGTCACTTGCGGTATTTAACTTATTCCTGTTTGGCATTTTCGCAGCACTGTTGTTGGTAAAATGTGAAAATATCTGGGTTGTTGGTGCGTTCCACAGTTTGTGGAATTTTGCACAGGGGAATATTTATGGCATTCAGGTCAGCGGTAATTCTCTACAGCCTGCAATCTTAAACAGCAGCAACGTGAAGGGACATGGTTTGATCAACGGTGCAGGCTTTGGCTTAGAAGGTGGTCTTGGCGTGACGCTTGTACTTGGTCTTGGTATTGTCTATTTGGTGTACAACTTGAACAAACAGGGCAAGATCGTGGAATGGGAAGGATTCCGGCCGGTCGGAGAGAATTATAATAACGATATGCCGAGCGGACAGAATTATGCAGGTCCACAGTATAACGGAAATCAGCAGGATTATGCAAGTTCACAGTACAACGGAAATGAGCAGAGTTATGCAGGTCCACAGTATGGCAGAGAAGAGCAGGATTACGCCGGTTCGCAATATAATGGAAATGAACAGAGTTACAATGGTTCATCATATAACAGCGATCAGGAGGCTTTTGCCAGACCGCAGGAAGAAGCGCAGCTTGGTAAGAGTACAGAAGGCTATGAAAATATGGGCGTAGCACCGGGGCAGACACCTTGGCATCCGGAAACGCCAGAGCAGAAAATGTCCGATGAAAAGACATTTAATGCAGACTATTTTAAGGAATAGACGAGTGAAAAAAAGCAAAGCCAGCGCTTTGCTTTGCAAGAATTGCTAAAGCAATTCTTGGCAACATCACATTATATAACAGCAATTTCCTATTAAGTGAAATAAAGCAAAGCCAGCGCTTTGCTTTGCAAGAATTGCTAAAGCAATTCTTGGTAGCATCACACTATAAAGAGGCATGTATGAATTGTATTCATACATGCCTCTTTTGTTACTTTATAGGAAACTACTCTTTCTCAGATTGTTTCAAGTTTTTTGCGGCTGTTGAGAGCATCAATTTGATTCGGTTTAACTGGTTCACTTCGCTGGCACCCGGATCGTAATCAACAGCAACAATATTGGAATCCGGATAGCAGTGACGTAATTCTTTGATAACACCTTTGCCGACAACGTGGTTTGGCAGACAGCCAAAAGGCTGTGTACAAACAATATTTGGAACACCGGAATGGATCAATTCGATCATCTCACCGGTTAAGAACCAGCCCTCACCGGTCTGGTTACCACAGGAAACGATCGGTGAAGCATATTCTGCAAGTTTGGCGATTGGAACCGGTGGGTCAAAGCGTTTACTCTCTGTCAGGGCATCGTGCATCGTCTTGCGATAATGTTCAATAAAACGGATCGCAGCGTTGTTGATCAAAGCACTGGATTTCTTTTTGCCTAAATAATCCGCCTTAAAGTTTGCATTGTAAAGACTGTACATAAAGAAATCGATCAGATCCGGACATACTGCCTCGGCACCTTCAGACTCCAATAATTCGACTAAGAAGTTATTGGCAAGTGGAAGGAATTTAACTAAAATCTCGCCGACAATACCAACACGCGGTTTCTTTACATCCAGCAATGGCAGTTCATCAAATTCTTTCACAATGCCGCGGATATTTTTCTTAAATTCGCTATGTTTTCCGTTTTGAACGGATTTTTGTGCGATCTTCAACCATTTTTCATGCAATGCATTGGCAGATCCCGGAACTGCCTCATAAGGACGTGTTTTGTAGAGGACACGCATAAATACATCGCCGTAGATCAATGCCTGTAATGCACGGTCAGCCATCTTGTAGTTGATGTCTAATCCCGGATTCTTTTCAATGCCGGCGCTCATGGAAATGACAGGAATCTGCTCCATGCCTGCTTTTTCCAAAGCACGACGGATAAATCCGATATAGTTGGTTGCACGACATCCACCACCGGTCTGCGTAATGATCAACGCTACTTTGTTAAGATCATATTTGCCGGAAAGCAATGCCTGCATAAACTGTCCGACAACGAGCAGGGATGGATAACATGCATCGTTGTTTACATACTTTAATCCGTAATCCAGGCACTCGCCGGTGCTAGGTAATACTTCCAAATTGTATCCGCAGGATGCCAGTGCCGGTTCGAGAATATCGAAATGGATCGGAGACATCTGTGGAACAAGGATCGTATAATCTTTACGCATTTGTTCTGTAAAGACTACGCGGTGGTGTGCAGTATCTTTTTTGACCGGTTTGATCTGCTTGCGCTCGCGTTCGCGAACAGCGGCGAGCAGAGAGCGGATACGAATACGTGCAGCACCTAAGTTATTAACTTCGTCAATCTTTAATACCGTATAGATCTTATTCTGCATCGTCAGTATATCGCTGACCTGATCGGTCGTTACCGCATCCAGTCCACAGCCGAATGAGTTAAGCTGGATCAGATCTAAGTCGGAACGGGTTGCCACATAGGAGGCAGCCTTGTACAGACGGGAATGATACATCCACTGATCCATAACGATCGTAGGACGATCTACGTTGCCGAGTTCGGATACACTGTCTTCAGTCAATACGGCAACACCGAAAGAGGTGATCAGCTCAGGAATACCGTGATTGATCTCCGGATCGGTATGATATGGTCTTCCGGCGAGCACGATACCGTGGCAGCCGTTTTCTTCCATATAAGCGAGTACTTCTCGTCCTTTGGCGGACATATCATCACGTACATGCTGCATTTCTTTCCATCCTGCAGCAGCCGCACGGCGGATTTCCTCTTTGGAAATGCCGTTTTCTTCCGTGAAATATTCTACCAGACGTTTTGTTAATATTTTTTCACTCTCAAACGACAGGAACGGGTTTTGATATTTGATCTTGCCATCCTGCAGTTCTTCGACATTATTTTTGATGTTTTCACCATAAGAGGTGACGATCGGGCAGTTGTAATGGTTGCCGGCACCCTCTACCTCACAGCGTTCATATGGCACGCAAGGATAGAAAATGTAATCGAGTCCCTGCTTGATCAGCCAAGATACATGCCCATGCGCAAGTTTTGCCGGATAACATTCAGATTCGCTTGGAATGGACTCAATACCCAGTTCATAGATTTTGCGGCTGGACTCCGGAGAGAGTACTACACGATAGCCAAGTTCGGTAAAGAAAGTAAACCAAAACGGATAATTTTCGTACATATTCAGTACACGTGGAATACCGACCGTACCGCGCACGGCGTGCTCTTCATCCAATGGTTTATAGTGAGCGAAGAGTCGTTTGTTCTTGTATTCAAAAAGGTTTGGAATATTCTTCTTGTTTTTCTGACCGCCAATACCACGTTCACAACGGTTGCCGGAAATAAACTGTCTGCCGCCGGTAAAACGATTGATCGTGAGAAGGCAGTGGTTGGTACAGCCCTTGCAGCGAGACATGGATGTTTCGAAACGAAGCTCGTTGATCTGGTCGATCGTGAGCATCGTGCTTTCCTGTCCGGTATAATGATCTCTGGCAATGAGTGCGGCACCAAACGCACCCATGATACCGGCGATATCCGGTCGTACGGCTTTGCAGCCGGAAATGCGCTCAAAGCTTCGCAGTACCGCATCGTTATAGAAAGTGCCACCTTGAACAACGACTTTTTCACCGAGATCTTTTGGATCAGTCAGCTTGATCACTTTTAACAAAGCATTTTTAATAACGGAATAAGCAAGTCCGGCAGAAATATCTGCAACGCTGGCACCTTCCTTCTGAGCCTGCTTTACTTTGGAATTCATAAATACGGTACAGCGGGATCCAAGATCGATCGGATTCTCGGCAAACAACGCAACTTTCGCAAAATCAGCGACCTCGTAATTGAGAGATTTTGCAAAGGTTTCGATAAAGGAACCACAGCCGGAGGAACAAGCCTCGTTTAACTGAACTTTATCAACGGAGTGGTTTTTGATCTTGATACATTTCATATCCTGACCACCGATATCCAAGATACAGTCTACTTCCGGTTCAAAGAACGCAGCAGCATTGTAGTGTGCTACCGTTTCTACTTCACCCTCGTCCAAAAGGAGCGCAGCCTTTAACAGTGCTTCGCCATATCCGGTAGAGCAGGATCGAACGATCTGTGCTCCAGCCGGCATTTTACTGTAAATATCTTTGATCGCCTTGATCGCTGTTTTCAGCGGGCTTCCGTTGTTGTTGCTGTAAAATGAGTACAGCAGGGAACCGTCTTCGCCGATCACAGCTACCTTTGTTGTAGTAGAACCGGCATCGATCCCTAAGAATAAATTGCCTTTATAACTTGCAAAATCGCCTTTCTTTACATCATTTTGCGAATGCTTTTGTAAGAAATCATCGTATTCTGCCTGATCCTTAAAAAGAGGCTCCATACGGGTTACTTCAAATTCCATCTTGATCTCTTGGGAAAGATCGGTGTGTAATTTGCCAAGGCTTGACATATCTTCTTCCTTGGCGTTCATTGCTGCACCGGAGGCTGCAAACAGATGAGAATGTTCCGGAGCGATGATCTGGTCGCCTTCCAGACCGAGAGTACGGATAAATGCCTGCTTTAATTCGGTCAGGAAATGAAGCGGACCGCCTAAGAATGCAACATTACCGCGAATTGGTTTACCGCAGGCAAGACCACTGATCGTCTGATTGACCACTGCCTGAAAAATAGAGGCTGAGAGATCTTCTTTGGTTGCGCCTTCGTTGATCAGAGGTTGAATATCCGTTTTGGCAAATACGCCGCATCGAGCTGCGATTGGGTAAATTGCTTTATAATTTTTAGCATATTCATTTAATCCGCTGGCATCCGTCTTCAATAAGGTAGCCATTTGGTCAATAAAGGACCCGGTACCACCGGCGCAGATTCCGTTCATACGCTGGTCGATACCACCGGTAAAATATATGATTTTAGCGTCTTCCCCGCCTAATTCGATGGCGACATCGGTGTGAGGGGCGTAATCTTTGAGTGATGTTGCAACTGCTACTACCTCCTGTACGAAAGGAACGTTCAGATATTTGGACAGCGTCAGTCCACCGGATCCGGTAATGACCGGAGCAACCGGCAGATCACCAAATTCATCATAGGCTTTTTCAATAATAGCAGCAAGAGTTTCCTGGATGTTGGCATAGTGCCGTTGATAATCGGAAAAAATAATTTCGCCATCTTTATTTAACAGCGCAATTTTTACGGTTGTGGAACCGATATCGATTCCCAATGTATTCATGTGTAATTTCATAAATACCCTCCATCTAGTATCTTGTATTACTCTTAGTTTCTAATGGTATGTCAGCAACGATAAATTATGAGTTTGTGCATGCTTTGCGAGGCACAAAAATTCGCCGCATTTTCCTATTATAATGCTATTATGAGAGGAATGCAATAAACATTTTTTGCTTTTGTGGAGTGAGATCCGGATTCGCGGCTGCGAGTAGAGTCACCATTTCACGGAAAGCAGAATATACTGTAGCAAATAAAGGCATAAGGTGAATACACCATGAATCATGAGTATTGTAATGGACATATGCATATGATAAAGAAAGGAGATACACTGTACGCTTTGAGCCGAAGATATCATGTCCCGCTGGAAGTGATGTTACGTGCCAATCCTTATGTAGATGTATATAATCTACAGCCGGGTGATACTGTTTGCATTCCGGGAAAGAAAGCAGATGGATGCAATATAAATCTGATCATGCCGCGGATGGGTAACGAACAGGAGGAGATGACACCGGACGTGCAGGAAAATATCGCAGAGACTTCCGTTGATGCTGACCGTTCCGAAGAAGATCAGGAGAGACAATCCCATGAAATGACGCGGGAGTTTGACACGACAGTTCCCTATGATGACAGGTATGTGACCGAGCAGGGAGATTCCCTGCAGTCTTTCTTACAGAGAATGAACGTTTCGCTGAATGATTTTTTGGAGCAGAATGGGCCAGAGGATGTCATGCTGCTGCCAGGTATTGCATATCGTAAATAGCAGAGATGCAGCCTGTTGTAAATAGCATATTTTGTCGCAGGATACACCCGCTTGCGGACGGGGAATCCAATTGACAAAGAATACGCGTCACACTATAATGAAATGTACTATGGCGTTCTTTTCGATTGCTGTAAAAATACGCTGTAGTACATTTTTGAATTGCATGTAAAATATCCTGTGAACAGATGGGCTTTTGCAGGGAAAATACCTGAAAATATCAGGCATAGAAAGGACAAGTATATGATACAATGGTTAAATAAGATGGAACGCAAATTTGGAAAGTATGCGATCCCTGACTTGACACGTTACGTAGTTGGTGCATATTGTCTCGGTGCTTTGTTAGAGATGCTGACAAATTTTGGGATAATACCGTTTGATATTTATTATAACTGGCTTTGTCTGGATATGAGCAAGGTGGCGCATGGACAAGTCTGGAGATTGTTTACGTATTTGCTGGAACCGTATGGCTTTAGCGGCAGCACGTCCTTTGTACTCAGCGTGTTGTTTTTGGTGATCCAGGTTAATCTGTTTTTCTTGTTTGGACGATCTTTGGAACGGGCCTGGGGAACGTTTCGGTTTAACATGTATTTCTTTAGTGGTTATCTGTTAAATATTATTGCAGCACTGATCCTGTATTTAAGTCCGTTTCATATTGCAATTTATGATTCCGGTTTTCAGTATGTTTACTGGGCGATGTTCTTTGCTTTTGCACTGATCCAGCCGGACACGGAGTTACTTTTGTATTTTGTGCTTCCGATCAAAGTAAAATGGCTTGCGCTATTGGATGCGATTTATATGTGCTATTTGATAGTGGGCAATTTTGTGGCAGGTTTTCGCATGATGGGAATGACAGCCGTGTATGGAGCACAGGCACAGGCGTATGGCTGGATGCATATTAGTCAGGCGTTTGCGGTTATCGTAGCAATGGGGAACTTCTTACTGTTCTTCTTCCTGACGCGGGATTACAAGCGGATGTCATATGGAGAGCAGAGGAGACGAAGAGGTTTTAAGAAGAAGATGAAAGCAGCGGGTGCCGGACAGCGTATTGTGCATCGCTGTGCAATTTGTGGCAGGACTCAGGAGGAATTTCCGGATCTGGAATTTCGTTACTGCTCCAAATGTGAGGGCAATTATGAATATTGTGCGGATCATTTATTTACACATCAGCATGTCAAAAAATACATGTAATTATTTAGGAGGAAGGTTGAAATGACAGCAATTACAGTTATTGCTATTTTGGCTGCGGCCGCAACGATCTATGGCTTTGTTGCAATGGATTCGTGTGAGCGCGTTAAAGTGGCACCAAAAGGAAAGAAGAAGAAATACCAGGTACAGGAGGTTCCGGAGACGGGTATTCTTTTTATGGTGATCATGGCGGTCGCATTGATCGTTCGCTATATTGCGGCAGCAAAATATTTTGGCAATGAAACAGATATGAACTGTTTTATCGCTTGGGGAGACATGGTCTTTAAGGATGGGATTGGTAATTTTTATTCTTCCGATTCTTTTACGGACTATCCACCGGGATATATGTATATTTTGTATATGGTCGGTGCGATCCGTCATGTACTTGGGGTGGCTTGGAATTCTACGCTTAGCGTGATGCTTACTAAGACACCGGCGATCATTGCCGATCTGGCCACGGCTTACCTGCTGTTTCGCATTGCCGGAAAGCGTTGGACGCAGAAGGGTGCGGGAATTTTAACAGCAATCTATCTGTTTGCACCGGCGGTACTGCTCGATGGAGCAATCTGGGGACAGACAGATGCAGTATTTACCTTTTTCGTTGTATTAATGATTTATTTGGTGACAGAGCGTAAGCTGATCCCGTCGTATTTTGTATTTGCGGTTGCAGTATTGGTAAAACCGCAGTCTCTTATTTTTACACCGGTATTGATCTATGGCATTATCGATCAGGTGTTTTTAGACGGCTTTGACTGGAAGAATTTTTGGAAGAATCTGGGGCTTGGTTTGGCTGCGATTGCGATGATTGCCCTGCTGATGCTCCCGTTCGGATTTAAGGATGCGTTATCACAATATACGGAGACATTGGCATCTTACAAATTTGCCAGTGTAAATGCTTATAATATTTGGACATTGTTTGGACAAAACTGGGCCGAACAGACGAAACACTTTATGGGTATCACGTATCAGACTTGGGGAACCATTTTTATTATTTTGATCGTGGCAGCAGCTACCTGGCTTCATTTTCGTGCAAAAAATAATCCGGCACGTTACTATTTTGTTGGTGCATTTATCGTAACAGGAATGTTTTTGTTGTCAGTTCGCATGCATGAGCGTTATGTGTATCCGGCGATCATTATGCTGTTGTTTGCATTTGCGATGCGTCCGAAACGTGAGATTGCCTATTTATTTACCGGGTTGTCAGGAATGGCATTTTTCAATATGGCACATGTTGAGTTTGTGTATGATCTGAATAATTTCAACGCCAAGGAACCGGTGACCTTAGCAATTGCAGCCGGTATGGTGATCGTATTTGGCTACATGGTATATGTAGCGTTGACATGCTTTAACGGTTATTTGTCAGAGGGTGAGATCGCGCGTACTTCGACCGGACGGACTGCACAGGCAGGACGTAAGAATACGCGTGCAAATAATGCACGTAACAATGTAAGCAAAAAGGAATCAGAGGGCAAGATCGCCCGTTCTGTAACGCTCAGCAAGATGACGAAAGTTGACTGGATCGCAATGGCAGTGATCACATTGATCTACGCAGTGGTAGCATTTGCGCGTCTGGGGAATATGTCGGCGCCGGAAACAGCATATTCTGCTGTGAAAGAAGGAGCGATCGTTCTTGATTTCGGTGAAACTACCAATATTTCACAGTTATGGGATTATCTGGGGTATGAAAATAATCCGCACTATAACATTGAATACAGTAACAATAAGGATTCCGGTTATACAACATTTTCGACCGGTGTTACAGATGACAATGGTAATACGCAGAGCTATTGGGATGCAGGTTCTGTATTTTGCTGGAACAGTCTTACATTGAATGTTCAGGCAAGATATGTCAAAATTTCTCCGACGGAGGATAATTACGAGGATAGTCTGTTAGAGCTTGTGTTCTTGGATAGCAATGGCAAAAAATTGGAGCCTGTGAATCGAGATGAGTATAAGACTTTGTTTGATGAGCAGGATGAATTTGAGGGACGTGCCAGTGCAATGAACGGTACGTACTTTGATGAGATCTATCATGGACGTACGGCATACGAGATGATACATAAGCTGTACTGTTATGAAAACACGCATCCGCCACTTGGTAAAATATTCATCGCCTGCGGTGTACTCATGTTTGGAATGAATCCATTCGGATGGCGTTTTATGGGAACCTTATTCGGAGTATTTATGGTTCCGATCATTTATTTGTTTGCCAAACGTTTCTTCAACAAGGAATGGATCAGCATTGTGACAACGTTATTGTTTGCGTTTGACTTTATGCATTTCGTGCAGACAAGAATAGCGACGATCGATGTGTTTGTTACACTGTTTATTATGTTGTCGTATTACTTCATGTACTGCTATCTGCAGAAGAGTTTTTACGACACAAAGCTGCAAAAGACATTCATACCGCTTGGACTTTGCGGTGTTGCAATGGGGCTTAGCTGGGCCAGTAAGTGGACCGGAATTTATTCCTCGGTAGGTCTGTGTATATTGTTCTTCCTGCATATGTATCGCAGATACCGTGAATATGTCATTGCCTGCAAGACACCACGCGGTCAGACGAATGGTATTTCACATGCGTATATTATTGATAATTTTAGCAGTTATTTTTGGAAGACGATTGGATTCTGTTGCGTCTTTTTTGTGGCAGTTCCGGCGATCATTTATATATTGTCTTATATTCCATTTAATGATGGAACAGACCATAACTTATTGACGCGCGTGATCAATGCACAGAAAACGATGTTCGATTATCATTCTGCTTTGAAAGCGGATCATCCGTATTCTTCCAAATGGTATGAGTGGCCGATCATGACAAGACCGATCTGGTATTATTCCGGAACGATTGGCAATCTGCGTGAGGGTATCAGTGCCTTTGGTAATCCACTTGTTTGGTGGGCCGGCATTCCGGCAGCGTTTTATATGCTGTATCTGCTGTGGAAAGAGAAAGACCGCAAGGCTGGATTTTTGCTGATCGGGTATCTGTCACAGTATGCACCTTGGTTCTTGGTAAGCCGTGTGGTATTTATTTATCATTATTTTCCAAGTGTACCTTTCGTTGCCGCTATGGTGGGATACAGCTTCTTTAAGCTGGCACAATGGAAACCAAAGATCAAACCGGCGATCTATGTCTATGTTGCCTGTGCGATCGGGTTATTTATCCTATTTTATCCGGTGTTGTCCGGGCTTGCGATCGATCCGGCATTTGCAACTAAGTATTTGAAATGGTTTGATAGCTGGGTATTGTTACAGACTTGGTAATTTGATCAGGAACAGGGTGGTAAAAATGTCATAAATTTGATGATCTGACAGAATATGGATGTCAGGTCATCACGGAATAGAAAGGTAAAAATATGAGCAATAAGTTACGAGAGTGTGTCAATAAATTACATAGTAATAAAGAAGTTGGGGATCTGTTACCAGAGTATCTGAAGCAGAGCATGATCCTTCATGATGGATATACAAGGATCAAATTGATGATGGAATATTACATGTTTTACGAGGTGGTCACAGAAGATATCAACCCATATATTGCGATGGCAAAGGAAATGATCACTTCTTTGAATGAGACAGTGGGACAGGCGATGTCTGATACATTGGATGATACACAGAGAAAACAGTTGGTCGATCATATTTTAGCAATGCGTACGGAAGTAATCGACCGTATGCAGGTGTTGACCGGATATGTGGACTGCTTTGTCGTATATGAATATATTTTAAACCGTATTCAATATCGGTTTGATGAGAAAGAAGTTTTGCCGGAAGACACTGCATTTGCACAGGAGGTTATGAATTTTATCTTTGGTTCAAATGATAATGTGACGATCAATGATAATTTACGCGTGGTACTGGGACAGCTTCCGATGCGAATGACCCGTTCTCATTATTTTGATCTGATCAAAAACTGCATTTCCGTTTATAAGGGCAGTGAGATAGAATCATTGGAGGGATTTTTGTATATGTTCCGTACCAGTGCCATGTTGTATAAGCATCCTGCACAGGAACAGTATTTTACGGAATTTGCCGGTGTGCTTCAGGAATTGATGGAAGCAGACTACGAGCATATGGATCGCACATTATATGAATTGTATGCAGAAAAAGTACGAGTCAGTGCTTCAAAGCTCAATGATCTATCTGATCTGTATATGCAGATTGGACAGATTATCAATGGTGTGTATACGTTAGTGGTGACAGAACCTTATTGTGTTGATGAAGAGAAAATGACGGTAGTAGATGATGTGATCCGAGGCATCAATGCACTCTTTTTGGAAAAAGAGATTGATCTTTGGCAGAGGGAGGATCTTTTGACAGAAGAGGATCGCTTAAATTGGCTTGCCGAGAAGCTTCCTGCGGTTGAAGGCCAACAGGAAAAGTTATATCAGTCTGTTAATATAGCGGAAGCGGCACTGGATGAACTATTGGAAGGACGAGCAGAGGAAATTGAGGCAGCAGGGCTTAGTGATGCTTTTATCAAACTGCATCATTTGTCACAGCTTAATTCGAGCAGTGTCTTTGCACCATTGGAGAGTCAGGAATCAGCAGGGATCGTGACGGCAGAGATCGCAGAGCAGGAAACAGAAAAACTGCTTAGTGAATTGAAAGAGTTATTTCAAGGACGCAGCCGTATGTTTCGCCGTGCCATCATGGCCGCCACTGTGGAAAAATTACCAACCTTTTTCAAGAGTGCACAGGAGATCGCAGACTACATGATGAACGCACTGAACCAATGTGACGATGAAGCAGAAAAGTATGCATCCAAACAACTGATACTCGAAATGATCCGGTAATCACACCCAACTTTGCATACCCACTATTGCTTTAGGCTCACATATTGCTGACATAATAAGCAATATGTGGTTCGATAGCGACTATAGGTATGTAAAGTTGGAGGAAGTATGATAAGTAGCAGTGCGGAAAGGCGGAGGTGTTATGATCTGGTGGGATGAGAAGTTGTATACCGATGATAAGGTGGCCAGACATCCGGCTCGATACCGGAAACGGGTCGAGAAAAAGGGGCTGCGTGGATGCTTTTGTGTAGTGCTGGGGCGCAATCCTGCGAACAGCCTGGAAATCTATGCGTCGAGAACGTTATGGTTCCGCTATGAAAAGGAATGCGGTGTACAAGTAGTGGGGTTGGCGGCCTCTTATGACAGTGCTGTGGAGCTGTTGCAGCAAATGATCACGGATGTCTATCGTGATCGAGGGAGCGTTGATTCCGATGCGATCCGTGCTTATTTTACGGGGAGGTGACAGACCGGGCGATGGAAAAGATCATATTATTGGTTTTGGTTACCATAGCAAAAGTGATAGGGATCCTTTTGGCGGTACTTGTTATCGTGGCACTGGCGATATTGTTTGCGGCAGTGCGTTACTGCGGAAAGATCTCGTTCGATGATAAAAAAGCACAGATCAGTATTCGATGGTTAGGTGTTGTGCTTCGTGTGCCAATCCTGATCACTGAAAAGGATCTGCAGTGGAAAGTCCGTGTTTTTGGCGTGCCGATCCTGCGCAGTGACGGCGCACATAAAAAACGCCGTTCTAAAAAGTCTTCTGCCCCAAAAGCACAGAAGCGAAAAGCTGAGAAGGCAGCCGAAACAGTTCAAAAAACACAGGGATCATCGAAACAGGAGAAGAAAGCGCCCTCTGTGAACTTGGAGAAGAGTCCGACAGCACCTGAACAAGAGAAGCAGATAGCACCTAAGCAGGCGGCTGATAAGACAGAAGAGCAGAATGTTCCTAAGAATCAGTCTGACAAGACAGGAGAGCAGAATGTTCCTAAGAAGCAGTCTGACAAGACAGAAGAGCAGAATGTTCCTAAGAAGCAGTCTGACAAGACAGAAGAGCAGATTGCTTCTAAGCAGACGACTGATCAAAGAGAAGAGCGATCGGCTTTTAGGCAGGCTGATGAAAGAGAGAAAAAGCCGCGGGGGATCCGACAGTTGTTTCTTTGGCTTCAAAATGTAATAAAGATTGTGCGAAAGATTAAGAAAAAAGTACATTCTGTGCAGGATCTGGTTGATATTTTGCGCAGTGATGCGGGAAAAGCATTTATTTGCATCGTTAAAGAGAATGTGATACATTTATGGAAACAAATACATCCGCGGCGTATGCGCGGTAAAGTAATATTTGGAACCGGAGATCCGTGTTCTACCGGTGAGCTGCTGGGAGTGCTCGCACTTTTTTATGCATGGTATGGGAACGGAGTACAGATCATTCCGGATTTTGAGCAGAAACGCATAGAGGGGAATGTTTCATTTCGTGGAAGAATCCGCATGATTACATTAATTTGTATTGCGTGGCGCATAATAAAAAATAAAGATGGCAGAAAGCTTCTACACGAATGGGAGAAGTGGAAGGAGGAAAAGTAAATGGCAGACAATTCTTTTAACGCAAATGTAGGATCCTTATTTCAGGGGATGGAAGGATTTATTACCGGAAAGACCGTTGTGGGTGATGCCGTGAAATTTGATGATGGAACGATCATTTTGCCACTGGTGGACGTTAGCTTTGGTGTGGCTGCAGGTGCTTTCGCAGAGCCGGGCAAGAAAGAAAACAGTGCCGGAGGTATGGGCGGAAAGATCCAGCCGAGTGCGATCTTAGTGATCCGCAATGGTGAGACGAAGCTTGTCAATGTAAAAAATCAGGATAGCATTACAAAAGTATTGGATATGGTTCCTGATCTTTTGGACAAATATGTTCCTTCCAAAAAGGAAAAAGCGCAAAAAGCAAAAAATTAAATTTTGTTCTTGCATTTCTGTTTGATTTTTGGTATTATGTTCATGTTGTGCTAATAACACTGACAGAAATGACAGGATAAATGAGACCATCAGGAATAAAGGTAAGGAGGTGCTTACGATGGCAAAGTGTGCAGTATGTGGAAAGAGTGTTCACTTCGGAAACAAGGTGAGTCATTCACATAGAAGAAGCAACAAGATGTGGAAGCCGAACATTAAGTCTGTTCGTGTAAAGGTGAATGGTGGAACCAAGAAAATGCCAGTATGTACAGGATGTTTACGTTCTGGAGCTGTAGAGCGTGCATAATCGCAATCACCTTTTATATGAGAATCCACAGGATCGGGATCATTCCCGGTCCTTTTTCTTGCTTTTCTAGCGGACAGCAAATATTGCTGTTATGTAGTGTGCAGCCAACAAGAATTGCTTTAGCAATTCTTGCAGAAGCAAAGCGCGGGCTTTGCTTCTATGAACAGAATAAATTATAGCCTAAAACAAGGCAGAGCAGGATGATCAATACGGCAATAACAGCGTTTGAAATAAAAAACATGATTGTCATGCCGATGGCGATCCAAAACAATACAAAACCAATCATATGACGCATAAAACCCCTCGCTTGCACAATTGTGTAGAATAGGATATACTAATACAGTGTATCTTAATGTTAGTATATGACAAAGATTTTAAATCTTGAATAAAACATATTTAAGATGTAACAGCATAGAAATGGAGGAGTATTTATGAAAGGCAAAATGAATGCAAAAATGGGCAACATTATTATTGACCGTGATGTTTTAGCAAAATATGCCGGGGCTGCGACAGCAGAATGTATTGGTATCGTGGGCATGGCGGCCGTTAATGTAAAAGATGGCGTGATCAAGCTCCTAAAGAAAGAGAATGCAGGACGCGGTGTGAATGTATATGTTGTGGACAACCGTATCAAAGTGGAACTTCATATTATTGTAGCATATGGTGTAAGTATCCGCGCAGTTGCTCAAAACGTGCTTGAGCATGTACGCTATAAGATAGAAACTTTTACCGGAATGGAAGTAGAACAGATTAACGTCATCGTTGAAGGTGTTCGTATTGTAGATGAAGATTAATTTACCGATTTGCAAACACAAGGAGGATTAAAGCAGTGAGCGTTCAGACAATTGATGCAAAGATGTTGCAGAAAATGTTTTTGGCAGGAGCAAAGGGTTTAGAGGCGAAGAAGGAATATATTAATGAATTGAATGTATTTCCGGTACCGGATGGAGATACCGGAACGAATATGACGATGACCATAATGGCTGCAGCGAAAGATGTAGCCAATCTTCAGAATCCGACATTGACCGAATTGGGCAAAGCGATTTCCAGTGGTTCACTTAGAGGAGCAAGAGGAAATTCCGGCGTTATCATGTCCCAGATCTTTCGCGGTTTTGTCAAAGAATTAAAGGGATTAGATATTATCGATGTGACAGCGTTAGGAAATGGCGTGCAGCATGCTGCAGAAACGGCATACAAAGCAGTCATGAAACCGAAAGAGGGCACGATCCTTACCGTTGCAAAGGCAGGAGCGGACAAGTCGATGGATCTGTTAGTGAACGGAGATACGGACGATATTATCAAATTCTGCGATGAAGTCGCTGCTGAAATGGAGGAAGCATTGCTGCAGACACCGGAATTGCTGCCGGTACTGAAGCAGGCGGGAGTTGTTGATTCTGGCGGGGAAGGTTTGATGACATTTATTCGCGGTGCGCTCGATGCCTTGAAGGGTAAGGCAACGGATTTCACAGTGAATACAGGTACAGCAACCCGCGTGGTTAATGGATCTGTCGGCGCTTCTGAAGAAGAGGATATCCGCTTTGGTTATTGTACGGAATTTATCATTATGCTGGAGCGCGGCGAAGATGTAGTCGAGAGTCAGCTTAAGGAATATTTGCAGAAGATCGGTGACTGCGTTGTAGTAGTAGCTGATGATGATATTGTAAAGGTACATGTACACACCAATGATCCGGGTCTGGCGATTCAGAAAGCACTTACGTATGGTTCTTTGACCAGCATGAAGATTGACAATATGCGTGAGGAGCATCAGGAAAAGGTGATACGAGATGCACAGAAAGCGTCCGAGTCGGCAAGCGCACCAAAGAAAGAGGAGCCACGTAAAGAAAATGGTTTTATTGCCGTAGCAGCCGGAGATGGATTGGCAGATATTTTCCGTGATCTTGGAGTGGATTATGTGATCGAAGGCGGACAAACAATGAACCCAAGTACGGATGATGTATTATCTGCAATTGAGCAGGTGAATGCAGATAATATCTTTGTTTTGCCAAATAATGGCAATATTATTTTGGCAGCAAATCAGGCAAAGAATCTGACAGAAGATAAGGAAGTGTACGTCGTTCCGTCCAAAAATATTCCGCAGGGAATTGCTGCAATGATCAGTTTTGTCAGTGGAAGATCTGCTGCAGAAAATGCAGAATCTATGGAAGAAGAGATGCAATTGATCAAATCCGGTCAGGTTACGTATGCGGTTCGTGATACGAATATGGATGGCAAAGATATTAAGCAGGGTGACTTCATGGGCCTTACTGATAAGACGATCGTATCGGTTGGCAGTGATCTGCAAGGTACAGCAAAGGAATTGATCGAGTCTCTGTTAGATGAGGACTCTGAGTTAGTCAGTCTGTATTATGGCAGTGATGCAACGAAGGAACAGGCAGAGCAGCTTGCAGAGGATATTGAGAGCACACATGAAGATGTTGAAGTAGAAGTACAGTACGGTGGTCAGCCGGTATATTCTTACTTTATTTCTGTAGAGTAATAAGCGAGTATTAAGAAACGTTTTCGAGAAAGGGTTGTCATACTGGTCGGACAGAGCAGCGTGATGATCCTTTTTCAATAGAGACTCTAAATCTTCTAAAGCCGGAGTAACTGTAATGTGATGGATGATTTTCGAGCTACGGAGGGAGGAGACATCGTTGAGAGAGAGGGATAGTATACGCAATATAAAAGGGGTGGGACAAAAAGCAGAAAGTTTGTATGCAAAGCTGGGAATTTATACGATCGGAGATCTGCTTACTCATTATCCCAGACAATATGATGTGTATAAGCCGGTACAGCCGGTATCGGAAGCGGTGGACGGAAATGTGATCGTTCTGGATGTAAGCCTGGCAACTAAGCCTAAGATCAGTTATGTGCGTAATCTTAAGATTGTAAGCTGTACGATGAGGGATTCCAGTGGCTCCATTCCAGTGAGTTGGTTTAATATGCCATATTTACTCCGTTCTCTTAAAATGGGAACGCATTATCTTTTGCGAGGAAAAGTTATATCAAAACGGGGACGTCTGATGTTGCAGCAGCCCAAAATGCTGCAATATGAGGAATACCGCAGTATGTTGTACCGCTTGCAGCCGTTGTACCCATTGACAGCGGGACTGACAAACAATGCGATCAAAAAAGCTGTAGATCAAGCACTATCGCAGGCTGAGTTGGATGCAGAGTTCCTTCCGCTGGATATGCGTAAAAAATATAATCTTGTATTGCATAAAAAAGCGTTGCAGGATATTCATTTTCCGTCAAAGGAAGCGGATTTTTTTGCTGCAAGGAACCGTTTGGTTTTTGAGGAGTTCTTTTTATTTACGCTGGCAATGCATCAGATGAAACAAAATCGTCATCAAAAACCATCAGACTATATACTGCATCCGGGGGATAAAGTATTTGCACTGCTAGAGAACCTTCCTTATGAGCTGACAGAGGGACAGAAACAGGCAGTGGACGAGATCGCGGCAGATGTTTCATCAGGATTTGTGATGAATCGATTGATCCAGGGCGATGTTGGATCCGGTAAAACCATTGTTGCGCAGATTGCGTTGCTAATAGCTGTGGAGCAGGGACATCAAGGGGCGATCATGGTGCCGACAGAAGTGTTGGCAGAGCAGCATTATGAGACATTTTGCGAAATGTTTGATCCCTTGCAGGTTCGAGTCGGTCTTTTGACCGGTTCTATGACGGCAGCGGCAAAGCGCGATATGCAGGCTCAGATCGCAGCGGGAGAGATTGATATTGTCGTAGGAACGCAGGCACTCATTCAGGATAAGGTAGAGTATAAGGATCTTGCGATGATCGTCACCGACGAACAGCACCGTTTTGGTGTGCGTCAGCGCGAAAGTTTTTATGCAAAAGGGCATACACCACATATGTTGGTTATGAGTGCCACACCGATCCCACGCACGTTAGCGATCATTTTATACGGAGAACTGGATATTTCGGTTATCAAAGGACTTCCTAAGGGTAGACTTCCAATTCAAAACTGTGTTGTGGATACCGGATATCGTCCGCAGTCGTATCGATTCATTGAGAAAGAAGTAGAAAAAGGGCATCAAGCATATGTGATCTGTCCGATGGTGGAGGAAAGCGAGAATATGGAGGCGGAAAATGTCACGGATTATGCTCAGACACTACGGGAAGAGATGTCGACTAAGATACGGATCGAAGTGCTGCATGGCAAGATGAAACCGGCACAAAAAAATGAGATCATGGAGCGATTTGTCTCTGGAGCGATTGATGTTTTGGTATCTACGACGGTGATCGAAGTTGGTATCAATGTGCCAAATGCCACAGTGATGATGGTCGAAAATGCAGAACGGTTTGGTTTGGCGCAGTTACATCAGCTTCGTGGACGTGTCGGAAGAGGTTCGGCGCAGTCTTATTGTATTTTTATGATGGGCAAACCTTCCAAAGAAACGAAGCAGAGACTGCAGGTGCTAGAGCAGTCCAATGATGGATTCCTGGTTGCAGAAGAAGATTTGAAACTGCGCGGCCCCGGGGATCTGTTTGGCATCCGACAGAGTGGAGACTTGAATTTTAAGCTGGCAGATATTTATCAGGATGCAGCAATACTAAAACAGGCAAATGAAGCGGCGGCTGGATTTGAGCGGACGGATATAATAGAAATGTGCAAAAAGTATCGGGGATTGCGTGAAAAAATACAAACCTACACCGACGAGATCTTTTTGTAAGAACATTGCATTTTGAAGGTAAAAATAGTACACTTAATTTAATTGTGTGTTGGAACGGTAAGGGAGGTTGCATATGGTGCAGGCAGGGTATACGACAGATAGATTACTGCAGATTGGGCGGTCAAACTATGACCGGCTATGCCTTTTTTGTGAAAATTTGGAACGCAGCGGTCTCTGGGAGCAGGCAAGACAGGTTATGAAACAGTCCGCTAAAATGATCTTAGATCGTTACGTGCAGTCTGTACTAGTGACTTTTGCAGCGGCAGAGGGCATTGTGACAGAAAGCGATAGAGAGTATATTGCTATTATCACGGATTCCAATCTATTAGCAGTTTCACCGGAGATCCCTGTGACCGGAGAGTTGATTGAGGAGTGCAGACGGTTTTGCGGATTTCCACCGGTGCTTTTACAGCTGTGTGCAGCTTATGACGATGAATATATTCAGCATACCGGAGAGCAGTTTTTGGATTCCTTTGTCAATATCATTTTGTGTATGGCGTATATGGTGGATCGGGAAAGTGTTCTGACGCGCCGGTTTGTACGTGAATTTTATGACAGGGTAAGTGTATTTGTGGATACAAAGGATGCTTGGAATACGGAAGAGTATCTGTTTCACAAATTATATGGGACGGACATTCTAGATGATACAAGATGGCTGCATGTCCCGGTAAAACAGCAGTCTGCAGAAGTGATGGCAGAGTCACCGGCAGCCGCACAGGCGAGCAATGAATGGAATGTAAGGCAGGAGATAAAGGGTGATGGCGCGGCAGAGCTGCTGAATGCAGGATCGAATGCCGGACGAGAGGCAGAGGGTGACAGCGCGACAGATCATGGGAGTACCGGATCACATGCACAGCAGGACAAGCTGGAGGAACAGTTACAGCAGGAAATGGCGCGTAAGCAGTTTCAGGCAGTCAAAAAACGTATTCAGGAACGTGAGGAGGCAGAACGCAAAGAGCAGGAGGAACGTCTGCAATGCCTGTTAGATGAGCTGAATGCGTTGGTTGGTTTGCAGGGGGTAAAGGATGAGATCCAGTCTCTGGTCAACTTGATCCGTATTCGCAAGCTTCGGGAAACGATGGGACTTCCGCAAATGGATATGTCATATCACATGGTATTTACCGGTGCACCGGGAACCGGCAAAACGACGGTGGCGAGATTGGTGGCAAAAATCTATCGGGAGCTTGGGATCTTATCCAAGGGAACCTTTATTGAAACGGACCGATCCGGGCTTGTGGCAGGATATGTCGGCCAGACGGCACTTAAGGTGCACGAATTGGTCGAGCAGGCAGTTGGGGGGATTCTTTTTATTGATGAAGCATATGCCCTGGTCAATCCTGATGTTCCGAATGATTTTGGTATGGAAGCAGTGGATACATTAGTAAAATTGATGGAAGACCACCGAGATGATCTGATCGTCATTGTGGCAGGTTATACAGAAGAAATGCAGTCATTTTTGAAATGCAATACGGGTTTAGTATCACGATTTAACAAATTTATCGATTTTCCGGATTATACGAAGGAAGAGCTCATAGCGATCCTAGATGCAATGGCCGATAAGGCTGGACTGCAATTGGAAGAATCTGCCAGAGAGGCGGTGCTTTTGTCGTTGCAGGCAAAAACGGAAGAAGAGTGGAATGTATTTGGAAATGCCAGAGGAATTCGTAATCTGTTTGAAAAAATCGTGATCAATCAGGCAAATCGTCTTGTCAGACTGTCTGCACCAAGTCGTGAAGATTTGATGAAAATTCAGCGGGAAGATGTGGAAGTTGTTTGACCACATCGCATGATTATGCTAAAATGGGGTGCAGCAGAGTGACGTTACAAGGTCACTTATTACGATGCACTTTATATATATAATACGAGAAATGAGGATTGGATTAATATGAGAGTAGTGGCTGGTTCCGTGCGAGGCTTTAATTTGATCGTTCCGTCTGGAAAGAATACCAGACCTACTACGAATCGCATTAAGGAGACATTATTTAATATATTGCAATGGGACATTGCAGGATGCCGTTTTTTAGATTTGTTTAGCGGAAGTGGTGGAATAGCGATCGAGGCGCTTAGCCGTGGCGCAAAGGAAGCGGTTATGGTAGAGAAAGATCGGGAAGCGGTCCGCTGCATTAAGCAGAATGTACAGCATACGAAGATGGATGACAGATCACGGGTCATGCCGATGGACGTGATGCAGGCTCTGCGCCGTTTGGAACAGGCAGGACAACCGTTTGATATTATCTTTATGGATCCGCCATATGGAAAAGGACTGGAATTTCAGGTTCTGGAAGCGTTACAGGGAACTACTCTGGTTGATGAAGATACACAGATCATCATCGAGGAGTCACTGGATGTTACCTGGGAGCGGGCGGAAGAACTTGGTTATGAAATCATAAAAGTGAAGAAATACAAGACAAATCAGCACGTATTTCTGAAAAAAAGAGGAGAATTATGACAACTGCTGTTTATCCCGGTTCGTTTGATCCGGTTACAAATGGACATTTAGATGTAATATCACGGGGCGCAGAGCTTTTTGATAAAGTGATTGTGGGCGTTTTACACAATTCTACAAAAAGTCCGTTGTTTTCTGTGGAAGAACGTGTTAGAATATTAAACGAGGCGACCAAAGATCTGCCCAATGTGG
>ERZ838516.1852-NODE-1852-length-25084-cov-3.950777_pt1 | contig 25084 bp, 17 predicted proteins | sample MGYA00519910_ERZ838516 | MGnify/ENA primary metagenome ERZ838516 (study PRJEB31850, sample SAMEA3708837) | human gut metagenome | biome: human gut; feature: human-associated habitat; material: faeces | place: China | collected 2014 ... | reverse complement strand
ACACGGCGTTCCAGCTCTTTTAATCCCCGGATACCGCCGATAAAATCAATACGCTTATCCGTTCTTGGATCACCGATGCCAAGTACCGGTCCTAACAGCTGGTCCTGTAAAATAGAAACATCCAGTCCCTTTACCGGATCAGCGCTCCTGTACTGGGGAAGTACCTTTAAAGCATACCAGGTGTTGTCCAGGTACATGCCGAAAGTTCCTTTTTCAGCCGGTGCATAAGGTTCTTTTCCAATTTCTTCCAGTTCGAACTTTTCCTTTACTGCCTCAAAGAACTGTTCCCTGCTCATTCCATTTAAATCCTTAACCACACGGTTGTATGGAAGGATCATCAGTTCCTCATCTGGGAATAAAACAGACAGGAAGTAGTTAAATGGCTCTTCACCTGTATATCCAGGGTTTTCTGCCCTGCGTTTTAAGCCTACCTTTACAGCGGAAGCTGCTCTGTGATGTCCGTCTGCAATATAGGTAGCCGGAATTGTTGCAAATGCTGCCTCAATAGCCGCAGTCTGTGCCGGATCATCGATCTTCCATACCCGGTGACGGATGCCGTCATCGGATACAAAATCATAAAGAACCGGTTTGGCCTTTTCTTCTGCTACAATAGCCTTTAAGGTCTCATTCTGTCTGTAAGCCAGAAAGATCGGGCCAGTCTGGGCATTAACTGTATCCACATGGCGGATACGGTCAGCCTCCTTGTCTGCGCGTGTCAGCTCATGCTTTTTAATCGTCCCGTTAATATATTCGTCCACAGATGTACAGCAAACCAGACCCGTCTGGCTTCTGCCGTTCATCGTCATGCGGTAAAGATACAGGTTGGGCAGTAAATCCTGTCCCAGAATCCCGTTGTGAATCATGTTTTCGAGGTTTTCCTTTGCCTTTGCGTAAACCGCAGGGCTGTAAACGTCAATATCCTTCGGCAGGTCTACCTCTGCCTTGTCAACATGCAGGAAGGACCAGGGCTTTCCCTGCACCATTTCTCTTGCTTCTTCGCTGTTCATTACGTCATAGGGCAGGGCAGCTACGTCCTTTGCGTAAGCCTCTGCGGGGCGGATTGCCATAAAAGGTCTGATGGTTGCCATAATTTTCCTCCTTTGGAATTGCTGCTTTCGGTTTCTTAATCCAGAATACGAACCTTCAATACCGTATTGATGGCATACAGGTCTTTGATCATATCATCGATGTTTTCGGGCAGGCTGTCGCATACCACAATGTTATATGCAAGGTCGCCCTTGGAGTTGTTTACCAGCTTGTCGATATTCACGCTGTATTTTGTGAAAACAGCACCCAGCTGCCCAATCATGTTTACGATATTCTGGTGGCATACGGTGATACGGGGCTTGCCGTTATAAGGCACCACGCAGTTGGGGAAGTTTACGGAATTTTTGATATTGCCGTAGGTCAGGTATTCTCTGATTTCCTGCGCCGCCATAATTGCACAGTTTTCCTCGGATTCCGGTGTGGATGCGCCCAGATGAGGGGTTACGATGATGTTCGCAGGGTCGCCCAGCAGGTCTTCGGAAGGGAAGTCCGTCATGTAGCGCGCGATGATGCCGTCCGCGATGGCTTTTTTCAGTGCCGCATTGTCCACCAGACCGCCGCGTGCAAAGTTCAGCAGGCGTGCGCCGGGCTTTGTTGCCGCAAACAGCTTTTCATCAAAGGTGTTTTTTGTCTTATCATTCAGGGGAATGTGCAGCGTAATGTAATCTGCTTTCGCCACCAGCTCCTCCATGGATTCCTCATGCACCACGTTGGGGGATAAGTGCCATGCACTTTCAAGGGAAAGGAAGGGGTCGTAGCCGATAACCTCCATCCCCAGATCCAGTGCCGCATTGGCAACCTGTACGCCAATCGCACCCAGACCGATGACACCCAAGGTCTTGCCTGCAATTTCAGGACCGGTGAATTCCTTCTTGCCTGCCTCTACTGCCTTTTCCACGTTTTCGCAGTTGTCCTTCAGCCCCTGTACCCAAGCTGCCCCTGCAATGATGCGTCTGGAGGATGCAAACAGTCCTGCCAGAACCAGTTCCTTTACGGCGTTTGCATTTGCCCCCGGCGTATTGAATACGGGAACGCCCTTCTGTGTACATTTTTCAATGGGGATGTTGTTTGTGCCTGCGCCTGCACGGGCAACGGCAAGCAGGTTTTCGTTCAGCTCCATCTTGTGCATATCAAAGCTGCGCAGGATGATGCCCTCAGGATTTTCTGCTTTTTCATCAATCACGAAATTTTGTTCGGGCAGCTTTGCCAGCCCTGTTTTTGCAATGTTGTTCAAAGTGCGAATGGTATACATAATGTCTCTCCTTTTTAGATATAAGAAAAGGGTCGTGTGCCACGACCCTTTTGGATTTTACTTATTTTCCATCTCGAATTTCTTCATGAATTCCACTAATTTTTCCACGCCTTCGATGGGCATTGCGTTATACATACTTGCGCGCATGCCGCCAACGGTGCGGTGACCTTTCAGGTTTTCAAAGCCCTGTGCCTTTGCCTCCTTGATGAATTTTTCATCCAGCTCCTTCGTAGGCAGTACGAAGGGTGCGTTCATTAGGGAGCGGTCTTTCTTTACAACAGTGCCGCGGAACAGCTCGGATTGGTCTAAGAAATCATAGAGGATAGCCGCTTTCCGTTCGTTGATTTTCTGCAAGGCAGCAACGCCGCCCTGCCGTTTCACCCAGTCGAATACCAGACCCATGAAGTAAATGCCGTAGGTCGGGGGTGTGTTGTAAAGAGAATTATTTTCTGCGTGAATATCATAACGCAGCATGGTCGGTGTGAAATCCATGGCGTTGCCCAGTAAATCCTCTCTCACGATAACAACCGTTACGCCTGCGGGGCCGAGGTTTTTCTGCGCCCCCGCAAACAAAAGACCGAATTTCGTAATATCAATCTCCTGCGAGAGAATGGAAGAGGACATATCGCCCACCAGCGGCACATTGCCTGTATCGGGAAGCTCCGTCCAGCGTGTACCGTAAATGGTGTTGTTCAGTGTGATATAAAAATAATCCGCTTCGGGGTCGAATTTGGAAGGATCCAGTGTGGGGATGTGGTTGAAGGTTGAGTCTGCTGAGGAAGCAACGATGTTCACTTTACCGTAACGCTCTGCCTCTGCCGCCGCCTTCTTCGCCCACTGACCTGTGATCACATAATCCGCCTTGTTGTTTTTGTTCATCAGGTTCATGGGAATCATCGCAAACTGCGTTGAGCCGCCGCCCTGCAAGAACAGAATTTTATAATTATCGGGAATGTGCATCAGTTCCTTGAGATCAGCCTTTGCCTTCTCCAGAATATTTTCAAAGGTTTTTGAACGGTGGCTCATCTCCATCACTGACATGCCTGCTGAAGGGTAACAGACCAGTTCGCGCTGTGCCTGTTCCAGAACCTCCAAGGGCAGCATGGAAGGACCTGCTGAGAAGTTGTATACTCTTTTTTCCATAGATAAGCCTCCTAACTTTTAACAATATGGACACATGTCCGCATCAAACGGGCATTGTCGATAGGGAAATTATAGCACTTTCATTTTTCTCGTCAACTGAAAATGGGATTTTTTTTGTCCCACCCCGAAATTTTGGAGAATGAAGCAAAATTTTTTGAAAGAGAAAAGAAAAGTCTGTTAAATTTGACGTAATATTGTCTTTCGCCCGAAAACAGAAAGGTACTTTGTCTATTGTATACAATGGTAAACATGAGAAAAAATAATCAAAAATATTCTATTTAACGAAAATTGTTGATTATCTCGTGCTTTCGTGTTATCCTAAAAAGGAAATTTATACGAAACCGAATATAAAAAATATAGAGAAAGAAGGGAGGGAAAATCATCTTGGAAAAACAGGACCGCAGAGTCATCCGCAGTAAAATGCGGATGCGAGAAGCACTCATTTCTCTGATGCAGGAAAAGCTCTTTCCCGAAATCACCGCAAGGGATATTACCGATAGGGCGGATCTCAATCGGGCAACGTTTTATCTTCATTATAATAATGTGTTCGATTTGCTGGAGGAATTGGAAGAAGAAACCGTAAGCGAATTTGCCCGCATGCTGGAGGAAACCCCCATCCTTGAAAACAGCACATGGGAGTCTGTCCTGATCGGAAAAATCTGTGATTATATCGCCGAAAATCAGGACCTCTGCCGCTGTCTGTTCCTCAATCCGCACAGCGATTGCTTTACGGAAAAGCTGACGGAGATTATGAAGCGGAAGGGACAGGAAATCCGGAAGGAGCGCGGCTTGGAAAGGGACTCCAGACAGACGGATTATATCCGCCATTTTATTTCCTGTGGTGCCATGGGGATGGTAAAGCGGTGGCTTGCGGAGGGGATGCCGCTCTCCAAGGCAGAAATGATGGATTTAACGGAAAAAATCATGCACCCCATTTTTCAATTATTGTTTGTGGCTTAAATTTGCGGCTGCAAAAGAAGGCTCTGTCATTATAAAAAATTATCTGAAAAGGAAAGGGAGTAAAAAGATGCAAAACGGAAAGAAGAAGGTGTTGGCGCTGCTTCTGGCAGGCTGCTGCGTATTAAGCGCCTGCGGCACAAAAACAGACGATACAAAAACAGCAGAGAAGGGCAATTTTGTCACCGGCACAGTGGAATGTAAGGAGGTTTATGTCCGTGCGAAAATTGCAGGCTATCTGACAGATATTCCCGTCGAAGAAGGGCAGGAGGTCAAGGAGGGCGATTTGCTGTTCTCCACAGACAGACGCGATGTAGAGGTAAAGCAGACACAGGCATCCGCAACCGCGAAGGCAGCCGCAGGGCAGGTCGAGGCGGCGAAAAATGCCGCAGAGGCGGCAGCGGCAGTGGTGGAAAAGGCAAACGCAAATGTGAAGCTGCTGGAAACCGAATATGCAAAATATCAGGAGCTCTACGCCATGGATGCCGTTTCTCAGGATAATATGGATAAGCTGACAACCCAGCTGGAGGCGGCAAGATTGGATGCCGCGGCGGCAGCGGCACAGCAGCAGGCGGCGCAGGGGCAGTATGAAGCGGCAACCGGACAGCTTGCGGCAGCAAAGGGCGTTCTGGATGAAGTCAATCTCAATCTGGGGCAGACCTCTCAGTATGCCCCCTGCAACGGTACCATCACCATGATTTCCTCCTCTCTCGGGGAGCTCATCGGCACAGGCACCACCATCGTTACCCTCACAGATTACAGCGACCGTTGGGTCATGGCAAATGTAGATGAATACGCAGTCGGCAAGCTGAAGGTCGGTCAGCAGATTCCTCTGACCAGTAAGGCGCACCCCGATACCGTCTTTCATGGCAAAATCGTCAATATCAGCAAAAGCCCCGATTTTGCAACCAAAAAATCCACAAATGAGTTGAATGATCAGGATGTTGTTACATACGAGGTGAAAATCGCCCTTTCCGAGAAGGATGATATCATGCTTTACCCCGGAATGCTGGTGCAGGTAGACCTGGATAAAGCAGGTGAGAAAAAATGATTCTGACATTTTTCAAGGGGCTTCTTCGGGAGCTTTGGCTTCTGGTGAAAGATCCGCGGGGCATCTTTATGTTTCTCGTTGCCCCGCTTCTGATGAATATTGTGGTCTGCGGTGCCTTCCAAAACGGCATTGTCAACCATATTCCTCTGGCAGCGGTGGAAATGTCCTCCTCCGCAAAAACAAGAGAGCTGATTCGCGCCTTCGATGTCTCCGATCGTTTTGATGTCACCCTTGTCCTGCAGGATTTGGATGAAGCAAAGCAGAAAATGGAGGAGGGCGAGGTGCAGGGCATTATCGTCATCCCTGTCGATTATACCCGTTCCCTCCAGCTGGGACAGCAGGCAGAGGTGCTTGTCGGCATCAATAGTGCGAATAACCTTGTCGGCAACAGTGCGGTTGTTTCCGTCATGCAGGTCGTGAAAACCGTTTCCTCTCAGATTGCGGTCAAAAGCTATGTGGCATCGGGCAGCAGCGTTGCGGAGGGTACGGCGAAGGTTATGCCGATTTCGACCGTGCTTCGCCCGTGGTTTAACCCCCAGTTCAGCTATCTGATGTATCTGGGGCTTGGGCTGACAGGTCTGGTCTATCATCAGCTCTTCCTCTCCGCGGTGGCAGGTTCCTTCGCGGATGAAAAGAAGGAAGGCATCCTTTCGGGCAAATTCCGTAAGCGGGATGCAATCCTCTATTATTTCGATAAAATGCTTTTCTACGGCATTGCAGGCTTTTTCAATCTCCTGCTGAATTATGCCGTGATTATGAAAATCTACAGCTTTCCCATGCGCGGCGCACAGGCGGATTTCCTGCTTTTCAGTGCTTGCTTCGTGTTCTGCCTGCTCGGCTTCGGTGCGCTTCTGGGGCTGCTCTGCAAAAATTCCCTGCATGCGATGCAGTGGCTTATGGCGCTGACCTATCCGTTTTTCGTGCTGGCAGGCTTTTCTTGGCCGCATACGGAAATGCCGGATTTTTTGGTGCGGATTGCAAATTATCTGCCCGTCACCCATTATCTCGGCCCCGTCCGCAGTATCATTCTGATGGGTATCGGCTTTGAGCGCGCCTCCCTGCAGCATAATCGCGCCATGCTCTTAACCCTTGGCATAGGTGCATTTTTGCTCAGCTTCGTGGTCTTTGCGTGGCAGCTGTGCCGTGCGGAAAAGAAGCAGAAGGCGGCAGAGAAGAATACACAGACAGAGGGGGTGCAGGCATGAAAAACGCAGTAAAATTATTTCTTCGGGAATGGAAATATCTCCTGAAACGCCCCCGTTCGCTCGTGCTGATGGTGCTTGTGCCGATTTTCGTCACCTGTATCTGCGGCAGCGGCTATGGAAAGGGCTATTTCTCCGATTTGAAAATGGGCGTGGTGGATTACAGCTATACCAAGCAGACCAGAGAGGTGGTCGAAGCCTTCCGCCAGTCCCCGTATTTTGATGTGGTCGGCTATTATAACGATGAGGATGAAATTGCCGAGGCGATGCGCGATGGCGAAATCGTCGGCTGTCTCATCTTCCCTGCGGATTTCACAAGAAAAATGCAGCTGGGACAGCAGGCAGAGGTGCTGCTCGGCTCCAGTGCCGTCAATATGGGCTATGGCAGTACCATCAACCTCAAGGGCTCGGAGGTTCTGGGGACGGTTTCCACCCAGATTGCCGTCAAAAGCCTTGTGGCAAAGGGCAAAACCGTGGAGGATGCCCTCGCGGCCATGAACCCCGTCAGCTTCTATACCCGTCAGTGGTATAACCCGACGAATAACTTCTCGTATTTTCTGGTGTATGGCTTCGTTGCCGCAACCGTTCAGCAGGTGCTGATTTATTTCGCGGCAATCTCCCTCGTTCGGGAGAAGGAAAGCGGCCATCTGGATGAAATACAAAGCATTTCCAAAAGCGCCCCCTTGCAGGTGCTTGTGAAATGCTTGGTCTATTTCCTGATTTCCCTCGTGGCGTGGGCGATTTGCTCCGCCATCATCCGTTGGGGCTATGCGATTCCCATGCGGGGAAGCCTTCCGCTCTGGTTTGTCTATAGCAGTCTTTTCCTGCTGTCGATTGTTGCCTTGGGGCAGTTCTTTTCCGCAGTCATGCCAAATCCCATTGTGGCAACCTCTATCTCTCTGGTGTTCACCTCGCCCTCTCTGGTGCTGAGTGGCTACACCTGGCCCACTATGGCGTTGCCTGCGTTCTATCAGAAAATCGGGCAGGTCTTTCCGCTGACGCATTTTGTCATCGGCTATCGCAATGTGGCATTGATGGGCTGTGGCTTTTCCGCAGTGAAAAAGGAGCTGCTCCTTCTCGGCGGCATCATCGTGGTCTGCCTTACGCTGAGCTGCGTCATCTGGCAGCTGCGTCTGAACCGCATTGAGAAGAAAAAGCAGGGAACCGTTGCAGAGAAGGAAGAGCCTGTGTCCCTACAGGCATAAGAAAGGAGTGCAGAATATGAAATTCTATCCATATAAAAAAGCATGTGCGCTTCTCGTTACAGGCGCACTGACAACAGGTGCGGCAGTGCCTGCCCTCGCGGCGGAGGCAAAAACGGAGGCACCGCAGAACGCCGAGGAAAGCAAAACAAAAGCCATGACCTTAAAGGAAATTCAGGAGTTGGTTGTGAAAAATAACCGTCTGAAAACCACCCTGACGCTGAATCAGGAAAAGGTCATCGCAGGCTTAAGTGCCATTGATGACGGTCTGAAGGATTTGAAGGATTCGCAGGATAAGGCGGCACACGCAAGAAGGGATGCAAGCGCCTCTGCAAGCCAAGGGAAGGATGCAATCACTGATACATTGGGAAAACTGAATGATGCTGGAATTAAAAACCCATCCGACCAACTTTGGGCAGGCCTCACAAGCGGCCTCCTCTCCGGTGCAGTCAAAACCGCAAGCGGCATGGAAACCCTTGTGGATAATGTTGCCGATAGGCAGAGGGATACGCTGGAGGATCAGCAGACAGAGCTGAAAAATACAAAAATGGACTTAAATAAGACCAAAGAGGACTGGGAAAATGAATCCCTTGCCGTCACACAGCTTCTCGTCACCAAAACCGTACAGGTCGAAAAGGGTGTCAGCCTGCTCGCGCAGAAGCAGTCCCTTCTGGAACGTGTCTGCCGGATTGAGGAAAAGAAGCAGGAGCTTGGCTTTAGCACAGGCACCGACCTTTCCGAGAAAAAGCTTGCCGTTTCCGAGGGTGCGAAGGAGCTGCAAAGTGCCAAGGACGGCTTAACCCTGCTCAAGCGTCAACTGAATGACCTTATGGGGCGTGAAATTGATGAGGAGCTCATTATCACACCCCCTGAGCTGACACGCACCATCGAAACCGCCCCTGCCTATAGTGAGGAGCTTTTGAAAACCGCCACCGATAAAAATTATAAGCTGAAAACCCTCCGCAGGGATAAGCAGCAGGCGGAAGCGGATTCCAAGAAGAATGACAGATATGACGGACAGCTGAAGGCAAGCAGGGTGGATATGCAGCTTGCGGATGTCTCCACTGAGGAGGAAAAGGTCAATATCGCCAACGATTTAAAGAAGAAGCTGGATGCCATCAATACCGCCGCGGCAGAATATCAGAATAAAAAGGATGCCAACAGCAAGGCAAAAATCGAATGGGAGCAGCAGCAGAAATCCGCAAAGCTGGGGCTTGTTTCCGCAGTCGAATTGCAGGCACTCGAGCTGCAGTATGAGCAGACCGAAATGGAGCTTTCCGCCGCAGCCTATGCCTACGATTTGGCGTGGGAGGAATATACTATGCTCATGAACGGCACCACCCTTGATATCTACGATGTTTATAAATCAAAGCTGAGCTGAAAAAACAATACGAAGGGAGAAAAGCAGGATGAAGATGATTGATTTGACACAGCTGATTACAGCGTCCATGCCCGTCTATCCGGGTACGGAGCCGCCGCATTTGACGGTAGCCAATACCTATGAAACGGATGGCTTTCGGGAAACCCTGCTTTCCTTCTTTTCCCATACAGGCACCCACATGGATGCTCCCTTTCATCTCTTTGGAGATAGAACAAAGCTGAATGAAATGCCTGCGGCGCAGTTTGTCGGCAAGGCGCTTGTCATCCCCTGCATGCAGTATGGCGCAGGCGAGGAAATCGGCATGGAAGCCCTTGCTCCCGTCCGTCAGCTTGCGGATGAGGCGGATTTTCTTCTTTTCCATACCGGTTGGAGCCGGTATTGGGGCAAAGCGGAATATTTCGGGGACTATCCCGTTCCCTCTCAGGAGGTCTGCCGCTATGCACTGGAAAGCGGCAAAAAGGGGCTTGGCTTCGATACCATCGGCATTGATCCCATCGCAGATGAAGGGCTGACACGCCATCGTCTGCTTTTGTCCCAAAGAGATATCGTGATTATCGAAAACCTCACGAATCTGGATAAAATCGGGGAAGGTCTGTTTCTCTTTGCAGCCTTGCCCTTGAAGTATGAAAATGCGGATGGTGCGCCTGTGCGTGCCGTTGCCATGCCGGAGGAAGAATAACGCAAATTTTCCCCCTTCCCTACATATCCTTTAAATAGCAAAGGAGGCGGTAGGATGAAGGGGATTTTTTTACGAAGGGAATGGGTGAGCCTTGTCTGCTGTTTCTGCATCATCGGGGTCTGCCTCGTGCATACTGCGCTGGGGAAGGAAACCAAAGCCCTTTTTCCCATGATGGGCGTGCGGGTGGTTCTGGATGCAGGGCATGGCGGCTGGGACCCCGGCAAAACAGGCACAGGCGGCGAAAATGAAAAAATACTGAACCTCGCAGTTACAGAAAAGCTGACGGAATATCTGGAGCAGGGCGGCGCGGAGGTCATTCTCACCCGCAATCAGGATACGGCACTGGGCGGCAGTAAGCACGCGGATATGGCAGAGCGGCAGCGTATTGCCAATGAAACAGGCGCGGATATCCTCGTCAGCATCCATCAGAATGCCTTCCCCTCTGCGAAGGCAAAGGGGGCGCAGGTGTTTTATCATAAAAGCAGTGAAAGGGGCAAAATCCTTGCGGAATGTGTGCAGGAAAGCCTGAAAAGCCGCGTGGATGGCAGCAATCGGCGTATGGCAAAGGAAAATAAGGAGTATTATATCCTCCGCACCACCCAAATCCCTGCCGTTATCGTGGAGTGCGGCTTTCTTTCCAACGCCGAGGAGGAGCGTCTGCTCAATGATACTGCCTATCAGGAAAGGCTTGCATGGGCGGTTTATTGCGGCATCCTTGACTATTTTGAAAAAATCAGTATCATTTAAGGAAAGAGGGTGTCGACTTTGTCGACACCTAAGTCGAAATCAGGATTTCGACTTGTTAAAACAGAAGAATAAACAGATGAGTTCCATCGGCTGAAGCCTTGAAACTCACTGTTTTCCTCGCCGGAAGTAAATTCCGACTGCGGATTCCGGTCGGGAAACACTTCGTTTCCCAAACCTTTCCGCAGTATCAGAAGGATTTTGTTTATGGTGGACATAACTTCTGCATCGAAAAAAGAAAGGATGTATTTATGGAGCATACATTTGAAGCATTGGGACTGCGTGCAGCTCTGGTCAAGGCGCTGGCAGAGCAAGGCATCACAGCCCCCACGGAAATCCAACAGAAAATGATTCCCGAAATTTTATCCGGCAAGGATGTCATCGGTCGTTCCGAAACAGGCTCCGGAAAGACCTTAGCATATCTTTTGCCCATTTTTGAAAAGCTGGATCTGTCAATCCGCGGCACGCAGGCGATTATCCTCACCCCCACCCATGAGCTGGCGGCGCAGGTCTATCATCAGGCGGAGCTTTTGCAGGAGAATGCGGGCATCGCGGCAGGCTGTGTCCTTCTCATCGGTGCGGCAGGCATCGGCAGACAGCTGGAAAAGCTGAAAGCAAAGCCGCGTATCGTGGTCGGCTCTGTCGGGCGTATTTTGGATTTGATTCGCAAGAAAAAAATACAGGCACATCTCGTCAGAACCATCGTTCTGGATGAGGGGGACCGCCTTATGGATGACGGCAACGTCGAGGATGTTGCCGCTGTCATCAAAACAACCCTAAAGGAGCGGCAGATTGTCCTGCTTTCCGCTTCTGTCAGCGGCGAAGCCAAGGCAAAAGCCGCAGCCATGATGAAGGCAGACGCGGTCGATTTGGAAGCGGCGGCATTGTCCCCAAGGGCATCCATCATTATTATATCCTCTCCGCACACAGAGAAAAATTCGCCAATCTCCGTAAAATTCTCGCAGGCGAAAAGCCGGAGAAGTGCATGGTTTTCCTCAATAACCCCGAAAATATCGAGGTAACGGTCGATAAGCTGAATTATCACGGCATCAAGGCGGCAGGCATCTATGGGCAGGCGAGCAAGCAGGAGCGCAAAAACGCCATGGATGGCTTTCGGGAGGGGAGAATTCATGTCCTCGTTGCCTCCGATATCGGCTCTCGCGGTCTGGATATCGAGGGCGTTACGCATATCATCAATCTGGATGTTCCCGAGGAGCCCACGCATTATCTCCATCGTGCAGGCCGCTGTGGCAGAAAGGGCATGGAAGGCACTGCCATCACCATTGTCACCCCCTATGAACGCAAGTGGATTCACCGCTACGAAAAAACATGGGGTCTGCAATTTGAGCAGAAGGAAATGTCCTTCGGCAAGCTGGTCGATAGCCAAAAAACAAAAAAAGATATCATCAAGCCGATGAAAGCGAAAAAGCCTGTCATTGAGGATAAATGGGTAGAGGGCGATGGCTGGGGCGAATTTGACGATTTAGAGGATTTCGGTGAATTTGTCATCGAAACCGGCGGCGCACCCCAAAAATCCAAGAAGAAGAAAGCAAAGGAGCAGCCTTTCTCTATGGCAAAAACGCCCAAAAAGCAGGGCAAAAAGGGCAAAAAAACAAAGCAGACGGACGATAACTTGGGCTTCTTTGCCAGAAAAGCGAAAAAACTTGCGGAAAAAGAGGCAAACCGTCAAAAAAGTCAGAAAAAGTAATTGTCCAAAACGAGATTTTCGGTTATCATATATACAATCAATGCTTCCGTGCTTCAACGGAAAATCATAATTTTTAAGGAGGATTCAAGAATGAGCGATACTTGCGGATGTGGCTGCGGTCACGATCATGACGATCATGTACACGAAGAAATGGAAATGGAAACCTTAACCCTCACTCTGGATGATGATACAGAAATGGAATGTGGCATCCTTGGTGTGTTTGCGGTGGATGGCATTGCCGATAAGGAATATATCGCATTGCTGCCTCTGGAGGATGAAACCGTTCTCCTGTATGAATATAAGGAAAACGAGGACGGCATCGAGCTTCTCAATATCGAAAGCGATGACGATTTTGAAAAGGTATCCAATACATTCTATGATCTGTTCGATGACGAAGACGAATAATAGAAATGCAAGGGAACAGGGATAGAGTACTATCCCTGTTTTTTGTGCTTTATAATTGGAAAAGATTGGAGAGAAGAGAATGAAAGGAAAAAGAATAGCGGCATTTGCTCTGGCGTTGGTGCTTGGCACTTCGGCGGCACAGCCTGCCCTTGCGGCGGATTGGCAGAGCAAAAATCCTCTGATTGCCCATGCCTTGGGGGAGGCAGACGGCAAAATCGAAACCAATTCCAAGGAAGCGTTTCTGACCTCTTGGCAGAATGGCTTCCGTGCCGTAGAGGCGGATTTCACCTATACCTCAGACGGTACCCTCGTTGTGCGGCACGATTTTGAAAAGGACGGCTCCTATTATCGTCTGGAAATCAAGCCGAGCGGCTCTCTGGTGATGGATACCAAAACCTTCACCTCGACCCCTGCGGTCTATGAGCAGACCCCCATGACAGCGGTGGATTTGCTCTATCTCATGCAGGAATATCCCGATATGTACCTCATAACGGATACCAAAACCACCGATAAGGCGCAGGTGCAAAAGCAATTTCAAGATTTAGTCAATATCGCAAATAATATTGGTGCGCCGGAGGTGCTGCAACGCATCATTCCGCAGCTGTATAATAAAGAAATGCTAAACTGGATCAAGGAAATCTATCCCTTTGAAAACTGGATTTTCACCCTGTATCTTTATGCAAATCCCAATTATGACGATATCGCGAATTTCTGTGCCGCAAACGGCATTGATACCGTCACCCTGCATATTGACCGCGCAAAGAAGGAAAATATCTCCAAGCTGAAGGCAAAGGGGCTCAAGGTCTATGCGCACACCGTCAATCGCTACCGCATCTTTGAGGATGCTCTTGCCGCAGGCGTGGACGGCATTTATACCGACCGCATCAAACCCTACGAGCTTAGCTGGGTTGGGCTTACGAATAGTATGCAGACCACAGAGCAGACCGTTACTGTAAAAGGCAAGGAGGCGAAGCTGACCACCCTTGCAATCTTCGGCACGCCCTATGCCCCTCTGCGGCAGATGGCACAGCTTGGCAAAAGGTTTTCCGCCGAATATAAAAAGGATGCAGGTACGCTCAATCTCACCGTCGGCAAAACCCTTACCACCATGGGAAATGAAATGCTCATGGATCACAGCGGACACCTTGTCACCAAAAAAGCCGATTTCAAGCTTCTCATCGGCGGCAAGGAAAGCGGCATCCAATGCTTCTATGTGGATGGCGAGGTTTATGCCCCCGTGGAGCAGATTCTCGCGCTGGTGCAGTAAAATCTAAAATCCCTTCGGCTCAGGCTTTCGCGCCTGAGCTGTTTTTTTGCAGAAATCACATCTTAAAGGAATCTTAATTGTTTTTTGTCGAAAACTCCTTTAAAATAAAGAAAATGTCTTGTAACACAACAAAAAGGAGGGGCATACCTTGCGCGAAAACAGAGAGGTACACACATCGAAGCGAAAAAAACGCCCGACGGCGAAAAAATATGCGAAGCAGAGAATGACAAAGGAGGAGCACAGAAAGCACCTGAAACGCCTGTATCTCAAGACCCTTCTGATTACTCTGGCTGTCTGTCTTGCGCTGCTCGGCGCGGCTTACGGTGTATTTTTATACATGATTGGCGGTCTGGATCGTACCGAGGTGGATGAGGATAATCTTTCCGTCAATGAAAGCGTGAATGAAAAGGTCATCAATATTGCCCTTTACGGCATTGATTCCCGCAATCACGATTATAACGGTCGCTCCGATGTTGTCATGGTTGCCTCCGTCAATACCAAAACAGGGCAGGTTAAGCTGGTCTCCATCGCAAGAGATACCTATGTTGCCATCCCCGGCTACAATAACACCCGCATCAACCATGCCTTTTCCTATGGCGGGCCGGAGCTTGCCATCCGCACCCTCAATGAAAATTTCGGCTTGGATGTGACCGATTATGTCGCCGTCAATTTCGATTCCCTCGCAGAGGTGATTGATGCCATGGGCGGTGTCGAGGTGGATGTCACCGAAGCGGAGCGTCTGCAGATTAACGCCTATCTTCTGTCGGGCGAGCCCCTTTACGAAACAGGCTATATCACCCTGAACGGGCCGCAGGCGGTCAGCTATTCCCGTATCCGCAAGATTGATAATGATGATATGCGTACCTCTCGCCAGAGAGAGGTTCTTGCGTCCATCTTTGAAAAGGCGAAGGAGATTAACCCTCTGGAATACCCCTCCTATGTGCGGAAATTCGCCCCTATGGTGCAGACCTCCCTCAGCAATGATGAGCTTCTGAAATTGGCCTCCGTCGGTCTGAAGGGCAGCTCTCTTACGTTGGATCAGGCGGCGTTCCCCAATGAATATATCCACGCCGAAGGCAAAATCATCGGTAAGGCATGGTATTATATCTATGACTTGGCGCAGGCAAAGGATATGCTTCATAAGTATCTGTATGAGGATATTCCCTTTGCACAATATGCTTCCTCCGGGGACGAAGAAAAAGATTAAAAAAATTCAAAAAAAGAGTTGACAAATATTTTTTACGGGGTATAATGGGGTACAAGTTCAAAAAACAAAGGCAATGAAAAGAAGAGTACAGCCTGAAAGATTTTACAGAGAACCTCCGGTAGCTGCGAAGGAGGAAATGCGGAAGGGTTGGAAGATGGTCTTGGAGCCGCGCACCGAGAGGGTTTCCCTTTAGGCTGCGACGGGAGCGCCCGTGACAGCGCCGGAGTATCGGCAAATGCCCGTACTTGTTAAGGCAGTAATCGTGAGGTTGCTGTGAATTAGGGTGGTAACACGAAGCATATTATGCTCTCGTCCCTTTGACTGAGTGGTCAAACGGGAGGAGAGCTTTTTATTTTGCGTATAAAGAAAAGGTGGTTTGGGAAATGTCTGAAAAAGAAACGATGATTCGCTTAGAGGGTATCAAAAAGCGGTTCCGCACCAAGGCGGGCGAGCTGGAGGTGCTCCATGGCGTAAGCGCAGATATTAAAAAAGGAGAGGGGTTCGGCATCATCGGGCTGAGCGGTGCCGGCAAAAGCACACTGGTTCGCTGCATCAACCTTCTGGAGCGTCCAACAGCAGGCAAGGTTTGGCTGGATGGCGTGGAGCTGACCGCCCTTGGCGATAAGGAATTGAGAGAGCAGCGCAGACACATGGGTATGATTTTCCAGCAGTTCCATCTGCTGATGCAGAGAACGGCACTGGATAATGTCTGCTTCCCGATGGAAATTTCCGGTGTGCCGAAGGCAAAGGCAAAGGAAAGAGCCAAGGAGCTTCTGGAGCTGGTTGGTCTGGCAGATAGAATGGAATCCTATCCGGCGCAGCTTTCCGGCGGGCAGAAGCAGAGAGTTGCCATTGCAAGAGCCTTGGCAACCGAGCCGAAGGTGCTGCTTTGTGATGAAGCTACCTCCGCACTGGACCCGAATACAACCGCAGGTGTTCTTTCCTTGTTAAAGGATATCAACACGCGCTTGGGTATCACGATTGTAGTCATCACCCATGAAATGAGCGTCATTCAGGAAATTTGTGACCGTGTTGCCATTATTGATGGCGGTCTGATTGCTGAGGAGGGCGGCGTGGAGGAAATCTTCCGTGCCCCCAAAACAAAAATCGGGCAGGAGCTGGTTATGCACGAGGGTACAAACCGAGAGGCATATACAGGCAAGCTGCCGTATTCCTATCGTCTGGTATTCAAGGGCGGCAGTGAAAATGAGCCTGTGCTTGGGCAGATGATGATTGAGCTGAAGAATGTCGTAAATATTCTGGCGGCAAATACAAGAACGATTGAAAATCAAGCCTTTGGTCAGATGGTGGTGCAGTTCCCCGAGGAAAAGGAAATCCGCCAAAAAATGATTCAATATCTCACAGACAGAGGCGTAGAAGTAGAGGAGGTAGAATATGTTTAAGGAAGGTATGCTTGCTCTGGTCGGGCAAGGCTTTATAGAAACCATTTATATGACAGTCATCTCTACAGTTCTGGCGTATATCATCGGCTTGCCGTTGGGCTTGGTTCTGGTTGTAACCGATAAGGATGGAATCCACCCGATTCCTTGGCTGAATAGCCTTCTGGGAATGATTATCAACTTCTTCCGTTCCATTCCCTTCCTGATTCTCCTGATTGCGCTGATGCCCTTCACAAAAATGGTGGTCGGCACCATCATCGGTGCGAAGGCGGCGATTGTCGGTCTTTGGATTGCAGCCGCACCCTTCATCGCAAGAATGGTAGAATCCTCTTTGAAGGAAGTGGAAATCGGCGTGGTTGAGGCGGCACAGTCTATGGGTGCCTCTCCCTTTCAGATTATGACGAAGGTGCTTCTGCCGGAGGCAAAGCCCTCCCTCTTGGTCGGTGCGGCAATCAGCATTACTACTATTTTGGGCTATTCCGCAATGGCAGGCATCTGCGGCGCAGGCGGCTTGGGTGCGATTGCCATCAACTACGGCTATTATAGAAAGCAGTCCGATATCATGTATGTCATGGTCATTCTCATGGCAATCATCGTATTGGTATTTCAGGAGCTTGGCATGCGTATTTCCAAGCACACAGATAGAAGATTGTAAGCCTGCTTTTTAGGCTTCACATAAAAAAACAAAAGCAAAAGAATATTTTTTTTAAAACAAGGAGGAAACGTACTATGAAGAAATTTTTTGCAATTTTATTGGCAGGTGTGCTGACTGTTGGTCTGGCAGCTTGCGGTGGCTCTGATGACGCAGCAACAAATGATGACAGCAACAAAGAGGAAATCACACTGAAAATCGGTGCCTCTCCCACACCCCACGCTGAAATCCTGAATGCAGCAAAGGATGAACTGGCAGAAAAAGGCATCAAGCTGGATATCGTTGAATTTACAGATTATGTACAGCCTAACCTGGCAACAGAATCCGGCGATCTGGATGCAAACTACTTCCAGCACACCCCTTATCTGGAACAGTTCAATAAGGAACAGGGCACACATCTGGTAGCAGTTGGCAAGGTTCATTTTGAACCCATGAGCATCTATGCCGGCACTGTAAAGGATCTGAAGGATATCCCCGCCGGCACAAAGGTTGGTATCCCCAATGACGCAACAAACGGCGGTCGTGCGCTGCTGCTTCTGGAAGCAAATGGTCTGATTAAGCTGAATCCCGATGCAGGCGTAACCGCAACAAAGCTGGATATCACAGAAAACCCCTACAATCTGGAAATCGTTGAAATGGAAGCTGCACAGCTGCCTCTGTCCCTGAGCGATCTGGGCTTCGCAGCAATCAACTCCAACTATGCACTGCAAAATAAGCTGACAGAGGATGACACTCTGGCAACAGAGGATGCAGAATCCGTAGCAGCTAAAACATACGGCAACGTAGTTGTAGTAAAAGAAGGCAACGAAAATCTGCCCGGCATTGCTGAGCTGATGGAAGTTCTGCATGGTCAGACAGTGGTTGATTTCATCAATAACACCTACGGCGGCGCAGTAGCACCCCTGCAGTAAGCAATCAAAAGGTATTTGAGAAAATCGAATCAATAAAAAACAGACGAATTTGCGAAAGCGGTTCGTCTGTTTTTTTGCTGCAAAAATAAAAATTCTGCCGAAAATGAGATTTTTTTGCAACTAAAGCGAAAGTTGATAAGTTTTTTCAGCAAGGACATTTTTGGAAAAATATGCCTTGACAGGCGAACAATACAGATGATAAACTGCTGAAAGTTAGATACAACTAACAATAGAATGATTCTTTGAAAACAATCATTTTTTTGTTTATGTAAACACTGGATAATAGGGAAGGAAAACTGAAAGGAGAATTTTATGAAGAACAAAGGAATGTACCGATTGCTGTCGGGCGTACTTTGCACATCTGTACTGTTGAGCAGTCAGGCTTATGCTGCCGCATCTGCGGATTACTCTGATATGCCGCAGAATTGGTCTAAGGAAGCGATGGAGTTCGCTGTTAAGAACAACTTTATCACAGGCGTAGGCGAGAATAAAATCGCGCCGAAGGCTGCCTTAACACGCGCACAGCTGGCGGCAATCCTTTCTCGCGTGATGCAGACAGGCGCAGGCGATGTCAGCGTGCTGGATAACTTCACCGATGCGGATAAAAACGCATGGTATGCCGGTGCCATGGCAAAGGCAGTCGAGCTGAATATCCTCTATGGCGATGGAGATTCCATCTACCCCGATCGCCCCGTAACCAGACAGGAGCTGTTCACCATTCTGGTCAGAGCCTTTTCCGTAACAGGCGGCGATGAAAGCACACTTGCATCCTATAACGACGCAGGCAGCATCAGCAGCTGGGCAAAGGCGGCAATCTCCGCAATGATTGCACAGGGCTATGCGGCAGGCTATGAGGATAAGACCCTTCGCCCCGCACAGCAGGTAACAAGAGAAGAATTTGCACAGCTTCTGCATCGCATGAGAGAGCATTATTCTTCTTCTGATACCTCTGAGGATAAAACAGAAACAAAAACAGACGATACCGCAAAAACGGATAAAACAACCAAAACCAATACGAAGAAACCCTCCGGCGGTGGCGGCGGTGGTTCCTCCTCCGGCGGCGGCTCTCATGGCGGCGGCACCGTAACCGCAAATAAAATCGTAGATGAAACACAAGCAAAGGTGCAGACCACCGATATGGGCGCATGGCTGCCTCTGGTCTTTGCCAATGGCTATGATATGAGTAAGGCAACCGTAACTGTTGACGGTAAGGACGTAACAAAGGCGCTGTCCAAGGTAACCACAGATGGCACAATCGCAAAGCTTGCCCTGACAGGTACACCCAAGCAGGTTGTTGTTGCCGCTGATGGCAAAACACAGACCATCACCCTGAACGGCACAGATGGCGCGGCGGCTGTTTATACAGGCAAACAGTACCTGCCGCAGCGTGTGCTGACGCATGGCGCAGTAGCCGTTTGGGATTATCATCTGACAAATTATGATACAGATGGCAATATCCGTAAAGAGCCCAAGACAACCACCTTCGATCTGAATAAATCCGCAAATGCACGCGCGTTCTATTCTCCTGATGCAGAATTGAAGGAAGGAGAAGGTTTCGGGAAAGTATCCGGTGAAGTAATCATCAAATTCAATTACAATACCGCAGAAGAAAAGGCATGGTTCGACGGCATCAATACCCTGCAGCTGGCAGGCTATAGCGAAAGACTGGAAAGCCTGAATAGCAATCTGGAATTTAATGCAAAAGTAGCTACAAACAAATACGGCGATTACGGTCAGCTGACAATCGAACTGGGACAGCCCAATTTCTTCAGCAACGGTCGTTACTATGTGCGCGTAAAATCCACAGCAGGTGAAACCGTACTGGTTCCCATCCATGTTGTCAATGAAAGAGCACCTAGCATGGAGCTGACAGAAATGCCCGAATCTGGTAAAAACCTGCACTTTAACGTGAAGGATATGACCTACGGCATCACAAGCCCCATCGAAAGCGTAACCCTGACAGACCCCAACGGGAAAACAGAAAAGCTGACCTATATCGAGGATTATTACCTCTTTGGGGATACCTTTGTTCTCTATAACGATAAGGAAAACCATCTTTCCTACAAAGGAAACTATAAGCTGACCATCAGCAGCAATGGCTTCAAAACCTTTGAAACAAACTTCAATGTAAGGGAAGGGAAAGAAGCGGAGAAGACGGTTGTATATCAGTATGCAGCGAATGATGTTGATGTTGTGACCCATGCAACAGGCGGCAGCAGCAGCGGCGGCTCCTCCGAGGATGGCGGCGGCAGTAATACAATGCCTGCGAATCTGGTATTCGATACAGACCTGCTGGCAAATGCCCTGCTTCTGCATAAAATGGAACGGACAACAGCAGATGTAGAGAAGATTGTAAATTATTGGAAATATGATATCGCCGGTCGTGATTCCGTGTTCGATAAAGGCGCAACAGATTATTATAAATACAGCAGCTATATCACTGCTGTGAATACCGCACAGACAGGGAACGCAAGCTGGCTTTCCTATGCGGATTATCTGAAAAATGTCAGCGAAGATGCAAAGAATCCCAATAGACCCTACGCAGTAAAAGCAATTCTGGAGGATGGTCTGCTGGGCGAAACACAGTATAACGGTGATTATGGCAAGCTGACAGCACCTGATTTCATGGTAGGCGATGCAGCAGAAGGACGACCGGTTGTGCTGACAACAGAAAATAAAGCTTATGTTGGCGAAATCAAAGGTCTGTATCTGAACGGGGATTGGCGCATGCTGAGAGAGGATGCGTATGAGATTGATAAAGAGGCAGGCACAATCACAATCAAGGCAGGCGTGCTCAAGGTTGGCGAAAATACAATCTCCATCGTTGCAACAGGCTATCAGAAGAAAACAATCAAAATCAATAATAACAAGATGACAGAAACAGACCTGACCCTTTCCGTAGATAAAGAATCCTTCCGACAGGGTGAAACAGCAACACTCACCGTAGAAGGCTCGAAGGGTGATTTCCTGAAAAACCTCACAGGCGTTGCCCTGATGAAGGAGGGTAAGGTTGTAAAGAACGTACTCTATAAGGGCGCAGAAGGCTCTGAGGCTGCTTATTACGAAATTGATAAGAGCGCAGCGGATGGCAACGTGCTGAAGCTGACTCTGACCGCACAGGAGGTAGAAGCAGGCGACTATACCGTTTCTCTGACAGCAAACTACTACGATGAACCTCTGACAACAACCTTCACAGTAACCGCAAAGGATGATTCCGGCGAAGTAACCCTGACAGCTCCTACAGTAGAAAAGGCAAAACTGACCAAAAAGAGCGGTTTATTTGAAGAGTGTGATTACTACAGACTGCGCTTTGGCACAATCAGCGGCACAGACCTTACGGCATATCTGAATAAGGTAACAGGCGTAACTGTAAACGGCATTGCATATACCAAAGAAAGCACCTATATGAAAGAAAGCACATTCAGAGTAAAAGCGGAAAATGACGCTTACGGTACATCCGCTTATGATATTCTGGATTTGGCAGTAAATGGTGTGGATACAACGAAGGATACAGAAATTGTAATCAAAGCAGATGGCTATAAGGATGTAACCTATACAATCGCAAAGACAAGTGGCGGTGGCAGCACAACCGCCCCCTCTAAACCGGAAACACCCGATACAGAAACAGGCAAAGACTATCCTACGGATACTGCTAAATTGGAAGAGATTAAAGAACCGTTATCTGATACATATTACCGTTTATCTTTTACAGTTGAGGATGTAAATACTCTTGATGTGTATTTAAAAGAGTTGAAAGAGGTATCTGTAAATGGTTCTCAGGTTAATCTGGGGTATGGTCTTTATAGTTCTAATCAATGCAAAGTAAGCAGTGATAACGGCACGAGACTTTATATTGACTTTACAGAAGATGTTTTCACAGTAGGAACAGAAGCAACGATTATTATCAAAGCAGATGGCTACAAAACATTAACACTGAAACTGACTCCTACAGCAAAATAAATAACCCCCAAAACAAAAAAGTGATTTTCCATTTGGAAAATCACTTTTTTTCTGTGTCCATAGGGTGTCCGCACCCTGTCTTTTTGGTGTCCATAAGGTGTCCAATCTGTCCACTTTGTCCGGTAAAGTCCACCGTTTTTTACTGCCTTCCGGTCGAGCCGAGTCCGCCGCGATCCTCGTTCCCAAGGTCGTCTGTTTCCGCAAATGTCAGCGTCGGCTGATGCGCAAATATGCGGAACTGGCAGATTCTGTCATTCACCTCAATCACCGTATCCCTGAGGGCAAATGCCGGCATGAACCACTGGTCATTGTTGCCGCAGTAGCTTTCATCCACGATGCCGCAGTGGTTCGTCTGGATGATGCCGAAGTTCTTGAAGGTCGAGCTGCGCGGCACAATATGCGCCTCAAACCCCTGCGGAAGCTGCATGGCAACCCCCAGCGGAATCAGCTTAAATTCGCCCTTTTTCAGCTCTACACGCTCTGCCGCACGCAGGTCAATCCAGTCGGATTTCCCGTCAATGTAGCGCAGCCTTTCAATTTTATCGCTCAGATATTTAATCTTGATTTTTTCCATATCTCGTTCCTTTCTCATTCTGCATGGTATAAGTAAAGGGAGCTGCTTTGCAGGGATTTCTGCACATCAATGATGCGCTGATTGAAGCTTCCCTTCCAGTGCAGCTTAGTATCCTTCAAATCGGCAATAAACCGCCCGTCCACCAGCACATCAATGTATTGCATCAGCGGCAGTGCGCTGATTTCCTCCCAGCGGTAGCCTGTATACAGCCAGATATTCTTCCCCGGATATTCCAGCTTGACCTTCCTCGCCAACCGTTCGATTTCCTCCCGATTGCCCGTATAAAGCGGATCGCCGCCGCTGAAGGTAATGCCGCTGATATAGTCACGGGAGAGCAGGGAGAACAGCTCCTCCTCTGCCGCCGCATCAAAGGCAAGACCCCCCTCAGGGTCCCATGTGACGGCGTTATGACAGCCCTCGCAATGGTGCGCGCAGCCACTCACCCAGAGCACCACACGCAGCCCCTCGCCGTTGAGCATATCGTCCTTTGTAATATTATGATACCGCATTACATACTCTTCCTTTCTGCGATTTCAGCCATTTTTGCGTCATTCAGACGGGTATCCCCCTTCACGCGGGAGTAGGAAAGATAGCCGTTCATGCGCTCGATTTTTGTAAGATTTTTGCTGCCGCATTTCGGGCAAACATCCATTTCCAGCTCCTGATGGCCGCAGTCATCGCAATAGGCAAGGGAAAGATTGACCCCCTCATAAAAGCCCAGCTTCATGGCGCGGCGCACAAGGATGCGGATGGCATCCAGATTATAATCAATCGGGTATTTTACATATTGAATTTTGCCGCCGTTGGATAAATCCCAGAAGCGTTTTTCCAGATCCTGCTTTTCAATCGGGGTGATATCCTCGGTCACATGGCAGTGGAAGCTGTTGGAGACGTAGGGACGGTCGGAAACATGCTCAATCACGCCGTATTTTTTGCGGAACTGCGTAATCTGCAAGCCACAGAGGCTCTCCGCAGGCGTGCCGTAGATGGCGTAAAGATTGCCGTCCGCCTTCTTATATTCCGCAATTTTATCATTGATATGCTGTAGGGTATCAATCGCAAACTGCCCGTCCTCAACCAGAGATTTCCCGTTATACAGCTCCTGTAATTCATTCAGTGCCGTAATGCCGAAGGACGCTGTCGCCGTTTTTAAGAGCGGTTTAATCTTTTCGTGGAATTTCAGGTGGCCGCCGTAAAAACCGCCCTCACAGTACGCCAGAGGGTTTGTAGAGGCACGCATTTCACCGAGGTAGGCATAAGTGCGGATATGCAGCTGACGAATCAGCTCCAGATAGTAATCCAGAACCTCAAAGAAGGGTCTGCTTTCCTGCTTTGCCTTGGCATAAATCATAGGCAGATGCAGGCTGACCGCGCCGATATTGAACCGCCCGACGAACACAGGCTTATCCTCTGCATCGGCAGGCTCCATGCCGCCCCGCTCAAACCAGGGGGAGAGGAAGGCTCTGCAGCCCATGGGGCTGATGATAGCACCGTATTTTTTATAAATCTCCGCTACATAACCCTCACCCGTCAGAGAAAGCCAATCGGGGTACATGCTCTTGGAGGAGCAGAGAATCCCTGCCTCAAATACATCCTCCAATTCCTTGCCGGGACCATGTAAATTTTCATCATAGAGGAACACCAGCTTCGGGAAAAGAACAGGCTTTTTGCAGCTTTTTTTGCCCTGTCCCTTGCGGCGGACATGCAGCATAGTGATGGAGGCAATTTTCGCAAATTTGCCTGTGCCGGTACCGAAGGTCATGGTGATAAAGGGATAATCGCCGCGGCTGGACGCAACGGTGTTGAATTTATATTCCCAACCCTGAAAGCCCTGATCGAAATCCTTCTGGATATCCTTCATGGCCTCTCTGTCTGCGATGCGCGCGGTCAGACCCATATCGATATAGCGGCGGTAATATTTTTCATAGCTTTTCTCCGCAAACGGCTCTAAGAGTAAATCCACAGAGGGCACAGTAAAGCCGCCGTATTGCTGGCTCGCCGCGGAAAGCACGATATCCCCGATGACATCGAAGGCAACCTCCAGCGTTTTCGGCTCGTTATACCAGAGATTCCCCATCTCAAAGCCGCCTGTCAGCACATCCTTCACGTTGAACAGGCAGCAGTTCATGGTGTCCCTTCTGGCGGACATATCGTGGATATAGATATATCCGTCCCGGCATGCCTGAAGCTCCTCGACGGTCATAAAGAACTTCTGGTATAAAGATTTATTCAACTCATTGAAGATCAGGCTGCGCTTCGTGGAGACGAGAGCACTGTCCGTATTGCTGTTCTCCTTGTCGCCGATGTACATGATGGACTGGCTCTTTTTGTAGACTTCATCG
>ERZ838516.1838-NODE-1838-length-25208-cov-2.983302_pt1 | contig 25208 bp, 17 predicted proteins | sample MGYA00519910_ERZ838516 | MGnify/ENA primary metagenome ERZ838516 (study PRJEB31850, sample SAMEA3708837) | human gut metagenome | biome: human gut; feature: human-associated habitat; material: faeces | place: China | collected 2014 ... | reverse complement strand
GCTGCTGCCAGTCTTGTAAAATCCATCGGACAATATCCGACTTCACCGCCATGTGCGAGCAGCACATGAAAGCCAGGCTTATTTTGAGGTTTCCATTCATCATATAATGGTGTACGGATCTCCGGATGCTCATAACTCAGCCCATATACAAAAATCTGTTTGTCCGCGATCTCCACACAGGACTGCTGTTCCCTGTCAAAAAAGGTTACATTCCGTGACCAGACAAAATTTCTGTAAAACGAATCTTCTTTTATGTAGTCATGATCTCCTGCCATCAGAAAAACTCTGGTATCCGGTATAGACGCAAACAAATCGTCAACTTCTCTCAGTTCCCTGAGAAGAGGCTGACGATGAAAAAGGTCACCGGCTATAAACAACAAATCCACCGGATTCTTGCGGATACCCACAATGACCCGGCGGAATGTTTCCCAGATTTCTTCTTCCCTCTCATGACTCCACGGACAGCCCCGGTCAGGGACTGCCCCCAGATGTACATCTGAAAGATGAATAAATCTAATCATGCAAAAACTACTCCTTATTATAAATCGCAGTTGTTAACTGTTCTTGGGAATGGAATTACGTCACGGATATTGCCCATTCCTGTCAGATACATGATGCATCTCTCGAATCCAAGTCCGAATCCGGCATGTCTTGTGGATCCGTATTTTCTAAGGTCCATGTAGAATCCGTAATCTTCTGTCTTCATTCCGAGTTCTTCCATACGTGTTGCAAGCTTCTCGTAATCGTCTTCTCTCTGGCTTCCTCCGATGATCTCACCAATTCCTGGTACGAGGCAATCGACTGCTGCCACGGTCTTTCCATCTGGGTTCTGTTTCATGTAGAATGCTTTGATATCTTTCGGATAATCTGTTACAAATACTGGGCGTTTGTATACTTCCTCTGTCAGATAGCGCTCGTGCTCTGTCTGAAGATCGATTCCCCATGATACTTTGAACTCGAATTTATCGTTGTGCTTCTTTAGAATCTCAATTGCATCTGTGTATGTGATTCTTGCAAATTCAGATGTTGCAACGTTGGTCAGTCGATCGATCAGCCCTTTGTCTACAAATGAATTGAAGAAATTCATCTCTTCCGGTGCGTTTTCCATCACATAATTGATGACATATTTTAACATGTCTTCTGCAAGGTCCATGTCGTCCTCCAGATCTGCAAATGCCATCTCAGGCTCTAACATCCAGAACTCTGCCGCATGTCTTGTTGTGTTGGAGTTCTCTGCGCGGAATGTAGGTCCAAATGTATAAACATTTCCAAATGCCTGTGCGTATGTCTCTGCATTTAACTGTCCGCTTACGGTAAGGCTTGTCTCTTTTCCGAAGAAATCCTGTGTATAATCTACTGCACCATTCTCTGTCTTCGGTACATTTTCCATGTCCATCGTTGTTACGCGGAACATCTCTCCGGCTCCTTCACAATCACTTCCTGTAATGATCGGTGTATGTACATACACGAATCCTCTCTCCTGGAAAAATTTGTGAAGTGCGTATGCCGTCAGGGAACGAACACGGAATACTGCCTGGAATGTGTTTGTTCTCGGTCTTAAATGTGCGATAGTACGAAGGTACTCAAAGCTGTGACGCTTCTTCTGAAGCGGATAATCCGGCGCGGAAGCGCCTTCTACTGTTACAGTCTTCGCCTGAATCTCAAATGGCTGTTTTGCCTGTGGTGTTGCAACCAGTATACCTGTTACAACAACAGCTGCTCCTACATTGAGTTTGGAAATCTCCTCAAAGTTCTCCATATCATCATGATATACGACCTGAAGTGGTGTAAAAAATGTTCCATCATTGATGACAATAAAGCCAAATGCTTTGGAGTCACGGATACTTCTTACCCATCCCCCAACGGTAATTTCTTTATCCAGGTATGCTTCCTGGTTCTTGTATAATTCGCGAATTTCAATTAAATTCATACCAAATACTCCTTCTACTGTCTTAAAAATACTTTCTTCTGACGCCATGCATAGGAAATGCACCTTCCTATTATACAAAGAAATGTGTCAGATGCCATATATCGTTTATTATAGCACAGAAGTTGTGATTACCCAACCCCTGACTCGTGCGATTATTTACAATTCACCGATTATCTCGCAGATTATTTACAATATCTTATTTTACAATACTTACGATTATTTACAATTTATGACTGATTTATGTCTCAATTAGTTATTCACTCCATGATGCGCTACGAAGCTATCACGATCCAGTGCTTTAAATGTATATCCCAGTGACTGATAATGTTCTATAATCTGTGGCAATGCCTCTACGGTCGTCTGTTTTCCATGGGAATCATGACAAAGTAAAATGATATTGTTAGAATCAAAGCTCGTTGCCTGCGCCACCAGTTCTTCGGTCGTTCTCACAGACCCATCGCCGGAACTTCCGTTCCAGTCATAATACTGATATCCACGGTTTTGTACTTCCTGCACAAGCGTGGACATGATTCCTGCTGTATATTTCTTTGATACAGTATTTGATGATCCACCCGGGAAACGGATAAAACATGGTACATAGCCAATCTCTTCCTGTACCATCTGCCCAATCTGATCCAGATCCTGAAAATACGCATCAACCGATGCATAAACCTTAGCATAATCATGTGAATATGTATGCATTCCAATTGTATGTCCCTTGTCATACGCAGCCTTTATCATATCTTTGTATTCCGGCATCTCACCTGTCACAAAAAATGTTGCCTTTGCATTATATTTATCCAGAATATCCAGAACTGCCTGTGTATTATCTGATGGTCCGTCATCCAATGTCAGATACACGATTTTCTCATCGGACTGTTCTGTCGTTCCGACTGAAACTCCCGGTTGCACTGCAAAATTACTACGGTCAGGAACTGACGCGTCTCTATCACCAGTCTCTTCTTCTATCTCATTTTCTTTCTGCGCAGCTTGGGGTGTCTGCTCTGTCTTTTTCGCCTTCTGATTATGAATCTTCGCAGCCTCTTTTACACTTTTATCTCTCTGAATAAAAATTGCCACTGCTGCCATGATCAGCAGTACAAGAATAATCATTTCTATTGCTACTATTTTATTTCTTTTACCACCCTTGTTTTTCTTTCCGTTATCATTTTTTCCAGTCTTTTCTTCTCTATCTGACATATATCCTCCTATTTTATTTCACAAATCTATTGTTTCAAACTTTTTTGACTCCAATATCATTATATGCGACATAGCCACTTCAATCAAGACTGACCATTTGTATCCCCCGGAAATTATACGTTCAAGAACGCCTTCGGAATTGACATCCTACGAAAAATGTATAAAATTGACTTCAGAACCAACTAGTTCTGTTATTTGTAAAAATATTGGGATAAAAGCTCCCCACTATAAAAATACGACAGGAGGCATCTTATGACATCAACCGCAACATACCCTACTATCTCCAACTGGCTTGACAACCACAGAGATGAACTTATTCAGAAATCATGCTATATCTTCGAACATCCGGAAACAGCTTACAAAGAAAAACTCTCTTCAAAATGTCTTGCGGATTACCTGGAAACACAGGGATTTCAAATAGAATGGAATACTGCTGGAATCGAGACTGCATTTACTGCGGCCTGGACCAATCCTGACATCGATATTACTAAAATCCAGCCATCCGGGAAAAACGTTTCATCTTCTAACGAAGTTCCGATCATTGGTTTTCTCGCTGAATATGATGCTCTTCCGGAAATCGGACACGCATGCGGACACAATCTTCTTGGAACAGCAGTCTGCGCAGCTGCCTGTGCATTGAAAGCAGATTATGAATCCTCTGGTGAACCGATTGTAATTCGTGTTTACGGCTGCCCGGCGGAAGAGATCATGTCCGGAAAAATTATTATGGACGAACAGAATGTGTTCGATGACCTGTCCATCGCAGTGACCTGGCATCCATTCGACCGCAACCGTGTCAGCAATGACATCTGGCAGGCGCAGGACATTAAAAACTATACATTTCACGGAGTCAGCGCACATGCCTCCCGCTCACCGGAAAGCGGTCGCAGCGCCTTAGATGCTGCCGAGCTTATGAATATTGGCGTGAATTATCTCCGCGAACATGTAACAGATGACGTCCGCATGCATTATGCTTACATAGATAATGGTATTCCGGCAAATGTTGTACCTGACTTTGCAAAGACGAATTATTTTATCCGCTCTACCAAAAGAAGCCGCACGGAAGATGCAAGCAAACGCGTAGATGCATGTGCAAAAGGTGCAGCTATGATGACCGGAACAACTGTCGATATCGAATTAGTTGGAAGCTGCATGGAAATGAAAGTCAACCGTCCGCTAGTGGAAGTTTACTATGAAGCTATGACTCATATACCGACACCTGAATATACAGATGCAGAACTGGATTTTGCAAAAGACATTTCAGAAAAGGCCGGACTTATGAACAATGGAAAATATTTTGCAGGACTTTATCCGCTGGAGGACACGCCAGTTCCACTTTCCATTGGAACCGATGCCTCCCAGGTCAGCCATACCGTTCCCCTCATCACCATCAGCGCTGCTACTATGTGCCACGGCACCGCACTTCACCACTGGGCAGCCAGAGAACAGGCCGGCATGAGTATTGGGCATAAAGGTATGCTTTATGCAGCCAGATGTATGGCAGAAGGTACAAAATTGTTGCTTTCTAAACCAGAATATTTACAGGCTGTGTGGGATTATCATAATGTTCCTCAAGACTAAATATGCACTTTCTGATGAGTATCTGACATTATAGAAATTATACTCAGGCAAAAGTGTAAAGAAATTGCAAAAAAATTCATATTTGTGTAAAAAAATTCATTGTAACCCTCCTCGAATAGTGCTAAAATGAAAACTGTTTTTTAGCACTTATAATTGAGGAGGATTTTAATTTACAATGGAAAAGAAAAAACGCTTTAAAATGCCACATGCGTATGTCATTATTTTCATGATGACAGTCATCACTGCAATTCTGGCTAACATTATTCCAGCCGGTACATTTGACCGTGTCGAAGACGCTTCCGGTAACTCTGTTGTTGTCGCAGACAGTTTTCATCATGTCGATAAAATCGGCTGCAGCATTTTTGATATGTTCAAATCTTTCCAGATTGGATTTGAAGACAGTGCACAGATTATTTTCTTTATCATCTTTGCATATGCATTTGTATATGTACTTTTAAAAAATGGTACATTTGACGCACTGGTTGGTTCTGTACTTCGTAAAGTTGGTAACCGTATCGAACTGATCATTCCGGTATGTATGATTTTATTCGGACTTCTCGGTTCCACCATGGGAATGTTTGAAGAGACTTACGGACTGATTCCTGTGTTTATCTCCATCGCCATGGCACTCGGATACGATGCCATCGTCGGCGGCAGTGTCATTTACCTCGGTGTCGCAGTCGGATTTGCCGCTGCAACCATCAACCCATTTACTATTGGTATCGCCCAGGAAGTTGCAGGCGTGAAGATGTTCTCCGGTCTTGGTTACCGTATTCTTTGCTTTGTCGTATTCATGGGCATCAGTATCTGGTATGTATGGCGCTATGCACGTAGAATCCAGAAGGATCCGACCAAATCTTACCTTTACGGAGAAAAGATTGAGACGCTCGAATGTGCTTCCCGTGAGGAAATGATGGAGATCAAGATGACAACCACTCACAAACTGAGCTGTCTGTTATTCGTATTTACAATTGGTATACTTCTTTACGGAACGATCAAACTTGGCTGGTACATCGACGAAATTGCAACCCTGTTTATTATTATGACAATTGTATCCGGACTTGTATCCAGATTTACACCAAGTGAGATTGCAGATATTTTTATCGAAGCAAGTAAGGAAATGATGTATGGTGCACTTCTTGTTGGTATCAGCCGAAGCATCGCTGTTATCATGGAAAATGCACAGATCATTGATACCGTTGTATACTGGCTCGCTACCATGCTCCAGCATTTCCGTGGTATGGCAAGTGCAATGGGTATGTTATTTGCTCAGAACATTATCAACTTCTTTATCCCAAGTGGTGCCGGACAGGCTCTGATCACAATGCCAATCCTTGCCCCAGTCGGAGAAATGGTTGGTGTCAGCCGTCAGGTCAGCGTCCTGGCTTACCAGTTTGGTGACGGATTCTCTAACATTTTCTGGCCAACAAGCGTATTTATGATGTGCGGAATCATGAGACTGCCAATTAACAAATGGTATAGATTCGTAACACCACTGTTCCTGATCATTTTCGCTGCTTCAATCGTATTACTCGGAGCTGCGGTAGTGATAGGATATTAGTTACCGTTAATAGCATAGAGTGAAATAATCTTTCCCAGGCACGCTCTCGCTACCTTCCGCTGGCAGCGGTACATAAGGCGCTAAAGAACACCGCCTAAGTACCGGCCGCGTCAGAGTACCTGTTTCAAGATTATTTCACTCTTTTATATTGCAGTAAACCGGAAGTATGAGTGTGAGTGTGGCTGTGCAAAGCTTTCTTTTTAGGGCTTTTGTAAGTTCTGATGAAGAAATGTAAATATAGAATATTTTTGTAAAGGAGATTTATATATAATGAATAAAGAAGAACTTTATCTTGCAGAGGATAATCTTGCTGCTGAGATTGAAGAAATCAGTGAGTTTGTGTTTAATCATGCGGAGCTTGGCAGTGAGGAATTTAAGTCCTGTAAGTATCTTGTTGAGAAATTAAAAGAGCATGGATTTACGGTAACTTGTCCGTATCTGGATCTTGATACTGCTTTTCGTGCAGAACTTTACTGTGGTAAGGGTCCGAAAGTTGCTGTGCTTCCGGAGTATGATGCGCTTCCGGGATATGGTCCGAACAAGGACGAGGTGGCCCACGCGTGCGGACATAACTGGATAGCCGCTTCTACACTCGGTGCTGCCCTGACTCTGGCAAAATTCAAAGATCAGATCAACGGAACGATTGTTGTCATCGGTGCCCCTGCCGAAGAGACAACCGGTGGTAAATGTGATATTGCCAACCGTGGCGGTTATGATGATATCGACGCTGCACTTCAGTTCCACTTAGGCGCTGAAAACAACATGAATATTATGACTCTGGCTATGGATTCTATTGAATTCCGTTTCCAGGGTACCGCCTCCCATGCAGCCGCTTATCCTGAAAAAGGTGTCAATGCTCTGGACGCTGTAAACCTGATGTTTGCAGGAATCAATGCAATGCGCCAGCAGACAAGAAATGACGCCCGTGTAGCAGGAATCATAACTTCCGGTGGTGCTGCATGTAATATTATTCCTGATTACGCAGCATGCCAATTCTACATTCGTGCAAAAGACCGCGCTTACTTGGAGGAACTGACTCAGAAAGTCATTAATTGTGCAAAAGGCGCAGAACTTATGACTGGTGCAAAACTGGAATACTTCAACTTCGAGAATTCTTATGATGACCTTGTATATCATGATGGACTTCGCGCCCTGATGCGTAAGAACTTAAATGATCTTGGGGTTACAGATTTCGTAGACAGTGATGAAGAAGCAAGTGGATCCAGTGACATTGGAAATGTATCTCATGTATGCCCGACCGTATACTGCGAGTTAGATACCGGTGCAAGACCGAAAGTATTTGCACATCACGAGACATTTCTGAAATATGTACATGGAAAAATGGCACGCCATACACTTCATACCGCCACAAAAGCATTGGCAGCTACCGCGCTGGACGTATTCGAAAATCCGGACATTGTAAAGTAATTAAAGAATCGACTAAAAAAGGTCCACCGGACCTTTTTGTCGTATGCTTGGCAACAAAAAATCCTGTAGATATTGTATATCGTATACATATCTGCAGGATTTTTATATTTCTTATATTGCTTATATTTCTTATACTTCTTTTTTTCTATATCCTTAAAACTCTTCCACCGGCTTCTTATGTATCTTCATATGCAGCTTTCTTACTCCGCTGACAAGCTTTGTCAGATACCGGAACAATGGCTCTGTCGCAATAGAAAATACTACGAACAGCATAATGCATTTTGTGGACATTCCGGTAATCGCGAACAGCTTCGGCAGGAAAATGGAACAGCCTAAAAGTCCAATAACTGAACCTACCCATACACAGCCACGCAGCCAGTTGAATGGCTCACAGATTTTGAACAGAATCATAAATCCTACAATGGCAAGGAGCATCGTTCCTGCTGTGGAAATGTCTGTCTCTCCCAGTCCAAATGTCTGCCCAAAGACTGCCATGGCAGCTACCGCCAGTACGTCAGTCAGGCCGGCCGGCAGAGCTTTTAACACCACATTTGTCAGGAAATGTCCTTTGATCACATCTTTATTCGGCTGGAATGCCAGGAAGAATCCCGGAATTCCAATGGTGAACATGCTGATCAGTGAAATCTGTGACGGCTGTAATGGATAGCTCATCATAAATACAACCGAGAACAGGGACAACAGGAATGAGAAAATGTTCTTTACCAGGAACAGGCTGGCTGATCGCTGGATATTGTTGACCACTCGCCTTCCTTCTAATACAACTGACGGCATACATGCAAAGTTGGACTCCAACAACACAACCTGCGCCGCCTGGCATGCCGCATCACTTCCCGATGCCATAGCTACGCTGCAATCCGCATCCTTAAGTGCCAGCACATCGTTAACTCCGTCACCGGTCATGGCAACAGTCTTTCCCTGATCTTTCAATGCTTGAACAAACTGACGCTTCTGCCCCGGTGTCACACGCCCAAATACCGTATATTTTGCAATCGCATTTGCAATATCCTCATCTGTCTGAAGTGTCGTCGCATCAACATATTCCTCTGCATTTACAATACCGGCTTCTTTCGCGACCTCTGATACAGTCAGCGGATTATCACCGGAAATAACTTTGACTTCCACGCCCTGCTCTGCAAAGTATGCAAATGTCTCCGGTGCTTCTTTACGGATTGGATTTGCCAGAAGGACATATGCCATCGGCAGAACCTTTCCTGTCAATTTTCCGCCATCTAATGCTGCATCATAAGAGCCAAATACAAGTACACGATACCCTTTTCTTGCATACTCGCTGATATCCGGTTTGTAAGTATCATAATCCTCGCGGAGCACGAACTCCGGAGCTCCGATTACATAAGACTTCTCCCCGAACATGACTCCACTGTATTTTGTCACAGAAGTAAATGGAACAACCTTAGAGGCAGACTGTTCCGTCTTCTTTTTAAAATAATCCTTCAACGCCTCCATGGTGCTGTTATCGCTGCTCATGGCTCCCACAAAATCAGACAGAAGACCATTTAACTCCGGCATCTTCTCTGCATCATATTCCTTTGTCGGAATCATGTCTTTGACACTCATAGAATTCTCAGTGATCGTTCCTGTCTTATCCACACAAAGCACATTAACGCGAGCCAGCGTCTCAATACTCTTCATATCGTGAAGCAGAACTTTCTTATGAGCCAGTCTCATAGAACTGACAGCCAACGCCACACTTGCCAGCAGATATAATCCTTCCGGAATCATACCAAGAACTGCTGCCACCATGGAAACAATACTGTTTCGGAAGCTCTGATCATTAAAGAAAAATCCTTGTACAAACAACGTAATACCAATCGGAATCAACGCAATACCGACAAATTTTACCAACTTATCCAGTGAGCGGATCATTTCCGACTGCTCGCCTTTCTTCATAGCCTTCGCTTCCAATGTCAGCTTGGAAATGTAAGAATCCACTCCGACTTTATCAAGGCGTGCATGGCACTCTCCCGCTACCACAAAACTTCCGGACATAAGCTCCGCTCCCGGAGCTTTCGTAATCTCATCAGATTCACCAGTCAACAGTGATTCATTGACTCGCACTTCGCCGGATACTACAATTGCATCGGCACAGATCTGATTTCCCGCTTTGAATATTACAATATCATCCAGTACCAGTTCTTCTGAATCCACTAACGACTTTTTCCCGTCACGCACAACACTGGCATGCGGTGCATTTAACATGTTCAGCTTTTCCAATACATTTTTCGCACGAATCTCCTGCACGATACCAATTAATGTATTAAAAATAATAACTGGAAGAAATGTCAGATCACGAAATGAACCGACAAGACATAACAAAATTGCCAATACAAGAAAAATTAAGTTAAAGTAAGTACAGACATTTTCCCGGATAATTTCTTTCGTGGTCTGTGCCGGTGGTGCGACTGACACATTGCGCCAACCATCATCACGGTGCTGCTCCACCTGAGCCGCCGAAAGTCCCGCTTCGGGATCCGGATTATATCTCGGTGTCTCCCGGCGCTCTATCTCATAATCCTGCGGTTCTTCCAGAACCTCATGCTTTTTACGCAATGCCATAAATATTCCTCCTGTGTATCTGAAGCTTCAAGATATCTGCCCGTCATTTTCTGGCAAATCTTAGAATCTATCATACAATATGAAAATTTTTCCTTTATGGTATTTATTATACATCGAAACCCTTTCCCAGACTATGAATTCTTTGTTAAAAAATTCTAAGAATTCCTTAAGAAAAGAGCACCCCTGATTACAGTTAGGGACACCCTTAATCGCTGATGGGGGACGTAGTATTTTGGTATTTTACTACATCCCCAATTAAATTATTGTCTTCGTTTTATTACTTTTAACCTTGTGAATTCTTCTCTTTCTTTTTCTTCCAGCGCGTTGTTGATGTTGTAGACCAGATTCGTGTACATCGGTATGGTGATGTTCTTCAGAGCATTGGCACGTTTCTGTGTCTTTTTGATGTTCGTTGCCAGACGATATGCTGAGTTCTCGACTTCAGCCAACTTGATGGTCAGATTCTTTACCTTTCGGAATGCCTCCCTGGCGATATCCAGCGATTCTCCTGTATCTCCGAGTGAATAGGTCAGGTCATTCTGCTTTTCATCATATTTGATATGTGGAATCTCTGTTCCCATAATACTTCTGGTCTGTATACGAATGGAATCTTCAATTGGTACAGTAAATGCGAATTCCTGTACCCTGCTGATTCCCATCTCAATATTAGCGCGCTGCAGGCACGCATATGCCTGGGTAAATGTGGAATCTATCTCTTCCTGGATGCCTTTTGCCTCATCGATAAGTCCCATCAGTTCTTTAAGAAGTATATTTCGTTTTTTGTCCATCAGTTCATAGCCCTGATTGGCAAGTGCCAGCGAGTTTTTGGCAAGCATCAGATTTCCCTTGGTCGGAAACTCTCTTGGATCCATAGACTCCCTCCTTTCCCATTTTTGCAATATAGCAATTATAATGCAAGAATTCTGGCATATTTTCCAGATTCCCGCACTTCTAAATCATTTTTACGCTTCATTCTTCTTCGGATAATAGAAATCAATGAGTTTTGTATCGATTCGATCCAGTTCTTCTCTTGGAAGCAGTGCTAACAGCTCCCAGCCAAGATCCAGCGTCTCTTGAATGGTACGGTTCTCTGTTGTTCCTTGACCAATATAACGCTGTTCGAATTCGCGTCCGAACTCCAGATATTTCTTATCCAGTGGTGACAATTCATCTTCACCGATAACGGAAGCCAGGTTTCTTGCCTCTCCTACTTTTGCGTAGGAAGCAAATAACTGGTTCGCCAGCGCCTGGTGATCGTCTCGCGTATAGCCTTCTCCGATTCCGTCTTTCATCAGACGTGACAGTGACGGCAATACATTAATTGGCGGATAAACTGACTGTCCATAAAGATTGCGGTCCAGAACGATCTGACCTTCCGTAATATATCCGGTCAGGTCAGGAATCGGGTGCGTGATGTCGTCATTCGGCATGGTCAGGATCGGAAGCTGTGTCACCGATCCATTTGCCCCTTCCACAATTCCGGCACGCTCATAAATTGTTGCCAGTTCACTGTAAAGATAACCTGGATATCCTTTTCGTGACGGAATTTCTCCTCTTGAAGAGGATACCTCACGAAGTGCCTCTGCAAAAGAAGTCATGTCTGTCAGGATTACAAGAATATGCATGTTACACTCAAACGCCAGATATTCTGCCACAGTCAGTGCTACCTTTGGTGTGATCAGACGCTCTACGACAGGGTCATTTGCCAGGTTCAGGAACATACACACATGGTCGGATACTCCGTTCTCATCAAATGTTTTGCGGAAGAAATCTGCCACGTCATGCTTAACTCCCATAGCTCCAAACACAATTGCGAAATCTTCATCAGAATCACCGCCCAGAGAGGCCTGTTTTACAATCTGCGCTGCTAACTGGTCATGTGGAAGTCCATTTCCTGAGAAAATTGGAAGCTTTTGTCCACGGATCAGTGTTGTCAGACCATCAATGGCTGAAATTCCTGTCTGGATATAGTTTCTTGGATACTCACGTCTGACCGGATTAAGCGGAAGTCCGTTGACATCACGTTTATCCTCGGAAATGAGTGGTCCCATATCATCGATCGGCTGTCCGATTCCGTTAAAGGTTCTTCCAAGCATTTCCGGTGATACAGTAACCTCCATCGGACGTCCCATCAATCTCGTATGTGTATTGTCCAGGGACATATTCTCGGTTCCTTCAAATACCTGAATGATTGCTTTGTCCTCATTCAGTTCCACAATACGTCCCATTTTCTTTGTTTTATGATCGACTACAAATTCCACGATTTCATCATAGAATGCGTCCTGAACTCCTTCCAGCACAACCAGAGGGCCTTCAACGCTGCTTAGTCCCAGATATTCTATTGCCATGATCTTGACCTCCTTCTATGCATTTTTCTCAATCACTGTATCGTAGAAACGGTCGATATCTACTTTGTACATATCTAATAATTGTAACTCGCCATTTGGCACATCGTATTTGATAGCGATAACTTTCTCAAAGATACCCTCTGCCTTCAAAACAGACATCGGCATACCTCTTGCCACCAGTTCTCTGCATTTCTTATAGAGATACAGAATAATATCCATCATACCGAACTGCTTCTTTAGAGATACACACGTATCGTCTTTGTGAAATGCGTTCTGCTGCAGGAATCCAAGGCGAATCACGCGGGCAATCTCCAATGTCAGCTTCTGATCATCCGGAAGTACATCACTACCAATCAGTTTTACAATCTCCATGAGACTGTTCTCCTGGTTCAGAATATTCATCAGACGGTTCCGATAGTCCACAAACTTTGGAGATACATTATCAGCATACCATGCACTTAAATCCGGTAAGTACTCGCTGTAACTGGTCAGCCAGTGGATCGCCGGATAATGTCTTGCATATGCCAGAGACTTATCCAGTCCCCAAAAGCAACGGATAAATCGCTTCGTATTCTGTGTGACCGGCTCGGAGAAGTCTCCTCCCTGCGGAGATACTGCTCCAATGATTGTAACAGAACCTACAGCTCCATTTAATGTCTGCATCATACCGGCACGCTCATAGAATGCAGAAAGTCTGGATGCCAGATAAGCCGGGAATCCTTCCTCTGCCGGCATCTCTTCCAGACGTCCGGACAGCTCACGAAGAGCCTCTGCCCAACGGGATGTAGAATCCGCCATAATTGCGACATCATATCCCATGTCACGATAATACTCAGCCAGTGTAAGTCCTGTGTAAATAGATGCCTCACGGGCAGCTACCGGCATGTTGGATGTGTTGGCAATCAGAGTCGTTCTGTCCATCAGCGGATTCCCCGTTCTTGGATCCACCAGTTCTGAGAACTCCTCCAGAACCTGTGTCATCTCATTTCCACGCTCTCCGCATCCGATATATACAATAATGTCCGCATCGGACCATTTTGCGATCTGATGCTGGCTCATCGTCTTTCCTGTTCCGAATCCTCCCGGAATTGCGGCTGTTCCGCCTTTCGCCAGAGGGAACATAGTATCCATGACACGCTGTCCCGTCACAAGCGGAACTCTTGCAGAATAACGGTGATGCACCGGCCTTGGCACACGGATCGGCCATTTCTGCATCATGGAGAGTTCTTTTCTCTCCCCTTCTGTTGTCTCGATCACAACAAGTGTATCATTGATATGATACTGTCCGTCAGGTACGACACTGACCACGATTCCTTCCACATCCGGCGGAACCATACATTTGTGCACGATCGCATGCGTCTCCGGAACTTCTGCAATGATTGCCCCTCCCTGGAGTGCGTCACCTTCTGCAACCGTCATGTGTGTATCCCACAACTTATCAAGATCCAGAGAATCTACACTGACACCTCTTGTAATAAATGCGCCATTACTTGCCTGCGCAATCTTTTCCAGCGGACGTTCAATTCCGTCGAAAATATTATTGATAATTCCAGGTGCGAGGATAACAGATACTGCATCTCCGGTACCCTCCACAATCTCTCCCGGCTTCAGACCGGAAGTCTCCTCATAGACCTGAATCGTTGTCCTGTCCTTGTCCAGAGAAATAACCTCTCCTACCAGACGTTCTTCTCCTACATAGACCATCTCGGACATCTTAAATCCGGTCCTGCCTTTCAGATAAATGACAGGGCCGTTAATTCCATATATTTTTCCAGTATGTTTAGCGTCCACTGCCCATACCTCCTCCAAATGTGAACTTCTGATATTCTCTCTCCAGCGCGCCCTTAAATGCATAATCTACCAGAATATTTCTCTCTGGAATGACTGCACGGATTCCACCGATAAAGTCTTCTTTGCTGATACTCAATGTAAATCCTGTCTTCTCCTCCAGATACGCTTTCTTATCTGCGTCTGTCGGATTAACATAAATCGTCATCTCGCCGCGGTCAGAATATGCTACCGCTTTTTCAATATATTTTACCAGAAGATCCTGATATTTTTCCGTCTTCATATATGCAGACAGTTTTTCTTCGACTTCTTTAAAAAGCTGCTTTTTCAAACGCTTCTGGGCAGCTCCAAGCTCTCGCTTAAGTTCCAGCGCAGCCTTTGAATTCGCCATACCAAGCTGCTGCTTCACGCTGGTCTTTTCAGCCTTGATTCTTGTGTCTGCCTGTATCAGTGCCTCTGCTTTATGTTGCTCAAAGACATGGGTAAGCGCCTTCTTATGCTGTTCCACAATCGCATTCCCTTTGCTTCTTGCCTCCTGCATTGCAGATTCCTGCAGTCTTGTTATCTTCTCATCTACTGTCACACAATCACCTGCTTCCTATAGTTTTAATCCTATAGCCTCATTCACATACGATGTGATAAAGTCTTTTTTACGTCCGGTTCCGTGTCTGTCCGGAATCTCGATCAAAAGCGGCATGGTCCGCTGTAACTTAATCTCGTTGATAAGATCCGGGAACTCCCGTCCGAACCGCTCAGTCAGCAGAATGACACCAACTTCTTTGTCATTCATGGCATTTTCTAATTCTTCACGCAGTTCGTTTCTTTCATGTACAACGACTCCATCTACGCCCGCCAGTCTCAGTCCCGTCAGAGTATCGACATTATCACTGATCAGATACATTTTCATCTTATAATTTACCGAGGATCATGAAGGAGATGATCAGTCCATACAGACACACACCTTCTGCCAGTCCTACGAAGATCAGTGACTTACCAAGTGCGCTGGAGTCCTCGCTGATTGCTCCAAGAGCGGCACTTGCTGCACTTGCTACGGCAATACCGCCACCGACACAGGAAAGACCGGTTGACAGTGCGGCTGCGATATAACCAAATCCAGTTGCATTTGAAGCGGCTGCTGTTGTCTCTGCAGCGTATACCGGATCTCCGGAAAATAACATGATCGCTGCGATGGCAAATGCTCCAAAATAAAAGACAACATTTGCTCCAAGTGCACGTTTGTAACGTTTCTTACTTCTCTCTCCCTTAAGGAAATATCCAAATGGTACGATAATTCCAAGTACCAGTGCTGCCACCAGTAATAATTTTACAGTTAATGTCATGACTTCATCCTCCTACTCGCTCTGTTTATGAAATGGTTTGAATTCTCTTCCTGTTCCTTTATAAAAACGGCTGAACATCTCGTAATATTCCAGACGCAGAACCTGGATACCAACTACCAATCCTTCCAGTCCACAGACTATGATATTACCGATGACAAATATGATCCAGTTCGTGCTTCCCGCACTCGCTCCGGAGAGCATCAGTACAACTTCCATCATTGCCGCATGGCTCACTGCAAATGCTCCGATACGCACATAAGAAATGGTATTGGAGAAGTAGCTTAACATGGTCTCGAACAATTCAAAAAATGCCTGTACAAAGAACATGACCTTGCCGCCTTCCATTTTCTTATGACGTTTCTCTACCAGATTTCCAAGTGGCTCTTTAAATACAAAGAGGAGCACCGGAATTCCAAGGAAAATCACAAGCATTACATTTCCCGGAGTCTTGTGTCCGGTCATATAAAGTACTACTGTCAGTACCAGGAATCCATAAAATACAAGTCCTGCCACACCATTGGTGGAGAATAACATATTTTCCTTATCGTGGGCTTTCGCCGAATTGATAATATTGAAGATCATCACCAGAATATTCAGTGCCATACCAAATGCAATGGCAACGACGAATACGGTGTTAAGCTGCCCGATAAACGGCAGATTCGTCATTGCCGATACAGGCCTTAACCAGCGGGCTTCAATAATATCTTCAAATCCAAATACGCTTCCGAACATAAATCCGAAGAACATGGAAAAAATACCTGCAATGGAAATAATTCCTGCCAGATTGATCTTCTTTGTCAGATACAGGATTCCGCCAATTGCAAAGAGGCAGAAGCCCTGGCCAAGATCTCCGAACATGGCTCCGAATATAAATGTATAGGTCAGTGCCACGAACATGGTCGGGTCCATCTCATCGTGAGCCGGAAGTCCGTACATCTTGATAAACATTTCAAATGGTTTAAATACCTTCGGGTTCTCAAGCTTTGTCGGGGGATCACCAAAATACTTGTCACGCTCATCTTCGACCATGATACTGATCTTATCGTCATCCTGGGTCTCAGCAAGAAGCGCATCTACATCCTTTTCACTCATCCAGCCACATAAGATATAGAACTCATCCCTCTCATCCTCACTGGTCACTCTCGCTGCAAGTTTACGGATATCAAAGTTGTCCGCAAGCTCCTGCAGTCTCTTTCTCGCTCCCAGAAGCTTGGCTGCATTACGTTTCATAAGTGCTGTAATCTTATCCTCATCTGCGTCAATATCTTTTTGCACTGCTTCAATATCCTGATCCAGCTTCTCACACGCTTCTTTAGGAGTTCCGATGTAAGCATCTGTCACGTCAATTCTCTCAAAGTGCAGTGCCCGGAATGTGTTATCTGCTTTCGCAATATCCGCATTTGCCGCTATGTAACAGCCATAGACAAAACCTTTGTCTTTTCCAGCCTCCAGAAATATGGCATTCAGACTGTCGGCCAGATATTTTTCAAGACGTCTGTAATAGTCAAGCGAAATGCGTCCGAACCGTACCTGCATGTACTGATACTGCAATGCTTTATGAACATCCACTTTCAACGCAGAAAATGGTTTCAGGACATTTTCCTTTCCAAGCAATTCTTCCTTCTTGAGCTTCAGCCTTTCTCTGTCTTCCACAAGTCCCAGATAATCATGATTCAGATCCCGGATCAGCGCCAGCATATCATCCTTTGATCCTGACAGATCTGCCCGAATTTCCCCGTCCTCCGGCAGAAGCTGTGCGAACTGCTCTGCCTTTGCAAGCGGATCTCTGTACGGATTCACTTCCACGAACGGCATGATATTTTCCGTCGTCTTAAGTTCTGTCACCGCATTTTCAATCTGCATCTCATATTTTGACAGATATTTCTCGCATACCCGGTCGATGTCATCTCTCGGACCGCTGATATTTAAGAATCTCATTTTTACAATCACTTGCTCTCACCTCCCAAGTATGTCAATATCTCCTGTCTGGTCAGTCCATAACGGATACACTCTAACGCTGTCGTCAGCTTGTCGATTTCCTGCTCCTTCAAGAATAAAAATGCGTGCATCGTTGCATCGGAGTAAGGATCCTTCTGCCTGTCAGATATATAGAGATCCCGTAAAATATCTTTGATACTCTTTTCTATGGACTGCCCCTCTTTCATGTGGACATGTGTTCCATAGTAAGTATTCTCAATCTGCTTTTTCATCTCTTCCACATTCGGTGCTTCCACGATTGCCTTAAATTCTTCCGTACTTAAATGAAAATGATATGGAAGCGTCAGTGCATAGATTTCTGCCGGAAGCATACGATAATACTGCTTCGCACGGTACGCCCATTGAATGTTCATGAGATCCATCTTGATTCCCACATCTCTTGAAAAACGCTCTCTGGATTTTCCGGAGAATACCTTTCTTCCCCGCCTCCAGTAATTAGTAAAATAGTAAAGCTCCAGTGCCTGATCGTAGTCAAATAATGTCGCTGCCCCGGAATCCCGGATTGGTTTTAATGCTTCATAATACTCACTGCCCCGTAAGTTATCCACAAGTTCGTCGATATTTGTGGAAGTTATCAACTTATCAATAGAAAGTTTTGAATATTTATCAAAAAATTCCTTCTTATAATCCAGGTCATAAGGCTTGTCATAATGGTTAAATACGATTCTCAGACAATAGTTGATCACACTGACTTCATACTTCTTCCAGTAAATCTTCAGAAATTTCTTCTGGTCGATTCCCGCAAACCGGAAGATTCTTGTGTAATCATTATACAGAGACTGATACAACATCTTCTCAATATCACCTCGATGAAGATGCGCCAGTTCCAACTGATCCATGTAGACTGCGTAGGCCGGTTTCGTCTTCAAAAATTCCACCACCTGCACAACATCCGTAAAACCGGAAATAGTCTCATAGTCAGCCTGTGTAAGAAGCTTTGCCTGCATTGCGCGGATTTTCGTCGTAAGTCCGCTGTATGCCATCACATTGCCCATTGTTCTCTTCCTCGCTATATTTCTTTTTGAAATGTCTGAAATTCTGATACCTGTGGTTTACTCCTCGCTTCACGCTCCCACTGGCATCTTATATTACACTTCTATTATATGACGCAAAATACCTTCTGCATAAACTGCATGAGCCATCTCATATTCCTTTTCCAATGTCTGAACTGCCTCGTGATTCTTCTCACGCTGACTCTTCAGGAGTTCATCGACCTGCCGCTTTCCATCTTCCCGGATTCTGGTAAGTTCTGCCTGCGTCTTCTCATCCAGTTCTTTATCAAACTGATCTCTCTGCGCCTGAATCTCCTGCTCAACCTGACTCTTATCTTCTTCTGCCTTCGCCACAATACTGCGTGCAGTGTTCTCAATATCATCCAGTCTTTCAATCACAGATTTCATAAGCCGCCCCCTTCTTGTTATCTGTCTGACCAAAGCCACATATCATCACAGAACTCTCTAAAAAACTCGCACTTTTTAATGATTTCTCAAAAATATGCTGAAATTCTAACAGTTTTCTATAATATGAAATATTTTAGAAAATAGCTCTAAATCAGAACGTATATATTTAACTATAGTCTCTAAATTGCACAATTGTCAAGTAAGTTGTGCCGATTTTTGTGTAATTTTTATACACTTCCACCAAAGTGTATGGATATTTCATTAGTAAAAATCACAAGACTATTTTTGTATATACTAAACGGTTCATCAATGTTGTATAAAGGAATGTTTTTCATCCTTAAAAATGTTTTTGCTGATTTTGCTACATAACCAACAAACCAACTTACCTTCTTTCTACTCCTAATAATTTCTCACATTAAATAAAACGAAGGAAACTCAAATCTGATTGGTTTCCTTCCTCACACTCTTTCATCTCTTATGCTCTTTTTATTTCTTTCTGCTCTTCCTGTATACCAAAAATTATTTACACAATTTTCTCACTTCTTCCACTGTCTTCTGTGCAATTGACGCAATCTGTTCTTCTGAAATCCCTGCCTTCCACATGGAACGAATCATTTCATTCTGACCTTCTTCTCTTCCAATCCGTTCACCTTCTTCTCTTCCAATCCTGGTCGCATAATGGAGCTGTGCATACTTATCCCGTTTATACTTCAATCTCGTCTCATACTCCAGACGTTTCTTCTCGTCCGCACTGAGTCTGTCCAGTTCTTCATACGCTTCTCCAAAATACTCGTCCTGCTTTGCCATCTCTTTTAACTCCTTCCGGCTCTTTGCATTAAGGAATCGCATCCTCCTTATGATTCCTTCTTCATTCTGATCTTCCGGTGGCAATTTCCCCAATTCCAACACATGAATCTCCATGACATCTGTATAAATTTCTCCCGTTTTTGTATCACAAAATGTAATCTTCCGATAGCACCTGTTATCCTCCGGGAAATGTACAAAATCCAGAATACTGACATGGATGCATTTCTGAATTTTGTCATAATCATCGCCTTTATGAATCTGATCTGTGACCATCTTGCTCAGATAAAACACAATCCGTTTTTTCCAGAAATCGAACTCTGCTACCTGCATCTCAAAGTCTATCTGCGTGCCATCATGCATTTCAACTCGAACATCCAAAATTCCATATTTATCGTCTTCGTACTCTTTTCTGAGTATGGTCGGCAACAGTCTAGTCTCCTTGATTTCTTCTGGTCTTACTCCCAACAATGCTGCAATAATTCCTTTTCGCACCTTTTCATTTCTCATCAGTTCTTTGAAACAAAAATCTACGGTCGGAAGCATGATAAACTCGTCATCTGTACGGTTCTTTTGTACTTTAGTTCCTGTTCTTTTTGACATATACTCTCCTCTCCGACAACTTCCTATAGTCTGAGAAAAGATTATCTATAGATATTTTATCATATATTAATAGTATATTCCAGTTGGAAATGCTAATCTTCAAATAACATCCTGTACCGCACCAGGTTCCCTTCCCAGCCTATATTCACTTGTCACACGTTCATCACTTTGGAATAACACCCGATACTCTGAGCCTCCGAAATGAATGAAATTAAATAGATACCTTTTGCAGATAACAAGAATCGCCATCTGCGTGACGTTAGAATAACACATATATGATAGTTTTGCAATAAATAAATCTGCAACTTTCGCACATAATAAAATCCATCTGCTGGTTTTCCAAACACCGTCCGGCTTTCCGAAAATTTCCGATACGCAAAATCCAGCCAACTGTTACTCAGATAATTGAGGAATTTACAACATTTTGCGAGCATCATTAATCTGTAAGTGCACTGTCTGAGCCGCCCTTTGGCGAGTTTGCACGCACAGATTTAATAGATAGCGCAGCAAAATTTGTAAAAATTCATCATATCTGATGACAGCTGGCTGGATTATTATATTATATCGAATTATTTAACACATTTTTACTGAGTTCTCAGCTCTGCTCCCATCTTCTTCTGCAGCTTCTTCATAACCTGATTTGCTACATTTTCAATCTCCTGGGAAGTCAGTGTCTTCTCATTAGATCCGATGGTCAGTCTGATTGTCACAGATTTCTTGCCCTGTGGGATCTGTTTTCCACGGTACTCATCTACGAAATCTGCTTTCTTAAGGAACTCGCTGGCTTTCTTCTTGCCAAGAATTGCCTCATGCATATCACTCCATACTGCATTGGAGTCAAAGAGCATGGAAATGTCATATTCGTTCTCCGGATATGCTGCAAGGTGAGTGAATTTATTGGTTCTGGAAATGAGTGGTTTCAGTTTCAGAACATCTAATTCAAAGAGCATTACGGACAAGTTCTTGATTCCGCAGTCCATAGATGCCTTCTTAGCCAGAAGTCCCATATCACCAATCTTCTCATCTCCACGGTAAATGTTGAGCCATACTACATTGTCAGCCCATACTGGTTTCTCTTCTTTTCTGAACTCAAATGCTGCCTGATGTGTATAACGTGGCATATACTCCAGAACACCTTTTGCTTCCTGGAAGAGTTCTTTCACATCTTTCACACTGCTTGCAAATGCTCCGGCAATATGGCGGCGCTGCTCTGGCAGTAACTCAGACTTGTCGTATGGTGAAGTATAGTTCGCATCATGGAATACCTGAGCTTCCTCAAAGATTGAGAAATCATTGAAGTAACGCTCATTCTTTGCAACTGCCTCGCAAATGTTCGGAAGCAGAGAAGCACGCAGGTAACTGAGATCCGGTGCCGGTGGTGTTGAAAGACGAAGCATTCCTTCTGTCGTCTGCATAATTGCATTCAGATATACATCATTTACCCAAGGATATGTGTAGATTTCCTGCATTCCACAACGAATTGCAAGGAACTCTTTCATATTTCTTACAAGATCCTGATCTTTCTGATTGATTGCACTGTCAAATGTTGTTGTAAATGATGTTGGCTCGAAATTGTCGTATCCATACATTCTGGCAACTTCTTCCATTACATCATCTTTAATGGAAATGTCACCTGTAGAACGCCATGTCGGAGCGATAACGTGCATGTCCTCACCATTGATCTGTACATCAAATCCAAGTTTCTCAAGCTTGCCCTGGATCTCATCATTTGTCAGATGCTTTCCAAGTCTCTTCTCAAGCCATACAAGGTTTACATCAATCTCAGCTCTCTTGAGTTTCTTTACATATTTATCACAGTAACCTGTCACTTTTAACTCTGGATACAGCTCTTTGAAATACTGCATGGAAAGTGCAAGTGCCTGGTCGCATCTCTCAGGATCGATAGCTTTTTCATATCTTGAAGAAGCTTCTGTACGGTTATCATAACGAAGTGCAGTTCTTCTGATTCCTGCTGCTTCAAAGTTTGCGACCTCAAGAATGACACGCTCTGTCTTAGGCAGGATAGAATCCTTTGCTCCACCCATAACACCAGCCAGTGCAACAGGTCCCTCGGAATCTGTAATTACAAGGTCATCTGTACAAAGAGAAAGCTCTTTGTCGTTCAGAAGAAGTAACTTCTCATTTTCTGCTGCATGTCTTACAACGATGTGATCAGAAATATTATCTGCGTCAAATGCATGTGTCGGGTTACCAGTTGCGAGCATCACATAGTTTGTAATGTCAACCAATGCATTGATTGGACGCATACCAACCTTCCAGATTCTACTCTGCATCTGATATGGTGCCTCTTTTACATTTACACCAGACATTTCTACTCCGATATATCTTGGACATCTGTCTGGATCAGCAATCTCTACATTAAAATCAGACTGTACATCTGTCTCAAATGGCTTGATCTCAGCTAATGGCAGATTGTATAATGCTGCAATCTCGCGGGCGATACCATAGTGTCCCCACAGATCCGGTCTGTTTGTCATTGATTTGTTATCAATCTCAAGAAGAACATCGTTCAGATCAAGGGCATCTGCCAGAGTTGTTCCTGCCGGTACGTCAAATGCGGACAGGTCAAGAATCTCTGCTTCCTGAGATGCCGGGAAGAGATCTCCCAGTCCAATCTCGTCAGATGCACAGATCATTCCGTAGGAAGCCACGCCGCGAAGTTTAGACTTCTTGATCTCAACAGGCTCTCCCTCTCCATGCCAGCGGACAATTGCTCCCGGGCAGGATACGGCAACACGCATACCTTTTTCCAGATTGATACCACCGCAGACGATGTCTTTGATTTCACCGTCACCGATGTCTACTTTGCAGACACGAAGTTTGTCTGCATTTGGATGTGGCTCGATATCCTCGATCACACCTACTACCATATGGTCAAAACGGTCTGCCAGGTACTCGACGTCCTCAACCTCAACAGTATCCATAGTCAGATCATATGCAAGCTGTTTCATATCCATATCTTCAGGGATATTTACAAAATCTTTAATCCATGATAATGATAATTTCATCTTTATTCTCCTCCGCTTATCTGAACTGTCTCAGGAATCTTAAATCGCCACTGTGGAACAATCTTACGTCATCCACGCCGTAACGCATCATGACCAGTCTGTCCAGACCGATATTTACATAGAAACCTGTGTACTCATCCGGATCCAGTCCTGCTGCACGAAGTACATTTGGATGTGGTGATCCACCCGGCATAACCTCGATCCAGCCCACATGTTTACATACGCTGCAGCCTTTTCCGCCGCACACCTGACACTCCATGTCGATCTCAAATCCTGGCTCTACAAATGGGAAGAAACCGGAACGCATTCTTACCGGAACGTCTCTTCCGAATACTTTACTTAAAATGCTCTGGATCATAACTTTTCCGTCTGTGAACTTGATATCCTTATCCACGATCAGAGCCTCATACTGGAAAAATGCTCTCTCATGATGTGAATCTGTTGTCTCATTACGATATACACGTCCCGGATATACAAAACGATACGGCGGTTTATGTGTCTGCATGTAACGGACACTTCCTCCTGTCAAATGTGGTCTCAGGCAAAGCTTTTCATTTGTGCTTCCACTGTCATGACCCTCCAGCCAGTATGTGTCCATACTCTCTCTTGCCGGATGATTCGGAGGGAAGTTCAGTTTATCAAATGCATATAACTCACTTGTGATGTCATCCTCCTGGAAAATCTCAAATCCCATAGAACGGAATGCATCGTTCAGGTCATAGCACATCTGTGTGATTGGGTGAAGTCCTCCGTTCGGCGGCAGGATTCCCGGTACAGAACAGTCAAAGTCCGGTGAAACCTCAGATGCTTTCAGCTTCAGCTCTGTTCTCTTAGAGTTGATCAGCTCTGTCACCTGATTCTTAGCCTGGTTGAGCACCTTTCCCATCTCCGGGCGAAGCGCTGCGTCAAGCTTCGGCATCTCCTTCATTAACATACTTAACGCACCTTGTTTTCCAACATATGCATTCTTCACATTCTGCAGTTCATTTTCATTTGCTGCTTCAGAAATCTTAGTTTTCACTTCTGATAAAATACTGTTGATTTTATCTTTCATTCTAATTCCCCTTTCTACTACTTTAAGTTCAGCGTCTCTTTTTATTTTAAGTTACTGTTCAGAGCTAACTTTCAAAATATTCCATATTTTGAAATTATGCTTAACTTTGGACGTAAACATTTTATTGAAAATAAAAAAAGCACCGCCACTTGTGATTAACAAGGGACGATGTTACTCGCGGTACCACCCTATTTCAGAGTACTTATAACTCTGCACTCTTTTATGTGTATTCGATCTGCTACACGAACATCCAACTTAACGCACTTACTTTTGACAAATGCTTTTCATCAGAAGACTCCCATACTGAAATTTCCAAAAGGTTCGCGTGAAATGCTCTCAGCCGGTGACACTTCATCTCTGCTTCACTACATCTTCTGTACTTACATATGTTCATTGCCTATAATCAAAAATATTATTGCATAAATACATACATTTGTCAACGACGTGATTTTCTTGACAGTTTTGAAAAATTTTCTTTGCCTTTCAAAACTGGAAGGCTGACTTGAAAAAGTAAATTCCAGTGCAAGAGTAAATTCCATCGTGATTTAA
>ERZ838516.1823-NODE-1823-length-25375-cov-7.623183_pt1 | contig 25375 bp, 24 predicted proteins | sample MGYA00519910_ERZ838516 | MGnify/ENA primary metagenome ERZ838516 (study PRJEB31850, sample SAMEA3708837) | human gut metagenome | biome: human gut; feature: human-associated habitat; material: faeces | place: China | collected 2014 ... | reverse complement strand
AAAACTCTCAGCGCCGCCGATGGTGCGGTGATGCCGTCCCGCGCCCGGTTTTGCCGCCGCAAAACCGCCCATTCCCCCGCCCCGAAACGGCCGGAAAAATAATTATGAACAATCTATCAATAATATAGGAAAAGGCCTTGACTTTCCGACCGACCGGGTGTAAATTAGCACTCGAAGGTCAGGAGTGCCAACAGTCGGCAGCTCCGAGTGCCAGCGGAGGAGATCATGGACATCAGCAGCCGCAAAAAGAAAATACTTGCCGCGGTCATTGAGGAATACATCCGCACGGCGGAGCCGGTCGGCTCGAAGGCCATCGCCGCGAGCGCCGATCTCGGCTGTTCCTCGGCCACGATCCGCAACGAGCTTGCGGAGCTGGTCTCTATGGGCTATCTCGAGCAGCCGCACACATCGGCCGGACGCGTACCGACGCCGCTCGGCTACCGGATGTATGTCAACGAGCTCATGGAGCACAAGGACCTCACCGCCGAAGAGACGCAGGCCATCACGCAGAGCCTGACGGGCCGCCACCAGCGCGGCGAGCTCATGACGGACGCGAGCCGTCTCGCCTCGCAGCTGACGAACTACCCCGCCGTGACGCTCACGACGAGCGCCGGCGTGACGATCCGCCGCTTCGACCTCATTTATCTCGACGCGAACAGCTTCATCATCGTGCTGCTCCTGAGCGACGACACGGTGAAAAACAAGCTCGTGCACCTGCCGGTCTCGGCCGAGCAGAGCATGATCCAGAAGCTGGCCACCGTCTTCAACGCCCACTTCACGGGCATCCACGAGAGCGACATCACCCCGGTGCTGATCCGCTCGGCGGAGCGCGCCGCGCAGGACAACCTCGGCATCACGGCCGTGATTGCGGCCTTCGCCATCGAGGTGCTCACGGGCGCGGGCGCCGCGCAGACGTACCTCGTCGGCGAGTCGCAGCTGCTGCACCAGCCGGAGTTCCGCGACCCTGACAAGGCGCACCGCCTCATGAGCTACCTGTCCGACGGCAGCAACCTGCTCGACATCCCGATGGAGCAGCTCGGCGGCGACAATGAGGTGCGTGTGCTCATCGGCCCGGAAAATGTGGCCGAGGAGCTGCGCGACAGCAGCGTCGTGCTCGCAACGTATGACGCGGGCGAAAATATGCGCGGTCTGATCGGTGTGGTCGGCCCGACACGCATGGACTATTCCAAGGTCGCCGCGAAGCTCAGCTTCATTGCGGCCGGCCTTTCCAAGCTGCTCGGCGGCGGCACGCTTCCGCCCCCCGGGCTGGACAACAAGCTGATCATTAAGGGAGACGATACAGATGAGCACGAAAACGAACGACCCGAAGCAGACGGCGCCGGAAACGGCTCCGGCCGCTGAAGACGTAAAGGCCGACACGGCCGCCAAGACCGAAGAGACCGAAGAGGCCCCGGTCAAGAAGGCCGTCAAGAAGGAAGCCAAAAAAGAAAAAGAACCCAAAGAAAAGAAAGAGACGAAAAAAGAGGTCGAAGCCGATCTCGCGGCGGAGAAAGACAAGTACCTCCGCCTGCTCGCCGAATATGACAACTACCGCCGCCGCAGCACCCGCGAGCGCGAAGCGATCTACGCGGACGTCCGCTGCGACACGCTCAAAAAGTTCCTGCCGGTGTACGACAGTCTGTCCCGCGCTCTGGCGCAGACCCCGGCAGACGATCCCGCCCGCAAGGGCCTTGAGGGGATCATGAACCAGTACAACACCGCGCTCAATCAGCTCGGCGTGTCGGAGATCGAAGCCGTCGGCAAACCGTTTGACGCCAACCGCCACAACGCCGTCATGCACATCGAGGATGATGCTTACGGCGAGGGCGTTGTCGTGGAGGAGTTTGAAAAGGGCTTTTGCATCGGCGACCGCGTGCTGCGGTATTCCGTCGTGAAAGTCGCAAACTGATCCCATATAAATTCGTATACACAATCTGCTTTCAATACAGGAGGAAATCATTATGAGTAAAATTATCGGTATCGACCTTGGCACTACCAATAGCTGCGTCTCCGTCATGGAGGGCGGCGAAGCGACCGTTATCCCCAACGCGGAAGGTCATCGCACCACCCCGTCCGTCGTCGCGTTCAGTAAGACCGGCGAGCGTATGGTCGGTCAGGTCGCAAAGCGTCAGGCCATCACCAACCCCGACCGCACGATCTCTTCGATCAAGCGCGAGATGGGCTCTGATTATAAAGTCGAGGTCGACGGCAAGAAGTACACCCCGCAGGAGATCAGCGCGATGATCCTGCAGAAGCTCAAGAGCGACGCGGAGGCTTACCTCGGCGGCCCCGTGAGCGAAGCCGTCATCACCGTTCCCGCTTACTTCACCGATGCGCAGCGTCAGGCGACCAAGGACGCCGGTAAGATCGCCGGCCTCGAGGTCAAGCGTATCATCAACGAGCCGACGGCCGCGGCCCTCGCCTACGGCGTCGACAAGGAGCAGAGCCAGAAGGTCATGGTCTACGACCTCGGCGGCGGCACGTTCGATGTCTCCATCCTCGATATCGACGACGGCGTTATTGAGGTTCTGGCCACCGCGGGCAACAACCGCCTCGGCGGCGACGACTTCGATGAGTGCATCATGAAGTGGATGGTCAGCGAGTTCAAGCGTACCGACGGCGTCGACCTCAGCGGCGACAAGGTCGCCATGCAGCGCTTGAAGGAAGCTGCCGAGAAGGCCAAGATCGAGCTTTCCGGCGTGACCTCCACCAACATCAACCTCCCGTATATCACGGCCGACGCCACCGGCCCGAAGCACCTCGACCTGACCCTCACGCGCGCTAAGTTCAACGAGCTGACCGCGCACCTGGTCGAAGCCACTGCCGGCCCTGTCCGTCAGGCGCTCAGCGATGCGGGCCTCACCGGCAACGACATCCACAAGGTCCTCATGGTCGGCGGCTCCAGCCGTATCCCCGCCGTGCAGGAAATGGTCAAGAAGCTCACCGGCAAGGAAGGCTTCAAGGGCATCAACCCCGATGAGTGCGTCGCCATGGGCGCTGCTCTTCAGGCGGGCGTTCTGACCGGCGATGTCAAGGGCCTGCTGCTGCTCGACGTCACCCCGCTGTCCCTCGGCATTGAGACCATGGGCGGCGTTTGCACCAAGCTCATCGACCGCAACACCACCATCCCCGTGAAGAAGAGCCAGATCTTCTCCACCGCCGCCGACAACCAGACGAGCGTTGAAGTCAACGTTCTGCAGGGCGAGCGTGAGATGGCCGCTGCCAACAAGAGCCTCGGCCGCTTCCACCTCGACGGCATCGCTCCGGCTCGCCGCGGCGTGCCTCAGATCGAGGTCACATTCGATATCGACGCCAACGGCATCGTGAACGTCAGCGCGAAGGACCTCGGCACCGGCACTGAGCAGCACATCACCATCACCTCTTCCTCCAACATGAGCAAGGAGGATATCGAAAAGGCCGTCAAGGACGCCGAGCAGTACGCCGCTGAAGATGCCAAGATCAAGGAAAAGGTCGAAGTCCGCAACCAGGCCGACCAGATGGTCTACCAGAGCGAGAAGACCCTCGGCGAAGTGGGCGACAAGATCCCCGCGGACGAGAAGGCCAAGGTCCAGAGTGGTATCGACAAGCTGAAGGAAGTCCTCAAGGGCGACGACACCGACGCCATCAAGAGCGCGACCGAAGAGCTGACCCAGATGTTCTACCAGATGAGCGAGAAGCTCTATCAGCAGGCGAACCCGCAGGGCGGCGCACAGGCCGGTCCTGACATGGGCGGCCAGAACGGCGGCGCGCAGACCGGCCCGAACGGTCAGCAGTATTATGATGCTGACTACAAGGTCGTGGATGACGACGAGAACAACAAGAAGTAATTTGAAACCGATCGACGCAGCGGGGACAGTTTATACTGCCCCCGATTGCGGCGTTTTTAGGAGCGTAGTCTATGGCTGAAAATAAAAGAGACTATTACGAGGTGCTCGGCGTTTCCAAGGGCGCTTCGGAAGAAGAGATCAAAAAAGCATACAAAAAGCTCGCACGCAAGTATCACCCCGACATGAACCCCGGCGACAAGGAAGCCGAGGAGAAGTTCAAGGAGATCAACGAGGCGAACGAGGTTTTGAGCGACCCAGACAAGAAGGCGCGCTACGACCAGTTCGGCTTTGCGGGCGTTGACCCGAATTACGGCGCAGGCGCCGGTGGCGGCGCTTACGGCGCGGGCGGGTTCGACTTCGGCGACCTCGGCGATATCTTCGGCAGCTTCTTCGGCGGGGGCTTCGGCGGCGCGCGCGCGAACCCCAACGCGCCCCAGCGCGGCGAGAGTCTGCGCACGAGCGTGAACATCAGCTTTGAAGAGGCGGCCTTCGGCTGCGAGAAGGAAGTCAGCATCGACCGCATCGAGCAGTGTCCTGACTGCCGCGGCTCGGGCTGCGCCAAGGGCACGACCGCCGAGGTCTGCCCTGACTGCCGCGGCAGCGGCGTGATCCAGCAGCGCCGCCAGACGCCGCTGGGCTATATGTCGACGTCGGCCCCCTGCCAGCGCTGCGGAGGCAAGGGTAAGATCATTCATCAGCCCTGCCCCAAGTGCGGCGGCAAGGGCATGATCCGCCACCGCAAGACCATCAAGGTCAGCATTCCTGCGGGCATCGACAACGGGCAGACCATTTCGCTGCGCGCGCAGGGCAACGCGGGTAAGAACGGCGGCCCCGCGGGCGACCTGCTGATCGTTGTGTCCGTGCGTCCGCACGAGATCTTCCGCCGCGAGGGCACGAGCGTCCTGTGCGAAGCGCCCATCACGTTCACGCAGGCGGTGCTCGGCGCGGAGCTCGAGATCCCGACGATCGACGGCAAGGTGAAGTACACCATCCCCGAGGGGACGCAGAGCGGCACGACGTTCCGCCTGAAGGGCAAGGGCATCCCCGGCCTCAACGGCCGCGGCCGCGGCGACCAGTACGTCACCGTGTATATCGAGACGCCGCGCAACCTGAACCGCGAGCAGAAGGAAGCGCTCAAGAAGTTCAGCGAGTCGCTCGGCGAGAAGAATTATGAGGAACACAAGAGCTTTTTCGGAAAGTTCAAGCTGTAACGAATAGAAGATGTATTTATCCGATTATCACACCCACTGTTCGCTTTCGTTCGACTCGAAAACGCCGGTGGAAGACATGGTGCGCGCGGGCATTGCGCAGGGCTTGCAGGAAATGTGCCTGACCGACCATGTAGACCTGTTCCGCCCGAGGGAGACGGCGCGCTGGGAGCACGATTTTTCGAATCGTGAAGAGACCTTTGCGCGCGCCGACCAGGCGGCGGACGGGAAGATCATCGTCCGCCGCGGTATCGAGCTCGGCGAGGCGATGCGCGACTTTGCCTACGCAGACGAGCTGCTCTCGCGTTTGCCGGAGCTCGACTTTGTCATCGGCTCGCAGCATCAGCTGTCGGAAAAGTACGATTGGAACGACCTCTACTTCATGCCCGAGGCCACGGAGCAGGAGGCGCGCGAGCAGATCGCGGACTACCTGACGCTCGTGCTGGAAACGGCCAAGTGGGGGAAGTTCTCCGTGCTCGGCCACCTGACGCTGCCTCTTCGCTACATGAACGAGAACCACGGTATGCACATGAGCTTCGACGGCTTTGAGGACGAGGTGGCGCAGGTGTTCCGCGCGCTCATTGAAAACGGCTGCGGCATCGAGTGCAACGTCAACCGCGGCAACACGCCGCTGCCGGACGCCAAATGGCTGAGGCTCTATCACGAGCTCAGCGGCGAGATCATCACCATCGGCACCGACGCGCATACGCCGGAATTCGTCGGCATGCGCGCCCGCGAGACGCAGGAGCTTTTAAAGAGCTGCGGACTCAACTATGTGTGCACGTTTGAAAAGAAAAAACCGGTCTTTCACAAAATCTGACTGACAAAAGGAGAAACACTATGAAGATCGCATTGGGCTGTGACCACGGCGGATACGCCATGAAGGAAGACATCAAAAAGCAGCTGGAGAGCCTGGGCCACGAGGTCAAGGACTGCGGCACCTATTCCACCGAGAGCTGCGACTATCCCATTTTCGGAGAGGCCGCCGCGCGTGCCGTCGCGAGCGGAGAGTGCGAGTACGGTATCGTCGTGTGCACGACGGGCATCGGCATCTCCATTGCGGCGAACAAGGTCAAGGGCATCCGCTGCGCGCACTGCGCCGATACGCTCGAGGCGCAGCTCTGCCGCCAGCACAACAACGCGAACATGATGGCCATCGGCGCGGGCTTCACGGGCCCGAAGCTGGCCGCGGCCATGGTTGAGACGTTCCTCTCCACCGCGTTTGAGGGCGGCCGCCACGCCCGCCGCGTCGCGCTGATGGACGCTATCGAGGGCTAAAGCATACAAAAGCGGAAAATCAACAAAAACCGAAAGGTTTTTGTTGATTTTTTTGCTCTCAAAAGGTAAACTGTTGCACGAGAAAAAGGAGGCGGATGCAGACAATGGCAAGAAGATCGAGCGGAACGAAGGGCTATACCGGTTATCGCGGGCGCAGGCGCGGCAGAGGCGTGCTGGCCGTGGTGCTGGTGGTCATTTTGCTGCTGGCGTGCGGCTTTTTGTTTGCGCAGCGCTATATGGTATACGATGCGGATGGCTCGGTCCGCTTTGAGTTCCCCTGGATAAAGAAGACCCCACAGGACGACACCGCAAATGGCGGCGACAGCGGCGACGATAAGATGCAGGACGACCTTGAGATCACGGTGCAAAAGCCCGTCATCAAGGATACCTGCGCAGTCGAGCTGGGTGCGGACGCGCTCGGCAGCGATTGGCAGGCAGCGCTCGATGGCCTTGATAAGGACGTGAACGCCGTGGCGGTCGAGCTCAAGGACGCGAGCGGCAAGCTCTACTATAATTCCAAGGTGCAGGGCGCGATCGACTGCGGCGCGGTGGCTGGCGGCAGCGCATCGGATGCGGCCATTCAGGGCCTTGTCGACTCGGACTACTATACGATCGGCCGCATCAGCACGCTGCACGACAGCCTGTACGCCTACGAGCACATGACGGACGCCGCCGTGTGCCAGCTGACGGGCTTTGTCTGGTACGATACGAACAGCACCCACTGGCTCGCGCCCGAAAAGCAGGCCGCGCGCCAGTATGTGACCGATATCGTCACGGAATGCGGCAAGATGGGCTTTGATGAGCTGCTGCTCGACGATTTCCACTACCCGCGCGAGGGGCGCATGAGCCGCATCAAGACGGACGAGCGCACCATGACGCAGCAGGAGGCGCTTGCGCTGCTCGCCGACGATATCCACACCGCGCTTGAGCAGGCGGGCTACAAGGGCAAGCTCTCCGTCAGCGTGGACGCGGACATCGCGCTTGCGGGCAGCGAGGCAAACTCCGGCATCGTGATGAGCGAGCTCACGGAAAAGTTCGACCGCGTGTACGTCAAGGTCACGGCAGACCAGCTCGAGAGCGTCACCGAGGCGATGAAGGCCTACGACGTCGAGTTCGTCCCCATCGTGACGGAGGCGACGGACAGCGGCAGCTATCTCATTGAAAAGTGAAAAGGCGAAGGGCGGGCCGCTGATACCTCAGCGGCCCGTTTTTTGCGCAAAAAGGGAAAAGGGCACGGGGCAGCGAAGGCTGTCCCGTGCCTTTTTTTGATGTGGAGAAAGACGAGGGGGGGACGCCCCGTTCGAGCGTTGGAAAAAGCGTTGATAACCGCTTTGGGACATAATGTACAAAAGTTGAATGAATTAGACGTAATTTAAACGCTTGATTTTGTGCAAAATAGATAGTATACTGTTGCCCATACCAAAAAAAGGGCCCTCGAGGGCCGTTGCGCCCGCGCGGGAAAGAATATGCCCGCGGGCGAAAAAGAGGATATGAGACGCCCGCTCTCCGGTGAGTGAGAGACCTGCCGCAGCGCACAGAGCGGCTGAAACGGGAGAATAAGGCCAATACGGAACATACAGCAAATTCTGCACAGAAGATAGAACATCATGCTTGAAAACAACCACACGATTCACCTGACGCTCAACGGCGAGAGCCGCGCGTTCACGGTGGAGCCGCGGGAGACGCTTCTGCACGTGCTGCGCGAGCGCGCGCACCTGACGGGCGCGAAGAAGGGCTGTGACCTTGGCGAATGCGGTGCCTGCACGGTCATCATGGACGGGCGCGCGGTCAACTCGTGCTGTGTGTTCGCCATCGAGGCGGACGGTAGTACGGTCGAGACCATCGAGGGCATCGGCACCGCCGACGAGCCGCACCCGCTGCAGCAGGCGTTTATCGACGCCGGCGCCATCCAGTGCGGCTACTGCACGCCCGGAATGGTCATGGCGGCCAAGGCGCTGCTCGACCGCGATCCCCATCCCACGCGCGAGGAGATCCACGCCGCCATGTCCGGCAACCTCTGCCGCTGCACGGGCTACACGAAGATCGAGGAGGCCATCGTCGCGGCCTCCAGGGTCATTGAACAGTACGCGAACGGAAAGGGGGCACAGCAGTGATGGAGCAGCATCATTTCGACATTGTCAACCACGCCATGCCGCGTCTTGAGTCCATGGACAAGGCCACGGGTGCGGGCAAGTATACCGACGATCTGGCGCTGCCCAATATGGCTTACGCCGCGCTTGTGCGCTGTCCGTATTCCCATGCCAAGGTGCTGAGCATCGATGTGAGCGAGGCGGAAAAGGTTCCCGGTTTTCTCGGCTGCGCCCTGCCGGAGGAGGCCCCGCAGGCCTACTTCAACTGCTCGGGCAACCCGCCCTCTCCGCTTCTGATGGCGGATGAAAAGGTGCTGACGACCGAGCCGCTGACCATCGGCGACCGTGTGGCCGTCGTCGCTGACGGCGTCCCCACAGATCAGAAACATCGCCACCGTCGGCGGCAACATCATGCAGGACCGCCGCTGCATCTACTTCAACCAGCCGCACCTGTGGCGCAGCGGCCTTGCCTACTGCTTCAAGACCGGCGGCAGCATTTGCCACCAGATCCCGAACTCGCCGGTCTGCCGCGCGATCTACTATTCCGACGTCGCCACCGCGCTCATCGCTTACGAGGCGGAGGTCGAGTACATCGAAGACGGCGAGACACACCGCACCGACCTCAAGTCCCTCATCGAGCGCCACAGCGTGGCCAACGGCCTTGCCTGCCACGAGCACCTGCCCATCCTCGTCACGCGCTTTCTCGTCCCCGCGGCGGAAGAGGGCGAGCGCAGCGGCTTTTATAAGTACGCCATGCGCACGACGATCGACTTCCCGATCATCAACTTCGCGCTCCGCTGCGGCGGCAAGCGCCCCGCGCGTCTGGCCGCGGGCGCGGTCGCGCCCCATCCGGTCGTGATGGCCGAGACGGCGGCGAAGATCGACTCCGACGCCACGGATGACGAGGTCATCGCGCAGGCCGAGGACGAGCTCAGAAAGCTCGCCATGCCCATCAAGGAGGCCTGCATGACCCCCGCGGTCAAGAGAAGCCTCTATCGCCACGTCGCGATGCTGCTGGATCTGAGAAAATAAGCAAAAAAAGAACCGTCCGATCGGACGGTTCTTTTTTGTCGTAGAAATTTACTTCGCGGCGCGGGCCAGAACGGTCTCGACGCTCATGCTCGGGTTGATGGTCTCTTCGCTCTCGACCGCGATGGCCGCGGCGGCGGTGCCGGCGGCGCAGCTTTCGGCAAGGTCGCGGCCCGCGAGAAACGACCAGACGAGGGACGCCATCATCGCGTCGCCCGCGCCGGTGGCGTTGCGCATCTCGGCCTTGCAGATGGGTTCCAAATGTGTCTCGCCCTGCTGCGCGGCAAACACGCCGTCGCCGCCGAGCGACAGGAACACGCGCTGCACGCCCTGATCAAGCAGCGCCTGCGCGGCCTGATGGAGCGTTGCATTGTCTGTGATCTTCACGCCGGAGAGGAGCTCTGCTTCAATGCGGTTGGGTTTGAGCGTGTGGACGTGACTGAGTAAGCCCTGGAGCTTTTCTGCCTTGACGGTGGACACCGGATCGACGAAGAGCGGCGCGGCGCAGTGCTCGACAAGGTACGCGATGGACTTGCGCGGCAGGTTCGCGTCCACGACCACCGCGGCGGCGCCGTCGAGCAGCTCCTTCTGGGAGGCAAAGTAGTCCGGCGTCAGCTTTTCGCAGATCTCCATGTCAGATACGGCCACGGCCATGTCGCCGTCGCTGTCGCCCACGAACACGTAGGTCGAGGTGCGGCCGTCGGGCACGCGCAGCGCGTGCGAAAGGTCGATGCCGAGTTCTTTACAGCTCTCTTCGACCTGGCTTGCGCGCGAATCGCCGCCCACGGCGGTCAGAAGGTACGTCGGTACGCCGAGCAGGCGCATGTTGTGCGCGATGTTGCGCCCCACACCGCCGAGACTCAGCTCGACGCGGCCGGGATTGGAGTCACGGTCGCGCAGGGGAGCGAAGGAATGGGCGCCGATGTCGATATTCACGCCGCCGCAGACGACGGCATAGGGAAGATTCTTTTCGTTAGACATGATGTTGCTTTCTCCGAATTATTTGTGATAAAGACGCTTGGATTCATACTTCGGCTCGCAGCTGACGTGAATGCCGAGGCGCTTGTAGAGCTTGATGTCCTCCTCCGAGATGATGATGGAGAAGTGCGCATCGCAGCTGCGGAGCGTGCCGAGCTGGGCTCTTGCCATGTCGGCGAGGGGGTTCGTCAGCGCCGAGATCGCCAGCGCGATGAGCACCTCGTCAGAGTGCAGGCGCGGGTTGTGGTGGCCGAGCGACTGGATCTTGAGCGCTGAGATCGGCTCAATGACCTGATTTGAGATGAGGTTCATGTCGCTGCGGATGCCCGCCATGGCCTTGAGCGCGTTGAGCAGCAGCGCCGCCGAAGCGCCGAGAAGGGAAGAGGTCTTGCCCGTGACAACGCGGCCGTCGGGCAGCACCATCGCGCCCGCGGGCGCGCCGGTCTCCTCGGCCTTCTGCTTGGCCGCGGCCACAGCGGGGCAGAGGTCGGGCGTCACATCCGCCTGCTGCATGACGAGCTCGAGCTTTCTGAGCTGGCAGGCGTCAGCAATGCCGCGCGCGACGTCGACCTGCGCGGTGTAGTAGCGGCGCAGAATTTCCATGCGCGAGGCCTGACGACAGACCTCATCGTCGATGATGCAGTTGCCCGCCATGTTGACGCCCATGTCGGTGGGGGATTGGTAGGGGCACTTGCCGGAGATGCGCTCGAAGATCGCGCGCAGGACGGGGAAGATCTCCACGTCGCGGTTATAGTTCACGGTCGTCTCGCCGTAGGCCTCGAGGTGGAACGGGTCGATCATGTTCACGTCGTCAAGGTCCGCGGTCGCGGCCTCGTAGGCGAGGTTCACGGGGTGCTTGAGCGGCAGGTTCCAGATGGGGAAGGTCTCAAACTTGGCGTAGCCCGCGCTCACGCCGTGTTTGTGCTCGTGGTAGAGCTGGGAGAGGCACGTCGCCATCTTGCCGCTGCCGGGGCCCGGCGCGGTGACGACGATGAGCGAGTGCGTCGTCTCGATATACTCGTTGTGGCCAAAGCCCTCGTCGCTCACGATGTGGGCGACGTCGGAGGGATAGCCCGCGATGGGGTAGTGGCGGTAGTTGCGAACGCCAAGCGTGTTGAGACGCTTGATGAAGGCATCCGCCGCGTTCTGCCCCGCATACTGCGTGATGCATACGCCGCCGACATAAAGCCCCAGCGAGCGGAACGCGTCAATCAGGCGCAGGCAGTCGTCATCATAGGTGATGCCGAGGTCGCCGCGCACCTTGTTCTTTTCAATGTCGTTCGCGTTGACCGCGATGACGATCTCCACGTCGTCGCGCAGCTGCTGAAGCATGCGGATCTTGCTGTCGGGCTGGAAGCCGGGCAGCACGCGCGAAGCGTGAAAGTCGTCGAAGAGCTTGCCGCCGAACTCCAGGTACAGCTTGCCGCCGAACTTGCTGATGCGCTCGCGGATGTGCGCGGACTGCATGGCAAGGTATTTGTCGTTATCAAAACCGATTTGTCCCATCGTAAAAAGCACCCCATTTTCAATTTACACATAATATATGCCTATTATATAGAACGTACGGCGGCTTGACAAGAAATGTGCCCGCAGAAAAATAGATGAAAAACGGCGGCGAATTTCTGCTATTTTCCCCTCTTTACATCAGCGAGCTCTTAGCGTATGCTATAAACAGTCTCTTCACGGGGGGGAGAAAAATCCGCACTTTTTGAAAAAAGGTGTTGACAAAAGAATGCGGATATAGTAGTATATCACTGTTCGATTCGCGCGGTTAGCTCAGCTGGTAGAGCACATGCTTGACGTGCATGGGGTCACAGGTTCGAGTCCTGTACCGCGCACCAGAGAAAAACCTTGAAGCTTCAATGGCTTCAAGGTTTTTTATTGCCCTGAGGTACCATTTACCCTTTATCGTACCCTTTATAAATTGAGAACATTTGTAATGAAGCCTTCCATACGCTGCGCGCTGACCGAGCGCATATCGTCTGTGAAATGACCGTAGACATCAAGAGTGAAAGCGGCGGTCGCGTGACCAAGATTGCTCTGCACGGTTTTGATGTCATCACCGGCGCGGATGCAGTTGACGGCATAGGTATGACGAAGGTCGTGTATCCTCGCATCGGGAAGACCGATGCGCTTTACGATGCGCTTGAAGCTGTCGAAGATCGCACGGTAGGAGACATAGCGCCCGAACTCATTGGTGAACACCAAGCCGCTGTCTTCCCACGCGGGGCCTGCCAGCAATCTCTGTGTGGCTTGCTGCACTTTCTGAGTTTGCAGTAGCTTCATCACATACGGTGCGGGCGTGATGGTACGGCTCTTGTTGTTTTTTGGCGGGGAGAAATAATATGTTCCGCCCTTCCGCTGGCTTCTGCGGAGTTGTTTGTTAATGAGAAGCGTACCCTTTTCAAAATCCACGCAATCCCACATCAATCCGAGCAGCTCGCCTTCGCGCAAGCCGGTGAAGAGGTCAACGGTGAGGGGAATTTCATATCTGCTGCCTTTTAGGAGATTCAAAAGCTGAACGGCCTGTTGATCGGTCAGCGGATGGATCTCCTTTTTGATAATTTTGGGCAGAACACACGCGGTCGTGGGATTATAGCGGATGTAGTTCAGAAGGACCGCCTGTTGGAGCGCCTTATGCAGTACGCCATGAATGTTCTTGATGGTTTTGGCGTTTAGCGCAGGCTGCCCGTCATGCTCCTGCGAAAGAGAGTTATAAAGGTGCTGGATTGTGTGCGCCTTCAGACTTTCAAGCGGGATATTGCCGAGCGCAGGCCGCAGATACAGCTTGGCCTGTCGCTCGTAGAGGTACGCCGTAGAATCCTTGACGCCAATTTGATAATCTGCCAACCATATATCGAGCCATTCATTCACAGTCATTTTGCATGGCTCCTGATAGGATCCGTTGTCAATCTCCGCAGTAATGGCGGTGAGCTTTTGCCTGACCTCCTTCTGCGTCTTGCCGTAGACCGATTTTTGAATTTGCTTTCCCGTTCCGGGGTTAATACCGAGGGTATAGCGTGCTTCCCAGCGCCCGTCAGGGCGCTGACGGATCGTGCCGCCGCCCTTGGCTCCTTTTGTTTTTCGTGTTGCCAATGTTTCCTCCTTTTCTTCTGAAATCATAAAACGGCCAGTCAGTCCGTTGTTTTATCGCTGTTTGTCGCTGTCGAGCCATGCGACAAAGTCTTCGAGCGGCAGCTTGCCCGCTACGCAGGCGTCGCGCTTTTCCCGCGCCGTCTTCGACCATGCGGTGAACTCTGCCTTGCTCATCGTTCCATACCGCACGCGGGCGTTGTGCGCCTTGTAGGAGCGTGTAAACTCCCGCGCGGCAGGATTTTTCATTTGCCTGCTCTGATACTGCACGACGGCTCCCATTTGGCGGCAGGTCTTTTCCGAGCCTTCCATCAACCGTGTGCAGTAGTCCTGCGTGATGTTGCCGGTCACAACAAAGTATCTGCCGCAGTTTTTACACTTGTGGATCGGGAGCGGCAGGCGGAGACAATAGGCTTTCAGGTAGTTGTAGAGGTCTCGCACGGTGTTGGGATAGAGCACCTCGCGCAGTGCTGTCCTGATGCCACGCTCGCGCAGCAGCTCCACGCTGTAATGGTAGGCGCTGTCATACGCCGGACCGTCCAGCATGACCTCCTCGGTGGCAAGCTCGCCGTACCTCATATCGTCGAAGCGGAGCAACGCATCGTAATGCGCCTCGCGGTAACGCTCTGCCGTGGAGTAGTCCGGCTTGTACCGGTCATCCAGACATACTTCGATCAGCGCCTTTGCGTCGCTGACGATGGCTTCAAAATCGTTGGCAAATGAAAGGACAATCGCTGCGTCAGCATCCTGACCGTGCGCATATGCCGATTCCAGCGCACTCAGCTCCTTTGCGAGCAGCCCAAAGAACGGATGCACTTCACAAAGCGGCAGCGACAGCTTCAGCAGCTTCCTCCATGCGGCCTCGTCCTTTTTCGCTTGTACCAGCTTATTGATCTCAGATAATACGCAATAGGCCTCGTAAAAGTCCGCATCGTAAAGGTCAATGAGACATTGGCCGAGATCCTGCGTTTGATCGAGATAGGTCATGCGGCTTCCCAGCGTCTTGTCATATAGTGCAAAGCATTCTTTTCGTTCCGGGGTGATGTAATACTGGAATTCCATATGTTCAGGAAAGATCATAGCCGCCTCCTGTTAGATACAGTGAAATATGTACGTTAAATTATCTATTGACTTTTCCGTACAAGCATTATACAATCATAACATAATAGTTACATTGTGTATTATAGTCTTTATAATCCATAATGTCAACTAGAATTTTCAAAGGAGGTCACACATGAACAACAACTACGAAAATTTGCCTGCGGTGCTGAATGCCAATCAGCTTGCGGCGGCGTTGGGCATCTCTCGCGCGGGAGCGTATCAGCTCCTGAATACGGGGACGTTTCCCACGCTGCGCATCGGCAAGCGCCTGCTTGTGCCGAGGGACAAGCTCATCGACTGGATCGAGCAGAATACGGGAGGTGGGAATGCGAATTGATAAAGAAACGACTGCCCCGATTCCATCTGTTGCACCAGATGGGGAGCAGCCGTCCGCGCTTGCACGCACGGATAGTATAGCAGAATTTGAAGAAACGTACAAGCAGTTTGGCAAGATGCGGGTGATGACCATGCCGGAGCTGATGGAAACGCGCTTTCCGCTTCGTCCTGCGGTCATCGAAGGACTGCTGCCGGCGGGGACTTACCTCCTCGCCGGCGCGCCGAAGATCGGCAAGTCCTTTCTTGTTTTACAGATGGCCTACCAGGTGAGCATGGGAGAACCCTTTCTCGGCTTTTCCCCCCGGCAGGGTACGGTTTTGTACCTTGCCTTGGAGGATACCTATGAGCGACTGCAAAAGCGTCTGGCGCAGATGACGGAGCAGGACAGCGAGCGCCTGATCCTCTCCGTCTTTTCCGAAACACTGGACGAAGGCCTGACGGAACGGCTGAGCGACTTTTGGAGCGAGCACGCGGACACGGTGCTTATTGTCATTGACACCTTGCAACGCGTGCGCAGCCGGACGCCGGATAACGGCAGCTATGCCGCCGACTACGATACGCTGGCAAGGCTGAAGGAGTTTTCCGACACCTACGGCGTTACCGTGCTGGTCGTTCATCACACGCGCAAGGAGGGCGCGGAGGATGTGTTCAACACCATCTCCGGCACGAATGGCTTGATGGGCGCGGCAGACGGCGCACTGATTCTATACAAAGACAAGCGCACCGCTTCGGATGCTGTTTTAGAGGCGGTAGGACGCGACCAGCAACAGCTTCGATTGCACATCTCTTTTGATGCCGCACATCTTCACTGGGAATTGGTCGAGGCAGAGACAGAACAATTCAGGCAGCCGCCAAACCCTCTGCTTGAATTTCTTTCTCGGCTGGTGAACGAAGAAAACCCAACGTGGGACGGCACGGCGACGGAGCTGGCACAATGTCTTTCGGAGATGGATAACGAGTGCAGCTTTACGCCGAACTGGATCGTGCGGACGCTCAATGCGCGGCAGGATACGCTGCTGCGGCAATACGGCGTCCGCTACCATTCCCGCCGCACAAAAGACGGGAAAACGCTTTCGCTGCGGTGGGACGGTGTACGGTAATGTACGGTATGTACGGTAAAAATGGGAGTGGGGGTATCCCCTCAAAATACCGTACATTATCGGACATACCGTACACCGGCAAGGTCATTTTCCGTGCCGTGAGGCAGCGGGAAATGAGCGCTTGAGGGAGTCCAGAGGGAACGGCTGGCACACGGATTTTGGCACAAAGTCTAGTGTGTTATACCCATCACGACGGGGGACGGGAAAACTGCGCGGGGACGCCGCTCCCCGCGCAGCTTTGACCGGGCCGAAAAAGAAGAACGACAGATGACGGTATCGTCATCTGTCGGGCGCGCTTTTTCAGAAAGTCGTGGTGGGGATTTTCCGTTCCCTCGTCCCCAAATACGTCGAAGGAGGAACAGAGATGGCTTACGCCATTTTACGATTTGCAAAGCGAAAGGGCGGCGCTGCCAAGGCTATTGCTGCCCACAACGAGCGGACAAAGGAGACATACGCCAGCAATCCGGACATTGACAAAAGCCGCACCGTGCAAAACTATCATTTGATCGCGTCGCGTTGGAGCTACGAGCAGGAGATCCGACACCGCATCAGCATGGCGGGCTGCCGGGTACGTAGGGACAGCGTGAAATTTGTGGAGACCTTGATCACGACCAGCCCGGAGTTTGCAAAAGCACATGAATCGGAAATGCCGGAGTATTTTGCAAGGGCATTTGACTTTCTCAAAGAGCGCGTGGGAGAGGAGAACATCATTTCCGCCGTGGTGCACATGGATGAAAAGACGCCGCACCTGCACCTGTGCTTTGTGCCGCTGACAAAGGATGGGCGGTTGTCTGCAAAAGAAATTCTTGGCAACAAGAAAAACATGATCCGCTGGCAGGACGACTTTTACGCCTGCATGGCGGAACGGTGGCCGGAGCTGGAGCGCGGCACACCTGCCGTGGAGACAAAGCGTAAGCACCTGACGCCGCAATGGTACAAGAAAGTCACGGCGATGGATGCTAAACTGGAGAAGCTGGAAACGGCCTTAAACGGCATCAATGTGCTGAACGCGGGCAAGAAGCGGGTGGAGGCGGCAGCGCTGCTCAAACAGCTCCTGCCGGAGGTGGAGTCGTTTCAGACGGAAATTCAGCGGATGCAGGCAGCTGTGTCACAATCGCTTTCCATGCAGCGGCGCAGCGTCGAGGAAAACGACGCGCTGAGAGACGAGCTGACCGCCGAGCGCCGCAAAAGCGCCGAACAGCGCGCAAAGCTCGCCGTGCTGGAAGAGCGCTACAAACGGGCGGAAAAGCTGCTGAGTAAGCTGCCGAGAGATGTTATTCTGCAGTATTCCAAATACGAAGGCCGTAATGAATGGTAATGTCAGCGGGGTATTTGGGTAGGTAGGATATCCACTTAGGCTCCAATAGATACAAGTTAAAATATTCCTGTTAGGAATATTTTAAGGCCAAAATCGGATTTTACATCGCATTGTAGCAAGGCTATAATGTGAAACATAAAAATTGTAGTTAGAATAACCAACGGAATAATGACAGATTCGCTATGACAAGAGTTTTCAGAACAGGAGGAGATCAATGAAGACACCTATCACAATTGGAGAGACGACAGCCCAGTGTGGTGAAAAAGTCCGTGGCAAACTGCTGGCGGGTGAATTTTCTACCGGAACCGAGGTCTATCTTCCGTTCATCATAATCAATGGTGCAGAAGATGGCAACACTGTTTGGGTCAACGCCTGCGTACACGGCAATGAACTCAATGGTACTTTGGCTGCACAGAAGCTAGCCCGCGAGATCGACCCAAAGGATGTCCGCGGTGCCGTGATCATTACCCCGATCTGCAATCCTTTGGCCTACCGTGAAAAGAAACGCCTGTCGTTTCTTGAAGGAAATGCTGGTATGGGTGAAAGTAGCAATATGGGCGAAGTCTTCCCCGGCCGCATGGATGGCACTATGACCGAGAAACTGGCCTATGTGCTCTTCTGTGAGATTAAGCGCCTTGCTACCGCCGTGGTGGACCTTCACTGCTGGGGTTTTGGTCAGGACTCCAAGCCCTACACTGTCATTAAAAAATATCCTGATGAAAAAATCAGTCAAGAAATTCTAAATATTGCAAAAGTATTTGGTTCTCCAATGATCTGCACACTGGATATGACCCAAAAACTCAACGAGCCGTCTCCTGTGGACAAGCAGATGGATGTCCTCTGTGCGCAGGCCAGTATTCCAAGTTTTATGGCCGAGACGGGTCATTCTGAATGGGCGGAGACGGAATATATCGACTTTGCCGCACAGGGTGCCAGAAATGTCATGCGGTATTATAACGTTCTTCCCGGCGAGCCCAAGGTCCCGGAAAACCAGATCATTCTTTCTTCCCGTGAAGTAATTCGCTGCAAGCACGACGGTCTGGCCATTGCTCAGGTCAAACCGCATCAGTTTGTGAAAAAAGGTGAGATCCTCAGCAAAGTATACAACGTGTACGGCGATGTTGTTGAAGAGGTCCGCGCCGAGCATGATATGTATACAGTCAGTCTTCCCTATCAGCCCAACGTCAACGGCGGCGAGCGTGTCGCCTTTGTTGGAACCATATAATACTTTTAGAGGAGAGAAATCATGAAAAAGAAACTTCTTGCGCTGATCCTCGCTCTTGCGATGGTCCTGTCCCTCACCGCCTGCGGTGACCAGTCCGCAGACCCCTCCGACAACTCTGACGATTCTCAGAATCAAGAAGCCTCTGATACCCTGTCTCAGAAAGTCTATGTCAGCACGGCACAGGGCGGTTCCCTTTATTACACGGTTGGTATCGCCATTACGCAGCTCTGGACCGAGAAAATTCCCGGTGCAGTCGCCTCCGCCAACTCCAGCTCCGGTTCTGCGGAAAATCTGAATCTTCTCATCAGTGGCGAGACCAACCTCGGCATCGTACAGAGTAACCTCATTAAGGACGCTTACAGCGGTGAAAACGCCTTTGCAGGCGATCCGCATGAGGAAATGCGCATTATCGCGCCTCTGACCACGGCTTACTACCACATCATCGCCCGCAAGAACGCGGATATTCACTGCCTTGCTGACGCCCGCGGCAAGCGTGTGTGCGTCGGTCTGTCCGGCAGCGGCAACATGACCACGAATACGCTGATCTTCGACGCCATCGGCATGTCGTTCGATGACTTTGACCCGCAGTATGTTTCCATGAGCGAGGCGCTTGAGGCCATGAAGAACGGCCTGATGGACATGACCATCGTCTTTGGTCAGTATCCCGACTCCAATGTTATGGATGCCGTGTCTGCTGCCGGTTCCAACCTTGAGCTCGTCAGCTTCACGCAGGATGAGATCGACAAGATCACCGCTGCTAACAGCTGGATCGTCAAGGCCACCATCCCCGGCGGCACCTACACCGGTTATGACGAGGACATCCTGACGCTTGCGCACAACGGTTTCCTCTGCGCTACCGCTGATTTCCCCGAGAATGATGCCTATCTTCTGACCAAGACGACTTTCTCCAACCTCGATTGGCTGCGCGAGGCTTATGCTGGTCTGGATTGCTATGCGACGCAGAACCCCTACGAGGCTGCGCTGTCCACCGGCGTGCCCCTGCACGACGGTTCCCTGCGTGCTCTTCAGGAACTCGGCTTAGCCCAGTGATCTAAAGAGGCCTTCTAATTTAGAATGGCCCGGAAGGGCGGGCAGACCGCACGCGATCTCCCCGCCCTTCTGATATCTCTATGGAGGAAATATGAGTAACGAAAATAACATCAAGATCAAAGATCCTGAGGGGCGTGAATACGATGACAGCGGTTCAGCGACCCTCAAAAAGGTAATTTCTGTCATCTGTGTGATTTTTTCGCTGGTCGGCATTATCACCAACAGCATTTATCCCCTTACCGGCATGAAAAAGGGCGGCATCTTCCTTGGTTTTACCCTGTGTCTGATCTTCCTGCTGTATCCGACCAAAATCAAGGGCCGCCGCCTTTTGGCTTATGATGTGGTTCTGTCCGTCATGGGCTTTGGAGTTGGCCTCTACACCTTTCTTGTGACGGATCGCTTTTCCATGAGCAATCTCCAGATGACCACAATGGATACGGTGATGAGTTTTCTCGCCGTTGCACTGGTCATCATCGCTGCGCGCCGCGCAGTGGGCAACGCCATGGCGATCCTGCCCATTCTCTTTTCGCTGTACGCGCTCTTTGGACGCTACATTCCCGGGCTTCTCGGCCACGGCGGATACACGCTCAAGCGCTTTCTGATGCGCATGTACATGGTCGATGAAGGCCTGTACGGTATGACGGCCCAGGTCGCGTGCAGCTATGTGTTCCTGTTCATCGTGTTCGGCGCGTTTCTCTCTTCAAGCGGCGTTGCAGAATTCTTCAATGATGCCTCCAACCGCATCGCCGGTGCACGCGCCGGCGGCCCTGCAAAGGTTGCCGTCATCTCCAGCGGCCTGATGGGCACCATCAGCGGCAGTTCTGCCGCCAACGTGGCAACGACGGGCGTGTTCACCATCCCAATGATGAAAAAGGTTGGCTTCTCTTCGGAATTTGCCGGCGCAGTCGAGTCCGTTGCCTCCACCGGCGGCATGATCATGCCGCCGATCATGGGTTCGGCCGCGTTCCTGATGATGCAGTATCTGGGCGTGCCGTTCAGCAGCATCATGCGCGCTGCCATTTTCCCTGCGATCTTCTACTTCTTCTCCGTCTATATGTGGGTGCACTTCACCGCGCTGCGCCTTGGCAACCATGGTCTCAGCAAGGATGAGATCCCGCCCATCCACGACCTCAAGCGCCGCATTCTCCTCCTCGCCCCGCTCATTGCGATCATCGTCTCCATGCTGATCGGCTACACCGCGATCTTCGCCGCGTTCATCGGCATTTTCGTTACGCTTCTTGCCGGTCTCGTGCAGAAGGATCGGATCACCTTCAAAAAGATCATCGGTGCCCTGATCAGCGGTGCAAAGGCATCGTTGACGGCAATGATCGCCTGCATTGTCGCTGGTATCATCGTCGGCGTGTGCAATCTGACCGGTCTTGGTCAGGTCATCACCTACAACATTACGCAGATCTCCGGCAACAATCTTTTATTTGCTCTGTTCCTTACTGCTTTTTGCTGTATAATTCTGAGTATGGGTCTTCCCGCCGCTGCCTGCTACATTCTGGTTGCAACCATTGTAGCTCCGGCGCTGATCCGTATGAATGTGACGCCTATGGCAGCCCACATGTTCGTTTTCATTTTCTCCTGCTACTCCAATATTACGCCGCCGGTGGCCATCGCCTCCTTTACCGCGGCCGGCATTGCAAATTGCAAGCCATTCGATGTGGCCGTGCAGGGCCTGAAAATCGCTGCGCCGAGTTTTATCATCCCGTTCATGTTCGTTTACAATCCTGCCATTCTTCTGGAAAATGCAGGTATCGCGGAGATCGTGATCACGTTGCTCACAACGACGTTTGGCGTGCTGTATATTGCCATCGCAGGCGCTGGATACAGCTTCCACAAAACTGCGCTGCCGATCCGCATCGCTTACGGTGTAGCCGCTCTGCTGTTGATCATTCCGGAGCATATCACCGATATTGTCGGCGTGGCCGTTCTGCTCGTGGCGTCCTTCATTGATTATAAGAGCAAGGGAAAAAATGACGTCCCTGCTCCCAAAGAACAATAATAAAGAGGGATCTTATGGACAGAGAGACATTAGTAACTTTTCTCACAATTGTCAGCACCAACAGTGTATCCAGGGCAGCAGAGCAGCTTTATGTCTCTCAGTCCAGCGTCAGCAAACGCTTACAGCAGCTTGAAACGGAACTGGGCGTATCCTTGATCGTGCGCAAAAAGGGAACGCGCGGTATAGAATTGACACCGGCAGGCCTGTCTTTTCTCCCAATGGCGGAACAGATCATCGAACTGTGCCAGCAATCAGTGGATATGAACAGCGATCACGGCAGGACAAGGCTCTCCATCGCCTGCATCGACAGTCTGAACGCCTCTGTGCTGGCTCCGGTCTACCGGCGGCTTCTCCAGCAGGAACCGATGATCAATCTGTCCATCACCACCAATCTCTCTGCTCAGATCTATCACTTTGTGGAACGATATACGTGCGATATCGGTTTTGTCACCGTCAAGCTTCAGCACCCGAACATCATCGTGGAACCTTTTATTCAGCAGTATTTCAAGCTGATCTACTGCTGCCATGGCAAGCCGGATCTCACATCGCCAGTGGCAACCGAGGCGCTTGATCCGACAAAGGAGATATTTCAGCCCTGGGGCAGTGTCTTTTACCAGTGGCACGAGCGTCATTTCCCCGGTTCAAAACAGTACGTCCGCTTTGACACGGTCTCCATGATGCCGGAATTGCTGGAGGATGGATACTGGACGATCGTGCCGGACACCATCGCCGACACGCTGCGAAATACGCCGCATCTTCATGTGTTCGAGCTCCAAAATCCCCCTCCGTATCGAACCTGCTATAAAATCAAGAACCTGCTTCCCCGAAAAGAAAATCAGAGAGCCATCGAACTGTTCGAGTCTATTTTGAATGAGGACTCTCATTTATCCCAGTTCTGGCGCCCATAAAATGTAAACAGACTATCGTGTGAAAGGCGAGGAACCTCTATGCTCTCGGAAAAGGCAACAAATATCTCTCCCGCCGCCACCATTGAGATCTCCGCACGCATTGCGGAACTCAGACGGCAGGGCACCAACATCATTTCTCTCAATATTGGCGAGCCGGACTATCCGACGCCGGAAAATATCTCACAGGCAGCAAAAAGCGCGATCGACGCACACTTCACCAAATACCAGCCGGTTCCCGGCATTCTGGAGCTGCGCGAGGCGATCTGCAAAAAGTTCAAAACTGACAACGGCCTGACATATCAGCCCAACGAGATCTGCGTCAGCGCAGGAGCCAAACAGGCTGTATTCAACGCCGTGTTTGTCCTCTGCGGCGAAGGGGATGAAGTCATCATCCCGACCCCCTGCTGGGTCAGTTACAGTGAGATCGTCAAGCTGGTCGGCGCAACGCCCGTATATGTTCCGTGCGCCCCTGAAGAAAACTTTGATCTGAACCTAACCGGCATCCGTTCCGCGATCTCATCCAGAACAAAAGCGATCCTGATCAACACCCCCAACAATCCCACCGGCGCTGTATACAGCGAGCAGACGCTTCGTGCGCTCGGTGAACTGGCCGTGGAACACGGCTTTACCATCATCTCCGATGAGATCTATGAAAAGATGGTCTATGACGGCGCAGAGCATATCTCCACCGCCTCTCTTTCGCCAGAGATCTACCGGCACTGCATTACGATCAACGGTTTTTCCAAGGCTTATGCCATGCCCGGCTGGCGCATCGGCTATTCCGCCGCTCCGCTTGAAGTGACCACTGCGATCAAAGCCGTACAGGGCCATGTAACCTCCGCTGCCAATTCCATCGCGCAGAAGGCCGCGCTTGAGGCGCTCTCCGGCCCGCAGGATACCGTTGCCGTCATGTGCGGCGAGTACGCCAGACGCCGTAGCCGCGTAGCGCAGCTTCTGCAGGAAATCCCTGGGGTTCGCTTTTCCATGCCGTCCGGCGCATTCTATTTCTGGGTCGATGTCTCCGCTTATTTAGGCAAAAGTCACGGCGGCAAAAAGATCAACACCGCCGTCGATCTTGCCAACTTCCTGCTTGAGCAGGCACACGCCGCCGTCGTCCCCGGCGAGGCATTCCATATGCCCGGCAGCATCCGCATCTCCTACGCAAACTCCATGAAAAACATCGAGCTGGCCCTTACAGCCATCAAAGAAGCTCTCGCACTGCTGTAACAAAAGATAGAGAGGTGTTGTAACGATGTCTGTTGGAAAACGCATTTACTTAAAGCGGCGTATGCCGGATCCAGAATTGGTCAAAGCCTTTGAAACGATCCCCGCCTCAAATGTTGCCGACGTTATGGGGCGCAACTGCGCTATGAATCCGCGCATCCACCTGGTCAGTTCTCCCAAAAAGCAGATGATGTCCGGTGTTGCCTATACCGTAAAGGCGCGCGGCGGCGATAATCTTGCCCTGCACGCGGCGCTGAATCTTGCCGGTGAGGGCGATGTCATTGTTGTCTCCAATGAAGAGGACTCCACCCGTTCTCTCATCGGCGAGGTAATGATGTCCTATCTGCGCTATACGAAAAAGATTGCCGGCATCGTGCTGGACGGCCCGATCCGCGATATCGATGAGATCGGCAAATGGGATTTCCCCGTATACTGCACCGGTACGACTCCCGGCGGCCCGTATAAAGAGGGTCCTGGAGAAATCAATGTGCCCATTGCCTGCGGCGGCGTCAGCGTCATGCCGGGAGATATCATTCTGGCGGATCCGGACGGCGTCATCGTGATCCCGCAAAAGGATGCATCCACTATTCTCAAGGATGCGCTCGCCTTTCAGGCGGCCGATGAAGCCAAGGCTATCGCGGCCCGCAACGGCACCGCCAAACGCGACTGGGTCGAAAAGAGTCTGAAAGAAAAGGGCTTCGAAATCATCGACGGAATTTATGAGCCCTGATGGAGAGGGGTGAACAATCCCCATGGGTGGAGAGACGCACATCACACAATGAGAGTCTCCCCCGCTGACCGTTAATAAAACCACGGAGGTGCATTTTGCCGCGCTGTAGCTGATTTGGTTCAGTATGATGAGAGGGGAGCGACTTCAGATTCCTTTACTTGCTACATAGAACTACTGAGCGCAGAAATAGGACAATGACCTATTATAAGCGGCCGTTTAGCGATAAATGGTTTTTCCAGCAACAATCTCCTCCACTGCATTACGGATGTTATTCATCGCCCCGACCCACGCCATTTGGTTTTCAGCTTTTAGTTGTTCGGTGATTCCCTGTGCCTGCGCCATCTGTTCGATTAAAAGCTGCAGCATCACGTTTGCTTCGCGGTCAATCTCGTTGAGGTGGTGCGTCAATTTGCCGGACGTTTTCAAATTGATATAGGTCGCTCTGCGATGCTCTTTCAGATACTTGAGCCGCAGACGGCCATAGCGTCCGAAGGACGCTTCTTCTTTTCTCGGTAAGGTAAGATTTGGCAGGTAAAAGCCCTCGTGGTTTGTGTAAGTGATTTCCATTGCGTGATACTCCTTTCGCACATTTTGGGATCGACCCTTATTCTGACCCTTTAGCGGGCCATCTTCTATAAAACAACTGGACTGACCGATACCATGTTTTATAGTTTCAGAACTGAATATCACATAATTTGATGTAATTTGTTGCTGAAAATCTTATTTTCCGAATTCGAGTCCTGTACCGCGCACCACGAAAAAACCTTGAAGCTTCAGTAGCTTCAAGGTTTTTTGTTGCCCTGAAACCCTGTTTAGCCTTGGCTTAACAGTGATAAGGAACTAATTTACTTATCAACTGTTAGCTGACGGTT
>ERZ838516.1767-NODE-1767-length-26037-cov-3.586214_pt1 | contig 26037 bp, 24 predicted proteins | sample MGYA00519910_ERZ838516 | MGnify/ENA primary metagenome ERZ838516 (study PRJEB31850, sample SAMEA3708837) | human gut metagenome | biome: human gut; feature: human-associated habitat; material: faeces | place: China | collected 2014 ... | reverse complement strand
TAGCACCCGAAGCAATTGTACCATTCTTCAGATGTTCCACACCAAAACCTTTCAGATTTTTCGTCTCAAAATGTTTCAGCAGTTTCTCACGGGAAGTCGTTTCGGTAAAAACCCAGTCGTCCAGTTCGAAAGTGAAGAATTTACTTCCGAAGTTACCCTCGAACATACCACGTTTGCCGCGTTCAAAGAGTACTTCTTTGGGACCAAAATTATTGAGCAGCTTATCCACATAATCGAAAGGTCCCTCTGCCGTCAGGAATTCACCGGTAGAGATATCAAGAAAGGCAATACCACAGGCTGATTTGCCAAAATGCACTGCGGCAAGGAAATTATTTTCTTTATAGTTGAGAATATTATCATTGATAAACTTCCGCGACTGCTTTTCCCCGTTGACATAAACCTGACTCCATTTCGTGAAGTTTTCGCCCACAAGGGTATAATGCCCGTCCACCGTTTCACTCGAATACAGAATCTCGGCATCGCGTATGCCCATTGTCATGTGTCCCTCCGTAATGACGGGATTGCCGTTATAGACATACTGCTCGCCGTAAAGCAAATCATACTGCAGCAGCTCCAGATCCATCAGGTATTCCGCCTGATCTGCGGAATTCATTCTTTCCTGATGATAATTGAACACCGTACCCGTATGCAGACCGATACGATCCATCACAACGGACATCAGCTGATAGCTGGGAATCGTACCATCCTCTTTTTTCAGCCCGATGTTGTCCCAGATAACATAATTCGTATTGAACAGGCTACCACTCTTCATATCCGCTTCGGTCAGCCCCATGGTCGGCAGATGGTCACCATAGAATACGACTACCGCAGGCTCGCCGCGCTTATCCATCATATCCACCAAGTCCGCCGCAAACTGATCCATTTCGTATACCTGATTGACATAGTATTCCCACTGGCAGTTCTTTTCCTCCGATTCCAGACCGCCTGCCATCAGGTGCGGATGCTCAATGATGCGCTCCTCAGGATAGCTGCCGTGCCCCTGATCGCTGACGGTAAATACAAAGTCCTGCTGCTCTGTGGAATCCAGACAATCCTTGATATGCTGCAAAAGCACCTCGTCCTTTGCCCAGCCGGTTTCTGTCGTGTCAAAATTCATAAATTCCTTACTGGTGAAGGTATCAAAGCCAATGTTATTGTATACCTTCGCTCTGCTGTAGAAATTCCCGCTGTGGTTATGCACCGCATGCGTGCCGTAATCAAATGCCGCCAACGCCGTTGCCGCACTTTCCGCAGTCTTTTCCTTCAGATAGCTCTTATAAGGATATTCACCGGGGCCGAAATAACGCATGCTCATGCCCGTCAGCATTTCAAATTCCGTATTTGCCGTGCCTGCGCCGATGGAAGGCACCTGACAATAGCCGGAGGAATATTCCGATGCCATTTTTCTCAGATTCGGCAGGGCATCCTTCGAGGTCTGCAATGCCGTAAATTCGGAAACATCAAAGAAGGACTCCAGCTGCACGAAAATCACATTCGGCAGTACCTTTGCATCGGATGTGCTTTTTGTAATCTCGCCATTGTTGCTGATTTCCATCATTTTTTCCTTCGTGTAGCCGTTTGGCTCGGAAATGCCCGTATTAAAAATACTTGCCGCAAAGCAATAGGGCAGACCATAGTCCTGATATGCAAACGCGATATTCGCGAAATAGGTCGAAACGATACGGTTCTGAATGACATAATCCGTCAGTACGCCATAGCCTGCGAAGGAAGCCCCCACAAGCACAATGGATATCACATAATTGATTTTTCCCTTAAATCTCCCTGCCGTGCGGAACAGATGAATCAGCCCCAGCACCAGAAGAATCAGGATAATCGCAATCCCCACCAGCTCCAGCACGTTAAAATAATTCGTGAAAAGGGAAACCCCCTCCGCGACCGTTTTCAAATCCTGTGCATTAAACGGCGTAACCCTTCTGGAAAGCATCAGCCCATTGGTCAGCCCCAGAAGCAGCCAGAGAAAGCTGAGAATGAAGCGGGCAAACACACGCCGCTTGCAAAGATATACAATCGAAAAGGTAACAAAAATCATAAACGCATTATACAGAAATGCCTTCGTGGAAACACGCGAATACGAAATTGCCGCCACCACAGAATGACGGGACATTGCCTCTATCAGAAAGTTGATGGCGATTGCCCAAATGCCGTGCAAAATCAGCGAATAGCGGTTCATATAGGGATAGAGCTTCTGCATTTTCTGCGCAAATCGGCTGTTGCGGTATGCCGCTTCCTTTTCCGCCTGCCGCTTTTTCATCGCACGGATGCCATTCTTCACATCTGCCCATTTCAGAGATTTTAGCTTGCCGAAACAGCCCTTGATATCAGGCTTTTTGAACTTTATTTTTCCCATTTGTATCAAACTCCTTGTTAGATTGCCTTTCTTTCTTCAAAGCCTCAAGCTTAGGAACAAAAAACGCCCTTTGCAGCAATCCGCAAAGGACATAAAGTTACACAAGACTACTTTTCGATAATAGCGTTCAAAAATACTTTTGTCAAGCGTTTAAACAAATTTTAAGAAATATAAAAAGGAAGGTATTGAAAAAAATACCCTATATATACCAACAAAGAACAGGCATGCCCCTCCTGTCCTTCATCGGTATTCCGTTTCTTTTTTTCCTATAAAAATGCCTCTGAAAAATTACAAATGCTCCGGTATCAGCCGCAGCTTTTTCGCAACGGTTTTCGCTTCGCTGCGTCGGCTCACATCCAGCTTATCCAGAATATGGCTGACATGCGTTTTCACCGTTGTCAGCTTAATATCCATAATCTGCCCGATTTCGGCATTGCTTTTATCCGCACAGATGAGCCGCAGAATTTGCAGCTCCGTTGCGGTCAACTCCTCCGCAGGGGCAATGGGCGGCTCCAGAAAAGCAGGATAATACGCCGCCTGTCTGCGTACCTCTGCCATGAGCCGTTTCTGCCACTTCCTCTCCCCTTCTCTGTCGCTTTCCTCTAAAAGCGGCAGCACCGCCGCACCATATACGCTGATGGTGCGAATAAAGCGATATTCCTCCGCCACAGCCAGTGCTTCTTTCAGGTGCGTCTGCCAAGTATGCTCCCGTTTACGATACAGCGCAATGGCGTTCAGAATATGAATATGGATACCGTCGATATGTCTGGCGCAGGTTTTGCAGTAATCCTCTAAGGGGGCCAGCGTCAGCAGTGCCGCATCAGGCTTGCCGTTCGCCAGCTCCACCATCGCCTGTGTGAGATATTGGTAGCGCTTCATCACATTCAAATGCAGGGGGTCGCGCGGTGCCTTTTCCCGATACCACAGCTCCGCCGCGTCTATATCCCCTGCATGCAAAGCAATCCTGCAAAGCATTGCATCCAGATTCGGCAGAAAGCGCGTCAGCCCCCTTTCACAGAAGTGCAGCCGCAGCGTTTCCAGCATCTGCCTTGCGTCCTCCGATTGCCCCGAAGCAAGCTGACTGCGTATCAGAAGTCCCGTTGCCGCAAATTCCATATCAGGCGTGCCGTTTCTCTGAATTTCATTCATGCGCGACACCAGCGGGAGGATGCGCGCCGAAATATCCTCGCCCTTTTCAAATTTGCTTTCCGCAACGGCGCAATCCGCAAGCCCCACGCCGTCCCTGCCCAGAACCGCCTCCACAGGAATCCGAATGGTCTGATATAGGAAATCATCCCTCTTGCTCCATGCAGAAAAATCCTTTCCGCCGTTCATGATACTCGGCAGCGTACTTGTAACAGAAAACGGCGGCAGCGCTATCTCCTTATTCCGCATCAGCTGAAAAACCGCAGGAATCGTATCCGTCAGCTTTTCCACCGCGCGCTGCGGCAGAGAAATATCTAGCCACGCCAGACGGCTGCGTGCCTGCTTGCCTGCGGCATCCTGCTTGCCGCACCGATGTGCGAACTGCTTTAATTCCTCATACCAACGCTCCGAGGCATCATAATCCGCCTCAAGGGAACAAAGCATGCTCATCCCCTGCATCAGTGCAGGCGAAGCCAGAATTTCGCTTTCCGGCAGACCGCGGTAATATTTTTCCAGCTCATAATAATGCCCCATGCCGGGATGCTGCTCGGCGTTGCGTGTCAATAGCTCCGAAACCTTGGCATAATCGCCGCCCTTTGTATAGCAGTCCAGTGCATGCGGATACTCCTCCTTCAGCTCATAATACAGTCCGCCGCGGTTGAATAAAATCCGCCGTTTTTCCTCGGAATATTCCCGCCCCATTTCCCAGAGCAAAAATTCCCGAAACTGCGACCAGAAATGAAATTTCTGAATCCCGTCATACCGCATCATTGTGGTGTTGTGCTGCAGCCAGTCCAGCAATTGCCCTTGGGTCGCCGCTGACCATCCGCACCATCTCCAAATCAAAGCTTTCAAAAAGGGAAAGCTCCAGAAGGAATCGGCGCACAGGCAAATCAAACTGCCGATACACCGCCGTTTCAAAATAATGAAAGACCTCCCGAAACCCCTGTGCCACCAGCTCCGAGCTAAGCGGCCTTCCCTGTGCCATGTTGCGTGCCGTTATGGCAATCCCCAGCGGAAAGCCGGAGGTAAGCTCCATGATTTTCGTCAGCTCGGAATCCGTTATTTTTACCCCCTTTTCCTGAAAAAAAGAACGTGTTTCCTCTCGGTCAAACAAAAGCGCATAGGTATCCAGCACCTGCATCAGCCCTGCATATTGAAATGCCATCAGATAGCCGGGCGGTGTGCCTCTGGAAAGCAGCACAAAGCGTTTTTCGGGATAATTCCGAATCCATTCGCATAAGGCCTTCTGCTCCGCATCCTCCTGTAGCCGCTGAAAATCCTCAATCAGCAGAATATCCCAGCCCTCCTCCTGCGGAAACGCAAAATCCGCTTCCCCCGCAAAAAGCCGATAAACTGCTTTCCCCTTTAATAATTCCTCTGCCAGCGCAGTTTTGCCGCAGCCACAGGGCGCACTGAAAAAAAGCACCCGTCCGCGTGCAAGAAACGCGCGAAACTGCTCCGCAACCGTAGGCTTAATAAATATTCCGGACACCTTGCTCCCTCCCTTCGTCTGCCGTCAACCTCTTTTCTGTATCCCACAATGCCTTACCTCCTTATTGTATCAGGGCAAAATCAAGCTGTAAATCATCCCAAAGTATGAGAAAAACAGCGGTTTTTGTTTCAGTATATCAAAAAAAGGCACCCTCTCGTCAATTTTCTGATGAAACGGTACCCTCTCACAAATGCTTATATATATTTCTGCAAGGTCGGAATCAGCTTATTCATATCAATCGGCTTTGCAACATGGTCATTCATGCCTGCCTCCAGCGCACGCTGTTTGTCCTCCGCAAAGGCATTTGCCGTCATGGCGATAATCGGAATAGCTGCCTTTTCGGCATCCGCCATTCTGCGGATTTTCCTTGTGGTATCATAGCCACCCAGAATCGGCATCTGAATATCCATCAGAATCAGCTCATAATAATGCGCCGGTGCCTTTTCTAGCATTTCCATACATTTCACGCCATCCGCCGCGCGTTCCACCAGAAGCCCTTCCTCCTCCAGAAGCGCAATCGCGATTTCCGCATTCAAATCGTTATCCTCTGCAAGCAGAATCCGCTTACCGACAAGCGGCTTGCCATCCGGATGAACTTGTGCGCGCTTGGTTTGTGTGTCCTCAACGGTCGCAATACGGCAGGGAATCCGAATCGTGAAGGTCGAGCCTTCCCCCATCCGGCTGTGTATTTTAATCTCGCCATGCATCATCTCCACCAGCTTCTTCACGATACCCATGCCAAGCCCCGTGCCTTCCACGCCGCTGACCGTAGAGGAGCGTTCTCTGGTGAAGGATTCAAAAATATGCTTCTGGAATTCCTCTGACATGCCAATCCCGTTGTCGCTGACGGAAAGCTCCTGTATACATCTGCCATCCTTCTGTGCAGGAAGCTGGCGCACGGAGCAGTGAATGGTACCGCCCTCGCCTGTATATTTAATCGCATTGCTGATTAAATTCAAAATGATTTCCGTAAAACGGGAGATATCCATATAAATATACGGATAGATGATATTCTTGGAGACAGTCAGGGTCTGGTGCTTCTTTTCAATCTCCGCGCTGACCATGTGCAGGCAGTCATCCAGAACCGATTCTGCTTCAGCCGCGCTTTCCTCCAGCACCACATTGCCCGTTTCAATCCTCGATAATTCCAGTACGTTATCCAGTATGGACAGCATTTTCTGTCCGCAGATGCCGATTTTTTCCAAATAGCTTCGCAGCAGCTCCTTTTTGTCCAGATTTCTGTCCGCCAACTCGGCATAGCCGATAATCGCATTCATGGGTGTGCGGATATCGTGGCTCACATTGAACAGAAACACCGATTTTGCTTCATTGGCTGCATCCGCCGCCTCAACCGCCTTTTGCAGCTGCTCCTGCTGCTCCTCGCTTTTCGTTCTGTTTTTTTGTATCAGGCAATACGCACCTAGAGCAAACAGCACCAAAACAATGGCCGCAACCATAGCCATCTTCACCGCCACACGATTGCTTTGCTTCACCAGCTTATAGGTATGCTCCATATCCATTTCCATGCAAATCGCACCGATAACCTCGCCGGTATCCTCGCGCACCGGATAGCAGGCTGTGAAAATATGCCCCCAGGTGGTGTCCACGATTTCCTGTGAATAAACGGTTTCTCCTGCAAGCGCCGCTTCGATATACGGAACCACCTCTTTTTCTATGTACGTTCCGGGGTAGGCAAAATCCTTTGCATCCAAATCCAGCCCGTCAATCAGATAAACCGGTCTGCCGTCCGCCCCCATCTTCGCTGTATAAAGATAGCGGGTGGGATTCAGCTTTCGCAGCTCGCACAGCTCCTTTTGCAGCCTCTGATAGCGTTCTGACTGCATATCCGCAATCGTAGAAATATTTTTGTAATCCTCTTCGGTTAATTTATGCAGTACCAGCTTATGAATGGCATCAGCGCACTGCGTATTCCATTCTACAGCCGATTCCAGTGTATTTTCGCTGTAATTTCTCTGCAAAATAAAGGTATATGCAGAAACGAGGAATACCGTAAGCAGGAATAAAAATACGATAACAACCCTTAGCCTGTGTGTTTTGCTTCCGTTTATCTCTGCCGTTTCTTTTTCCAAAGGCTGCGGCTGTTCTTCCATCCTCATTCCCCCCTTATCGTGTTTCAATCCATCAAAATCCTGAACATCTTCTTCATTTTAACACGCATGATTTCAGAAAACAAGAGAAGTCTCTGCTGATTTCGACAAAATATTATAATCCCTGCCTGCTGCGAATATAAAAAAGTCCTGTACCCTTTCGGATACAGGACGAATTTTACTGTATAAGATTACAGATTTTTTGCATATTCATAGCCCAGCTCAAATGCTTTTTTGTTGTTGGGGATGAATTTTGCTTTGCCGCCTTCAAAAACATGTGCAAATGTTTCATCCAGACCTGCAATATCGATTGCGCCTGTTGCGTAAACAACTGCACCCAGCATAACCAGGTTAGCCAGCTTGGAGCCGCCGAAGTTGTCTGTTGCAATTTTGTTTGCGGGAACAGCGTATACCTTAACGCCATCCTTTACAGCGCCAACGGTGCAAAGGTCAGCATTCACAACCAGAGCGCCGCCTTCCTTTACAACGCCTACAAATTTATCCAGAGAAGGCTGGTTCAGTGCTACGATACAGTCTGCATCCTTTGTAACAACGGGAGAACCAACATTTTCGTCGGAAATGATTACGTTTACGTTTGCAGTACCGCCACGCATTTCGGGACCGTAGGAAGGACACCAAGAAACTTCTTTGCCTTCCAGCATGCCAGCATAAGCCATAATTTTACCCATCAGCAGAGAGCCCTGGCCGCCGAAACCTGCGATGATAGAAGAAAATGTACTCATAATTATTTGCCCTCCTCTACTGTGATATCTTTATATACGCCCAGAGGATAGTAAGGAATCATTTTTTCTCTTACAAATTCCATAGCTTTTACGGGTGTCAGACCCCAGTTTGTAGGGCAGGAAGCTACAACCTCGATGAAGGTGAAGCCCAGACCCTGTTTCTGGATTTCAAATGCTTTTCTGATTGCTTTCTTCGCAGCTGCTACCTGTGCAGGTGTGGAAATGGATACTCTTTCGATGTATGCGGGACCTGTCAGGGATGCCAGCATTTCGGAAACGCGCAGAGGGTTACCGTTTACCTTGGGGTCACGGCCGTTCTGAGCTGTTGTTGCCTTCATGCCGGGCAGAGTTGTGGGAGCCATCTGACCGCCTGTCATGCCGTAGATACCGTTGTTGATGAAGATTGTTGTAATCTTTTCACCACGCGCTGCTGCATGAACGATTTCACATGTACCGATGGAAGCAAGGTCACCATCGCCCTGATATGTAAATACTGTCTGTTCGGGATGTACTCTCTTGATACCTGTTGCTGTTGCGGGAGCACGACCATGCGCACACTGGATTGCGTCAATGTTGAAGTAGTTGTTTGCAAATACTGCACAACCTACGGGAACTGCAACGATGGAGTTGCCCAGCTCGCCCATTTCTTCCAGAACTTCTGCTACCAGTCTGTGTACGATACCGTGTGCACAACCAGGACAATAATGCAATTTCGCGTCTGTTAAACCTTTTGTTTTTTCAAATACAACTGCCATTATTTGTCACCTCCCATAACTTCTTTACCAAATTCAACAATTTCATCTACAGTAGGTACGTTACCGCCTGTTCTGCCGTGGAATGCAACCTTGTTTCTGTCGTTACAAGCGTATGCAACGTCGGGAACCATCTGGCCCATGGACATTTCCACATCCAGGAACTTTTTGATTTTATCATTGAATTTATCGAATGCCTTCTGAGGGAAGGGCCACAGTGTTTTAGGTCTGATCATACCTACTTTGTAGCCTTCTGCTCTCAGGTAGCCGATTGCTGTTCTAACAACTCTGGAAGCTGTACCATAGGAAACGAATGCGTATTCTGCATCATCCATCTTGAATTCTTCCCAAGCCTGTTCGTTCTTCACAACCTCATCATATACCTTGAAGTGATCATGGTTCCATGCTTCACATTCATCGGGTTCGATAACCAGGTTTTTGATGTTGCTTCTTTCTGCGCCGTAGTGACCTACCAGAGCCCATGTTTTTTCGGGCAGGTTGGGTCTGGGAACGTAGTTGAATTCAACGGGTTCCATCATCTGACCAATCAGACCGTCAGCCAGAATGATAACGGGCAGAAGATACTGGTCAGCGATATCGAATGCTTCCATAACCATGTTAACAGCTTCCTGTACGGATGCGGGAGCCAGAACTACGTTGTGGTAGTCGCCGTTTGCGCCACCCTTTACTGTCATGTTATAGTCAGCCTGACCGGGCTGAATGGTACCAAGGCCCGGGCCACCACGCATCATGTTGATGATAACTGCGGGCAGACCTGCGTTACTGATGTAACCGATACCTTCCTGCTTCAGTGCAATACCGGGGGAAGAAGAGCTTGTCAGCACTCTTGCGCCTGCTGCTGCTGCACCGTAAACCATGTTAATTGCTGCCACCTCGGATTCAGCCTGCACGAATGTGCCGCCTACCTTGGGTAATTCAACAGATAAATATTCAGGTACTTCGGACTGAGGAGTGATGGGGTAGCCAAAGAAATATCTGCAACCCGCCTCAATAGCCGCTTTACCAACTGCTTCGTTGCCTTTCATCAAAACTTTTGCCATTGAAAATTCCTCCTCTCTTAGTCCAGTCTTTCTACTACAATCGCACAATCAGGGCACATCTTTGCGCAGCTTGTGCAAGCGATACAATCTTCGTTGATCATTTCTGCGGGATTGTAACCTGCGGGATTGATTTTTGTTGTAGAAAGAGCAAGCACGCTCTTAGGACAAACAGATACACAAAGGCCGCAACCCTTACAAATCACTTCATTGATCGTTACTTTACCTTTTGCCATTCAAAATACACCTCCATAAATATTTGAATTTACATCCAGATCTTTCTCATATTAAACTCCATAGGGAAAAGCTCCCCAGAAAGTCCTTCCGGTATTTCCTCTGTCATTACATCCTTGACATAGGAAACATACTTCACAGGAACCCCTGTGCGTTTTGTTACCTCCTTCAATACTTCGTCCCCATGGAGCAAACATTCCGCCGTTGTCTCTCTAACAAGGTTCGTGTTATTGATGAAGCCTGTCACCTTCAGCCCAGCCGCATATTCCAGATTTTCCATCTGCTCGATGATACCCTCAGGTGTAGAGGTATTCGGGCGGTAGGCATTGACTACCATAAAAAAGTCTGCTTCCGCATGATCCAAAAGAGGTTTGATTCTGCCCAGCACCAGTGTGCCGACATCGTTGCCGCCAAGGTCTACCACATACTGATATTCCTTATTGATGACAGGCATCGTCATCGCGCCGGAAACCGCAGGAACATCCGCAACTGCCGTATCCAAGTTGGATGCAATTACCTGAATTCCTTTTTCTTCCAGCTCTTCTTTTTTCTCTCTGGAGCGGAAATAAACATTTACAATATCCAAATCGGCAATGGCTACCCTTCCGTCTACGCTTTCGCGCAGCTTCTTGACATAATTGACTGCAAATTCAGTCTTGCCGCTGCCGTAGTGACCTGTGATAATTCTGATTCTTCTGTCGTCAGCTACCATCGTTTTCGCCTCCAAACCATTTCGGGTTTCTCTCACAATACCTTTATGCAAAATTTCCAATAAATGTATTTCAAAAGTGCTATTCTATGAAAATTTAATAAATTATGCTTTTATCAAGAAAATATTTTAGATATTTTTTTGTTGTTTTTCTCTTGCCTCGGTCTCATTATAACGCAACTTTTTCTCAGTTGCAAGAAAATTCACAGATTTTTCACTTCGTATTTAAAAAAATACATAATTTTTGACATATAAACCATCAAAAATATATTGTATCCAAACTATCATTTGTAAAAAAGTTATACTTTTCAATGATTTTATCTATAATTTTTGCATTTATTCGATACTTGTCATACAAATAATATCGTTTTTTGTCTGTCAAAAAAGTGTCGATAAGCGCGAAAAAACCACGTTTCTTCAAAAATACATTTAAAAAAACGTGGTTTCTTTTTTATTTTGCTCTTAACTTGTCATACAATAAGCTTATATGTTGAAAAGCAGCTCCCCATAGGTCGGGAGAGGCCAGCTGTTTTCATCCACCAGCAGCTCCAATCGGTCGGCAGGCTCCCGCAACTCCTTCATTGCTTTGAATACATGGTCGCGATAGAAGAATGCCTGTGTTTTATTATCCTCCTGCAATGCCCCTGCGCGCTCGGTTTCCTCCGCAAGAACCTTCAGCTTTTCATGGAGCAGCTTCAGATTTTCATTGATATCCTGCAAAATTTCTTCCTGTGCGGTGGTATCCATGCCGACAGCCTTCATGGCGATAATCGTCTGCGCAACCTCCCCTGCGTATTTCACAACCGCAGGACGAATCTGCTTGGATGCCATGTCAATCATGGTTTTTGCTTCAATGTTAATCTGCTTGATATAGGCCTCATAGCGGATTTCCGCTCTTGCCTGCAATTCGATGCTGCTCAGAACACCGTGCTTGCCGAACAGCTCAACCACCTTATCATCCAGAAATGCCTGTACCGCATCCACGGAATTGGTGATATTTGGCAGCCCTCTGCGTGTCGCCTCCTCCAGCCATTCCTCAGAATAGCCATTGCCGTCAAAAATGACTCTTTTATGCTCCACATAGGTTCTGCGTACCAGCTCATGCACTGCCGCATTGAAATCCTCTGCCTGCTCCAGCTCATCCGCAAATTTCTGCAGCTCCTCTGCCACAATCGTGTTCAGGGAGAAATTCGGACCGGAAATAGATGCAGAGGAAGGCGGCATACGGAATTCAAATTTATTCCCTGTAAAGGCGAAGGGAGAGGTTCTGTTTCTGTCCGTTGCATCCTTTTTCAGTGCGGGCAGCGTGTTTACACCAACTCTCATTCTGCCGCCCTGCAGGCTGCTCGTTGCTTCGCCATGCTCAATCTGGTCGAAAATATCCTGCAGCTGATCGCCAAGAAAGATGGAAATGATTGCCGGCGGTGCCTCCTGCGAGCCGAGACGATGATCGTTGCCGGGGTTGGCTGCAGAAAGGCGCAGCAGCTCAGGGTATTCATCCACGCCCTTGATAATCGCGCACAGAAATACAAGGAACTGTGCGTTTTCATGCGGTGTTTTCCCCGGATCAAGCAGATTCTGCCCATCATCCGTGCTCAGAGACCAGTTTACATGCTTGCCGCTGCCGTTCACGCCTGCGAAGGGCTTTTCGTGCAGCAGGCAGGTCATATCATGGTGTCCGGAAATTCGCTTCATTGCCTCCATAATCAGCTGGTTATGGTCTGTCGCCTTGTTGCAGTCCTCAAAAATCGGTGCCAGCTCATGCTGTGCAGGTGCAACCTCGTTATGCTGTGTCTTTGCAGGCACACCCAACTTCCAGAGCTCCACATTCAATTCGTGCATGAAGCAGGCAACTCTTTCTTTAATACTGCCAAAATAATGGTCGTCCATCTCCTGCCCCTTCGGGGGAGCCGCACCAAAAAGGGTACGCCCTGTAAAAATCAGGTCTTTTCTTTTCTGATAAAGATTTTTGTCAATCAGGAAATATTCCTGCTCTGCGCCGCAGCTGACCGTTACCTTTTCCGCAGTCCGGTTGCCGAACAGACGCACAATACGCATTGCCTGTCTGCTGACCGCTTCACAGGAACGCAGCAGAGGTGTTTTTTTATCCAGTGCTTCGCCTGTGTAGGAATAGAACGCCGTCGGGATATATAGGGTAACCCCTGCAGCATCCTCACGCAAAAATGCAGGAGAGGTACAATCCCAAGCCGTATAGCCGCGCGCCTCGAAGGTCGCACGCAGACCGCCGGAGGGGAAGGAGGACGCATCGGATTCCCCCTTGATCAGCTCCTTGCCGGAAAATTCCATAATTGCTCTTCCGTTGGAGGGAGGTGCTAAAAAGGAATCATGCTTTTCCGCCGTAATCCCTGTCATTGGCTGAAACCAGTGCGTATAATGGGTTGCGCCGCGCTCAATCGCCCAATCCTTCATTGCATTGGCAATAATATCCGCAATCTCGGAATTGAGCATTTCCCCACGTTCAATGGTATTTTTCAATTCCTCGTAAACCTTTTTCGGCAGATGCTCACGCATCATTGCATCGTTGAATACATTCATCCCAAAAATTTCGGGTACAGAAACCTTTTCGCTCATATACTGTTCCTTTCTTTCGTAGAAAAACCGCCACTTTATTTTTTCATTATAACGGTCGCATTTCTCATTTGCAACGGTTTTACCCCTTGTATTTTGGAGAAATCTTTTTCATTCCACCCCGATTTTTCACCAATTCCTACAAAAACCATCCATTTTGCCTCCCTCGATATCCTACAAGCACGCTTTTTTGCAAAAAAAGAAAGCCTTAGCTTTTAAACCAAGGCTTTGATTTCTCTTAGCAAGCGGCGTAAATTCCTCTGTCATCCTGCCATTCCTTTTCGCTGATATAATCATCATACAGTGCATTCAGCTCTGCCGGCATGGCAACTCCGCACCAGAGTCTTTCCAGAAAATACTGTGTTTCCTTTTTTTCTTCGGAGATACCGGCAATCAGCGCCCGCTCCTGCCGTCCGTATTCGTTTGTTTTTTCTATTTCCACGCCATAAATCCGCCCGTGCTCTGCGACACGAATCACCAGGGAATAACACAGGATATATTCTCTGCCTGTTTCATCCTGTACTCTTTTTTTATAAATCAAATTTTTTCTCATTCTGACCCACCCCTTTATGTCGCTTTTCTTTTACCTGTTTTTATTATAAAAAAGAATCTCTCCGAAAACTATAAAATTTCCGTTAAGATAGACGGATACGGATTTTCTTAACGCTCCTTTAACGGATTTTCAATTTTTGTTTTATGGTAACAATTTGTTCAGTAAAATTAAATTTTTTCATCAAAATTGTGATTCCCCTCTTGAAAAACATCTGCCTTTCCTGTATGATAAGAATATAAAACCGTTTTTCAAGCTGTAAAAACAGCTTATTTTTGCATGGAGGTACTCTATGGATCATTCAATTACAATTCTGAGCGAAAAAGAAAAAGCCATTTTGGAATCCTATATGCTGTCTGCGGACGGATTGGCAGAATTCTGGGGAGAAAACTGCGAGGTCATCATTCATGACCTGACACAGCTAGATGCTTCTGTGGTCAAAATTGTGAATGGGCATCTTTCCGGCAGACAAGTCGGTGCGCCCATTTCCGAGGTTACACTGAATTTTGTCAATAAAATGATGGCAACCCCCGGCATGAACCATGTCACCTACTTTGCCAAAAACAAACGCGGCGAAGCCTTTAAAGCATCTATTTCTGCCATTCGTGGGGAGAAGCACCAGATTATTGGGCTGTTCTGCATCAATTATTATCTGAATACCCCCCTGCTTTCCTTCATGCAGACCTTCACGCCCATCACGAAAACAGAATCCGAAAATATCTCCGAAACCTTTGTGGAAAATACAGAGGAGCTGATGCTCAATGCACTAGAGGATGCCAAAAAAACCGTTTACAGCAATCTCACGATTTCTTCCTCCAATAAGAATAAGGAAATCATTTCCCTGCTATATCAGAAGGGTATCTTCAATCTGAAGGATTCCGTTATCACCATCGCAAACCATCTGGGTATTTCCAAAAACACCGTTTATATGCACATCCGCAATATGAACAAATAAATACCAAGCAAATAAATACCTATGTATACGAAAAAGGAACTGAATAACAGTTCCTTTTTTTATTCCGTTTCTTCTATTGTAATGCCCTGCTTTTGCAAAAATGCAATGTCCTGTTTCGTCAGCAACGCCTTTTTCAGCAAATCGGGGCGTTTTTTTGCAGTACGAATGAGTGCCTGCTCTCTCCGCCATTTCGCAACATTTCCATGATGTCCGCTCAGCAGCACCTCCGGCACCTCTCTGCCCATAAACACAGGCGGACGCGTATACTGCGGATATTCCAGAAGACCTTCGGAAAAGCTTTCATCCGCAAAGGATTCCTCCTTCCCAAGCACTCCCGGCACCAGACGGGAAACCGCATCAATGATGGTGATTGCCGCAAGCTCGCCGCCCGTCAGCACAAAATCCCCCAGAGAGATTTCATCCGTCACAATTTCCTCAATCACGCGTTCATCAATGCCCTCATAATGTCCGCAAAGAAAAACCAAATTTTCCTCCCGCGCCAGCTCCTCTGCCACACGCTGCGTAAAGGGTCTGCCCTGCGGTGTCATGAAAACCACGCGCGCATGCTCCGCTTTCGGCAGAAGGCTTTGATAGGCATCATAAATCGGCTGTCCCTGCATCACCAGACCTGCGCCGCCGCCATAGGGATAATCGTCCACATGCCTATGCTTATTCTGCGTGAAATCGCGGATATTCACCGCCTCTACGGAAATATGTCCTTCCTTCTGCGCTCTGCCCATAATGCTGTGCGAAAGCGTCTGCTCTATCATTTCGGGAAACAGCGTCAACACGAAAAACTGCTTCATTTTATCTCAGTCCTTCCAAAAGATGTACCGTCATCACGCGCGCATCAATGTCTACCTTCAAAATGCAGTCCTTAATGGCAGGAATCAGCAGCTCCTTTGCGTCCCCATCCTTTTTCACCGCATACACATCATTCGCGCCCGTTTCGTAAATCTTCACAAGCTCGCCCAGTGCTTCCCCCTCATCCGTCACAACCTGCATCCCATAAAGGTCGCGGGTATAATATTCATCCTCCTCCAGAGGAATCGCAACAGCATCGGGAATCAAAATCCGCCCATTTTTATACAGCTCCGCCACATTGATATCATTGATTTCCTTTACCGTCAGCAGAATCATATTTTTCTGATATGCCACCTTCTGAATGTGAAAAAGCTCCTGCTTGCCGCGAATTTCCACGGTAATTTCCTTCAGCCGCTCAAAGCGAGTCGGGTCCTGCGTGGTCGGGAAAACGCGCATCGTGCCGCGAATCCCGTGTGTTCCGGTAATCTTACCGATTTCAAAATAATTTTCCATATATGAAACCCATTCCTTTTTATCTGATATGAAAAAGGCGGCAGGAAAAATCCCACCGCCGTCACCGTTTTCCTCTGCTTACTGCACGATTTCCACGATGATTTTTTTGTCTTCATGGATGCCGGCGGCTTTTACCACAGTGCGGATTGCCTTTGCAATTCTGCCCTGCTTGCCGATGACCTTACCCATATCCTCGGGAGCAACCTTCAGTTCCAGAATCAAAGCACGTTCGTTATTTGTTTCTGCAACCACAACCTGTTCGGGATGTTCCACAAGTCTTTTTGCAATGACTTCTAACAATTCTTTCATAAATCGGCCTCCCTTAAATAGGATTTATTCGCCGATTACGCCTGCTTTTTTCAGCAGAGCCTTTACTGTATCGGAAGGCTGTGCGCCGTTTGCCAGCCATTTGTTTGCTGCTTCTGCATCTACCTTCAGAACAACGGGTTCCTTTGTAGGATCATAGATACCGATTTCTTCGATAGATCTGCCGTTTCTGGATGTTCTGGAATCTGCTACAACGATTCTGTAAAAAGGTGCCTTCTTTGCGCCCAGTCTTTTCAGTCTGATTCTTACTGCCATGATTTTGTCCTCCTGCTTTTAAAAATTCTTATTTTTTCTTTGCCTTTTATTTCTTAATCCTGACGGAATAAGTGTCTTTGTTTAACGGAAGAAAGGAAATTTACCCTTTTTCCCTTTTTGCATATTGTTCATCTGCTTCATCATTTTTTTCATTTCCTCAAACTGCTTGATGAGGCGATTGACATCTGCAATGCTTCTGCCGCAGCCTGCGGCGATACGTTTCTTTCTCGGCCCATTCAGAATGGAAGGGTTTGCCCTTTCCTCCTTCGTCATGGATTGGATAATGGCTTCGGTTCTTGCCATTTCCTTCTGGGGGTCTACCCCGTTGAGCGCCGCATCCAAATCAAGCTTGCCCATTCCGGGAATGCCGGGCATCATGCCAAGCAAATCCTTCAAGGGTCCCATTTTCTTGATTTGCTGCATCTGCGCAAGAAAATCCTCAAGTGTGAAATCGTTGGCACGCATTTTCTTTGCCATATCAAGTGCTTCCTGCTCATCAATATTCGCCTGCACCTTATCAATCAAAGAAAGTACGTCGCCCATCCCCAGAATACGGGATGCCATTCGGTCGGGATAAAACGGCTCCAAATCCTCCATCTTCTCGCCCATACCGATATATTTAATAGGCTTGTTGGTTACGCTTCTGACAGAAAGCGCCGCACCGCCTCGTGCGTCACCGTCCAGCTTTGTCAGAATGATACCATCTACGCCTAACTGACCGTCAAAGCTTTCCGCAACCGTAACTGCGTCCTGCCCTGTCATTGCATCGACCACCAACAGAATTTCCTGCGGTCTGACTGCCGTTTTGATATCCTGCAGCTCCTGCATCAGTTCCTCATTGATATGCAAACGACCTGCCGTATCGATTAAAATAACATCGTGATGCTGCTGTGCCGCATACTCCAATGCTTTTTTTGAAATTTCCACAGGGCTAACCTCTGTGCCCATCTCAAATACGGGAATGTTGTAATTTTTCCCAACCACCTGCAGCTGCTTGATTGCCGCAGGTCTGTAAACGTCGCAGGCAACCAACAAAGGACTTCTGCCCTGCTTTCTGAGCTGCCCTGCCAGCTTGCCGCTTGTCGTTGTTTTACCTGCACCCTGCAAGCCAACCATCATAAAAACAGTGGGCGGCTTTCTGGAAAAGGTCAGCTGTGCCTGTGTGGAGCCCATCAGCGCAATCAGTTCCTCGTTTACGATTTTGATGACCTGCTGACCGGGATTCAACCCCTGCAGTACCTCCGTACCGACAGCCCGCTCTGTTACCTTTTTAATAAATTCCTTAACAATCTTGAAGTTAACGTCTGCCTCCAGAAGGGCGATTTTTACTTCTCGCATGGCAGCCTTTACATCTGCCTCCGTCAGCACGCCTTTACTTCTCAGCTGCTTGAATACCTCCTGCAGCTTATTGGAAAGATTTTCAAATGCCATCAATCGCGACCTCCTTTCAGGACAAGATATCGTCAGCGATTTTTTTCATTTTTGCGATTGCCTTCACCACGGATGCGTCCGGATTCTTTTTCTCCATTCCCTCCATGATGTGCTTCATTTCCTGCACGGCTTTTTTCTGTGCCTGAAAACGGGAAACCAGCTGCAGCTTTTCCTCATAATCCAGAAGGATTTTCTCCGTCCGCTTCAGCTGATCGCGGACAGCCTGCCGGCTGATGGATAATTCCTCTCCAATCTCCGTCAGAGAAAGGTCGTTTTGATAATGCAGTTCATATACCTGCTTCTGTTTTTCCGTCAGCAATTCGCCATAAAAATCATAAAGCAAAGTCAGCTGCAAAATATCATCCATGCTCTTCCTGCCTCCTGTAAAGGATAACTACTTTACAATCACCTTGTCTATCCTACCAGAGAAATCTCCCCTTGTCAAGTATTTTTCCTTTACAGAGAAAACTTTTTCCCGATTCCTGTTTTTTCGATAAAATCAACGCTTTCGCGCCGGTCTGTCCTTGTAAAGCGGACAGCTTATTTTCGATTTTTATTCCACACCGCAGGATAATTCATGCAGTCATACGTCCGCTTTTTTCCCGAAACCCAGACCGCACTGTAATGCCCCTGCTTGGAATTGAACCGCCAGAATGCCTGCGGGCCTGCCCCCGTCAGATGGCAGTGCATGGCGCTCAATGCCCCGTTATGGGAAACCACAAGAATGTGCTTGCCTCTGTTTTCCTTGATAATCTGCTCCAGTCCTCTTGTCACGCGGTTATAAAATTCCATAAAGGCTTCCCCGTTTGGCATCCTCCTGTCCACCCAATCGGTCAGCCAGCCGTTCCATTCCTCTAAATCCTCTTCGGACATTTCCTCCCATGTGCGGTTTTCCCAATCACCGTAATATAACTCCCGAATTTCGGGAACGGGCTGAATTTCTCTGCCATTCGCAATAATTTTCGCCGTATGATAGGCGCGCTTCAAATCACTGGAATAAATCGCATCAATATGTATCGCTTCAAATGCCGCTTTCAGCTCCTCTGCCTGCGCGATGCCCTTTTCATTGATATCCGCATCATACCAGCCGTAGAACATATTTCTGGCATTCATATCCGTTTCACCGTGACGTACAAAATAAATCTTCATGCTCCTACCTCCTGTTTCCTTCCCATTGTACGATAAAATACCGCCGCAATGCAACAGAAAAAGCGGATACCTTGTCTGCACAAAGCACCCGCTTCTTCCATTCATTTCCTTATTTTACAGCAAAGGACATACAGTCTGTGCACTGGTCTTTGGTCGGATTCATTTCGTGTGTGCCCACCTGAATGGATTCCAGTGTACAGTAATTCTTTGTGTTGTGGTGATGTCTGCACTGCTCAACAGTACATTTGATACACTCATTACAGCGTTCCATAAAAATCCCTCCTCAAATTTGGTACAGTCCTAGTATGTGCCGTTTTCCCGAAATCATAACAGCAGATTTTTCATTTTTCAAAAAATAAAATTCCAAAAATCTTGCATCCACTCTCTCTTGGATTTATACTGATTTTAAGAGAACGCAAACCTTATTCGGAAGAAAACCGCCTATCTCCCACAAAAATAACGAAACAAAAGAGGACAGACACATGGCAGAAAAGAAAACCGCAGCAAAAACAACAAAAAAATCAACCACAAGAAAAGCGACAGCCAAAAAGCTTTCCGTCACCTTGGATGCGGAAACCTACGCTTTACTGGAGGAATATATTGCCGAATTTGGCTTTACGAAGGATGGCTTTGTGAAAAAGGCCATTCTGGAAAAAATCAGCCGAGATAAAATCAGCAATATGATTGATGATATGATTCAGCTATAATTTTTCGGACATAAAAACCCCTGTACTTTCTTTTCAAGGTACAGGGGCTTTTGTTTGGCTATTTCAGAATTTTCTTATCGAATTTTCTTTTTGAATCTTTTTTGATTATTTCTTTGTCTGCATGATTTCAATTACCTTCATATCGAGGGTATCCAGTGCCTCATGGCTCAGCTTTGCCAGATTCTTTGCGGTATCCTCTGCCTTTGTGCTGTTGATACCATCGGAAACACCGATGACACTGCCATCCATTGCATACATTGCCGCATAAACTGCTTCACTCGCGCAGGCTGCAACCTTCACCGCACAGCCGCCCTTTGCGCCATCGCAGAAGATGCCGGCAACAGAGCCCATCATGTTCTGTACTGCGCCGCTTACCTGTGCAGCCGTGCCGCCCAGCATGTAAGCCATGCCTGCCGCAGAGCCTGTCCCTGCCAGCATTGCGCCGCAAACGGGGCTCAGACGACCAACGTATTTCTTCATATACATAATCATCAGCATACCCATGAATTCCGCTCTCAGCAGCTTTTCTTCGGGAATGTTCATTCTATCTGCGAATACCGCCATAGGCAGTGTGGTAGAAATGCCCTGGTTGCCGCTGCCGCAGAAGGTCATAACAGAGCCGTTACCGCCGCTCATACGGAAGTCCGCCGCTGCCGCAGGAATACTTCTGACTGCTGTCACAACGTCAGCCTTCAGCATGCCCTTTTCCAGTAAATTCTGCACGGTAGGGCCAACGCCGAAGGCATATTTTTTCTCCATGCCCTTTTTCGCAATTTCCATATTGATGTCAATGGCTTCCTTAATGAACTGCAAATCCGCAACATCCACTTCGTTTGCCCAGTTGTAAAATTCAGAGAAGGTGTGCTTTGTTACATCAAAGGTGCCTTCCTTTTCTTCGCTTTCGACTGCTTCCTTCTTTACTCTTTTATCCAGCAGCACTTCGCCGTTCTTTTCGCAGAACACAAGGTTGTCATGCTCGTCCTCTGTGATGGTGTGTACGGTATCCTTGCCGTCTGTTGCAGTACATTCAATGTAGAACTGACTGCTTTTCAGAACCTTTATATGCGCAAAGCCTTCCGCAACGAGCTTTTTCGCCTTTTCCACATGCTCAGGCTTAATGCCTGCACAAATTTCCATGGTATTGCCGGGCTTGCTCAGCAGCATCCCCAGTACGCACGCCAGCTCAATGCCGTAAGTCCCTGCATTGGGAATCTGTACGCTGTACGCATTTTTGAAAATATTGGAGCTGATAAGCATTTCCAGCTTCTGTGTGGGTGCATCCAGATGCTCACAGGTTCTGGAAACCGCCAGTGCCAGCGCAACAGGCTCGGTACAGCCCATACTGGGCTTCATTTCTGCTTTAATCGCATTGATTACTAAATTCAAATCCATAATTCTTCCTCCTATATCTCCCAATCATTTTATTTTTCCTTCCACAGATATATAAAGCAAGAATCGTGCCAAAAAGAAAACCGCCTGTTTTCGGCGGTTTTTTTGTTTCATTTTCTCATATATGAGAATCAAATTCCCTCTCTCTCTGATTGTTCTCTTTCCTGTACGTCATTCAGAAACAGATTTCTTTTTCTGTCTGCATTACAACAAAAAATCTCCTATTTTCTGCCGAAAATACAAGTACGGTTTTGATATGCAAGAATTTCTCATTTCTGATAACAATTCTCATTTTTAAGAATTATAATAAATCATATTTTTTCAGCTTACGGTACAGCGTTGCACGGCTGATTTTCAGATTTTCTGCCAGCTGATTTTTTTCCTCCAGCGTTGCGCCCTTCTTCACCATGCTGCTCAGCACGCGCTTTTCATAGTCCTCCACAATTTCATCCAGAGACCAATCCTCAAAGCCCTTGCCGGAGCGCATCACGATATGGTCGGGCAAATCCGAAAGCTGAATGATTTCTCCCTCTGCAATATTTTCCAGATATTCAATAATATTTTTCATTTCACGCACATTCCCCGGCCAGTCATAGCTTGTCAGCGTCTGCAGCGCCTCAGGAGAAACGCCGCGCATGCTCTTTCCCAGCTTCTGATTATAATACGCAATGTAATACTCTATCAGCGCAGGCAAATCCTCCTTACGCTTACGCAGGGGCGGCAGCTCAATGGGGATAATGTTCAGCCGATAATACAAATCCTCGCGGAACGCCCCCTCCTCCACCATCTGCTCGATATTTTTATTCGTCGCACAAATCACGCGGATATCAATGGGAATCGGCTTCGTGCCGCCAATCCGTTCCACCACGCTTTCCTGCAGCACGCGCAGCAGCTTTGTCTGCACCGGCAAAGGCATATCCCCGATTTCGTCCAGAAAAATCGTACTGCCATGCGCCAGCTCAAATTTTCCGATGGAGCCATGCTTTTTCGCCCCTGTGAACGCGCCCTCCTCGTAGCCGAATAATTCGCTTTCGACCAGATTTTCGGGAATTGCTGCACAGTTAATAGAAATCATCAGCTTATCACGACGGTCACTCAGGGCATGAATCATCTTCGCCATAATCTCCTTCCCCGTGCCGCTTTCACCGCGCAGAAAAACGGTCGAATTCGATTTTGCGACCTTTTTGCCAATCCGAATGGCTTCCTTCATTTTCGGGCTGTCCCCAACGAAGGACCATCCCTTTTCCGCATCATGCACCACCTGCAGCTGCTGTTCCAGACGCTCCTTCACCTCGTCCGTATACAGCTTGCTTTCCAGCAGAACAGACATATATTTCAGAAATTCCTCCATCTGCCCTCTGTTTTCCAGAAGGTTTTTTCGTTCCCCCTCGCTGAAGGCAATGATGGAAATGATGCCGACCACAGCCCCCTCCTTGAAAATGGGATAGGCAACATTCGCAAGCTCTCTGCAGGTTGTGCGTTTTTCGCAGCCCTTGCAATTCAAATCCGCCATGCTGTCCGTAATACTGCCGCTCTCGCCGGAAACCAGAATATGATGAAAAAAATTCGCGTGAGTCACAGTTTTGCCAATCTCGTCCGCATAAATGCCTGTTCCCGCCACACGAACCAATTCATTATCCACAATCGTAACATCTACATCCAGAATGGACGCAATCGCCTTCACATACGCCTGAATAAAGGATTGTATCTTCATCAAAGCCGTCATATTGCTTCCCCCTTTCAAAAAAGCCTTAGACCCAAAGGGGTCTGCAAGACTCCTGAAAATCTAAGGCTCCGTTCTCATTTTATATTGTCAATCATTCCACGTTTTTTTCTTCATGGAAATTCTTTTCCGCTCTATGCTCATTCAGCACAACCTGTGCAATATTCATTGCATGGTCGGAAACACGTTCCAGATTCCCCAGAAGGTCAATGAAGTGAATTCCGGCGTTAACACTGCATTCCGCATTGGACAGACGCTCGATATGCCCTGCGCGCAGCTTCTTTTCCATCGCATCAACCTGATCCTCTAAGAAGGAGGTCTTTACGGCATAGGTGACATCGTCCAGCTCCAACGCCTTCACCGCATTGTCGTATGCCCCCAATGTTGTAGTGGACATTTCGTTCAGCTCCTCCAAAGCCGTATCGGAGAAGGAAATCCCCTCCTGCTTCATTTCTTCCGCCAATTCCACGATATTTTCCGCATGGTCGCCCACACGCTCCATGTCGCTGACTGTGTTGAGCAAGGAGGTTACCATTTCATTATCCTTATCGCTCAGATGCAGCATACACAAATCAATCAGATACTTGGAAATATTATCACAAAGCTTATCAATAACAAATTCTCTCTGCTTTACATCTGCCATCTTTTCCTCATCGTGGTCAGAAAGCGTAGAGAGTGCCAAGGAAAGGTTCTCTCTCGCAATACGCCCCATGCGGATGGTTTCCAGCTTTGCGCCCTCTACCGCAACAGAAGGAGTGGACATCATACGCTTGTCCAGATGCACCAGCTCTGCCTCGTCGCTCTTTGTTTCCACCGCCTTGAGGCCGTTTACCTTCATGGCAAATTTGATAATATAGCCGCTGAAGGGCATCAGGATAATCGTTGTACCCACGTTGAAAACCGTATGGATAAAGGAAATCTGCGTCATATTGATAATGCCCTCGCCATAGGAAGGGTCCAGTCTCGCAAACAGAAACATTGCAAGGATACTGAAAATAATCGTACCCGCAATATTGAAGGTCAGATGCATCGTACCAACGCATTTTGCATTTTTGCTTGCGCCGACAGAGCTTAAAATTGCAGTCACGCAGGTACCGATATTCTGCCCCATGATAATGAATACTGCCGCATTCGTAGGAACCAGCCCTGCGGATGCCAGAGAGAGCAGGATACCCTGCGATGCAGAGGAGCTCTGGATAATCGCCGTTACGCCTGCGCCGACCAGAATCCCCAGAAAAGGATTAGAGCCCATAGAAACAAAGGCTGTCCTAAATACCTCGGATTCTCTCAAGGGATAAACCGCATCAGACATGGTATTCATACCGATAAAGAGGATACCAAACCCAATGATGATACCGGCTACATCCTTGCTTTGCTGCCTTTTCCCCACCAGCGTTATGATTACGCCGACCATAACCGCGATTGGTGCCAGTGTAGCGGGGCTGAACATTTTTGCCCATTCACCTGCGGAAACCAACCAACCCGTGATGGTTGTACCGATATTCGCACCCATGATAACGCTGATTGCCTGTGTCAGATTCATCAGCCCTGCATTTACAAAGCCGACAACCATAACTGTTGTGGCAGAGGAGCTTTGGATAATCGCCGTAACCAATGCACCCAGCGCAATGCCCATCAGCTTATTCTGCGTCAGCACTTCAAGAATCTTCTTCATTTTGGAGCCGGCAGCGTGCTGTAAGCCATCCGCCATGATGTTCATGCCATAAATGAACATCGCCAGACCACCAATAAAGGGAATTACTATAGAACTCATTTTTTCCTCCGTTTTTTCTTCGATTCGATTGTAAAATTTTCCTAAAAACCCTGTAAAATCTTTGTTTTACATCCTGAATAATGATATCATAAACAACAGACAGCCGCAATGAAAAATCATCGGTTTTTGGCAATTTCCACCGAATGAACAGAATCTTAACAAATTTTCTTTTCTGCACTTGTCATTTCGCATGAGTTTTGTAAAATCTTTGTTAAATTCAATTTCACTTTTCCCAATGCCTTTCTTCTTTATACAAAAGAATCTGTATACACAAAAAAGCCTCGGATAAATCTATCCGAGACTTTCTTTTTTGCTTAAAGAACCTTATTCAGGAAATCCTGTGTTCTCTTATTCTGCGGATTGCCGAACACCTCTTCCGAAGTTCCTTCCTCACAGATCACACCATCTGCCATAAATACAACATGGTTGGATACATCCCGTGCGAAGGCCATCTCGTGAGTTACTACAATCATGGTAAGTCCCTCTTCTGCCAGCTGTCGCATAACTGACAGTACCTCGCCGACCATCTGGGGATCCAGGGCAGAGGTAGGCTCATCGAAAAGCAGTACTTCCGGTTCCATAGCCAGAGCCCGGGCAATGGCGACACGCTGTTTCATACCGCCGGAAAGCTGTCGGGGCCGGGCATTGACATAGGGCGCCATGCCCACCTTCTCCAGAAAGCGGATCGCTATGGCACGGGCTTCTTCCGGCTTCTTCCCCAATACCTTTACAGGGCCGACCATGCAGTTTTCCAGCACGGTCATATTGTTGAAGAGATTGAAGCTCTGAAAGACCATTCCCACCTTAGCACGATAGGCACAGGCATCGTTAGCTTTATCGGAAATCGGCTTACCGTGGAACAGGATCTCGCCGGCTGTGGGATGCTCCAGAAGGTTGATACAGCGCAGCAGGGTGGATTTACCGCTTCCTGAAGCACCAATGATGCTGGTAACATCTCCTTCACGAACGGTAAAATCCATATCCCGAAGGACAGTGTGGTTTCCGAAGGTCTTCTGAAGATGACGCACTTCAATAATGGTTTCCGGCATATCACATACCTCCTTCATTGGCTTCCGGCTGCTCCTGACGGGCGCGGTAGTCGGCATTAGTCTCCACCGGGCGTGGACGGTACTTGGTCATGCCCTCCCCCATCAGCGTATCGGTCATTGCCAGATCGTAACTGTCAGGACCAGCCATGCGATTTTCAGCAATGCGCAGGATTCTCGAGCAGGTAAAGGTGAGGATAAAGTAAATCACC
>ERZ838516.1760-NODE-1760-length-26165-cov-5.739563_pt1 | contig 26165 bp, 22 predicted proteins | sample MGYA00519910_ERZ838516 | MGnify/ENA primary metagenome ERZ838516 (study PRJEB31850, sample SAMEA3708837) | human gut metagenome | biome: human gut; feature: human-associated habitat; material: faeces | place: China | collected 2014 ... | reverse complement strand
GGCCAGCTTCTCGATCACCTTGTCGGCCGACTGGCCCGCCGGCGAGAACACGATGCGCACGCCGCCGACCTTCTCGGCTTCGCCGTTCGAGAACGCGTTCTTCGCGCCGTCGAACACGATGACGGCCTTCCAGTCGCGCCCGGCGTAGTTCACCACGTCGTTGATGAGCATCTCGCGCGCCGCGTTGAACGTGTCGTCGGTGTAGTCCTCATCGGGCGCGTTGCGGTAGCGGCTGCCGGAGCGCAGCACGTTGTACCCGTCCACGATGAGGAGCTTCTTACGTTGCTTGGCCATGATCCGTCCGCATCAACCCGTACGTCCGCCGCTGCCCTACTGGTTCTGGCGCAGCCACTCGTACATGCAGGCGGTGGAGGCCTGGGCCACGTTGAGCGAGACCACCTCGCCCTCGATGGGCAGCTTGACGAGGAAGTCGCAATGCTCCATGACCAGGCGCGATATGCCCTCCTGCTCGTTGCCCATCACGAGCGCGATCTTACCCTTGAGGTTCGCGTTCCAGATGAGGTCCTTCGCGTGCTCGGTGGCGCCGGCGATCCAGAAGCCCTCGTCCTTGAGGCGGCCCATCGTCTGCACGAGGTTCGACACCTGCGCCACGGGCACATGCGCGATGGCGCCGGCCGAGCTCTTGTAGGTGGACGCCTCCACGTGCGCGCTGCGCTTGTTGGGGATCACGATGCCGCACGCGCCCACCGCTTCGGCGCTGCGCGAAACGGCACCGAGGTTGCCCGCGTCGGTGATATGGTCGAGGATGACCACGAGCGCGCGGCCGTTGTGCTCCGCGGCCGACTTCCCGGCCGCGTCGATCACGTCGCCGATGCCCACGTAGGGAAACGGCGCGGCCTTCGCCATGACGCCCTGATGGCTGCCGCGGTCGGACTTGCCGTCCAGCACTTTGCGCGGCACCATCTCGACCGTGGCGCCGACGCGCTTCGCCTTGCGCAGGATATCCTCGATGAGGCCGTCGCGCTGCACGTTGTCTGCCATGAGAATGCTCTTGATGGGCACGCCCGTGCGCAGCGCCTCGATGACGGGGCGCTTGCCCTCGATGAAATCAGCCATGTTCCACGATCCTTCGCATCTTCTCCGCGTCGATCCTGGCATGGCATCGCACGGCACGTTGTTGATACGGCTAGTATGCCAGATGGGCGCGCGGTCAGCGATGCCGACGCGCGTTTCTTCAGCGTATCGTCATGCAAACGCATCAGCAACGGCCGCATCGACCGCTGTCGCCCGAACGACGGAGTTTTCTCGCCAAAACGTCGTCTCTCGGGCGACAGCGGTCCGAAGTACGATCGGAGCCCCGCGCGTCCTCAATCGCGCTTCTCGCGGCTGCGGCGCCAGCGGCCCCGGCGCCTGCGCTCCTTCTGCGCCACGGTGGCGTCGCCGCCGTGCAGGAACACGCCGGACACGATGCGCTTCACCTTCCCCACCCCGCGCGCCACGTGCGGCGTGAGGTCGGCCTCGTTGCGCGTCTTCCAATCGAAGTACACGCTCCAATACCGCAAGAACACGACGACGAACACGCAGGCCGCACCCGCAAGCGGCAACGGACTGCCCACATAGGCGAGGATCACGAACGCGAGCGAGCCGCCCAAGCCCGCCACTGCGTAGAAGTTCGACTGCTGGAAGATGCCGGGCGTCTCGCCCACGCAGATGTCGCGCACCGCGCCGCCGCCCACGGCCGTGATGGCGCCGAGGATGACCGACAGCACGAACCCCTGCTCGAGCGAGAACGCCTTGCTGGCGCCGGCGAGCGCGAACAGCCCCACCGACAACGCGTCGGCGAAGAACACCGTGGCGTCGAGATGGCGGAACAGCCCGCGGAAGTAGAACACGAACGCGCAGATGGCGATGCAGATGAGGATGAGGTCGGGATGCGAGGTGAAGTACACGCCGTGGTCCTGCAGCAGCACGTCGCGGATGATGCCGCCGCCGTATCCCGTGAGCAGGCCGAGCACCACCGTGCCGATGATGTCGAGCTTGCGGTCGCACGCGAACAGGGCGCCGGTCAGCACGCCGACGACGACGGAGAAGTAGTCGATGCTCCACGGCACCGTGAGCACCTGGGAATCGGAGAACGCTTGCTGTAGAAATGCGGTGTCCATACGCCCCTTTCGGAATCTGCGCTTATGAAACCACATGCGCGCGGTTTGCGCCAGAGCGAATGTTCGGCGAGCGGTTAACACAGGGGGCGCTTACACACGATGAGCGAACTGGTATGATACAACGGAAACGCAATCGGGCCGTCTGCACGCGGCCGCGTACCGAATGAAGGGAATCACGTTGAACAAGAAGATCGTTGCGACCGCGACCTGCGCGTTCCTCGCGCTGGCGCTTACCGGATGCGGCTCGAAAGCCGAAGAACCCAACCTGCCGGATCCGAACGCCAGCTCGTCGAGCAGCGGCTACACCGTCACCGACGCGGCCAAGCTCAAGGCGCTCTCCGTGGGCGAGTCGGCCGTCTGGCGCGACTACGAGGTGACCGTGAAGTCTATCGACCGCGCGAACGGCCAGCTGAACGTGCAGATCGATGTGAAGGCGCACTCGAACGCGCAAGAGCTTTCCACCGAATGCCTGCTGTCGTTCGGCATGCCTCCCGTCAACTCGACGTTCGCGAACAGCGTCATCTCGGTGCCCGCGGGCGAGACGGCGTCCGGCACGCTCACGTTCGACGACCAGTACGCTTCGCAGCGCCTGTTCTGGAACGACGGCGCCACCGAGGCCACGTGGCTGCTCGACCAGGCTCCGGCAGCAACCGAGCCCGCGCCGCAGCCCGAAACGCCCGCCGAGCCCGAGACTCCCGAGCCCACCGAGGATCCGCAGGCCAAGGCCGTGGCAGCCGTCGAGGCTGCGCTGCCGGGACTCATCGCCGACAACACGTACTACGCGTTCCAGAGCTTCGACCCGGCCACGGCCGCCATGACGCCCGTGGAGGGCGGCTACCAGTACGCCAACGACGTCGCCATCCTCGACGGAGACGGCAACGCGACCACCACGAACGTGCTGCTCACCTGCGACGCGGACGGCAACGTCACCTCGATGACGGTGGACGGCGCGCTGATCTTCTAGAATACGCGCCCCGCCTGCACCGCAACGAAAAACGGCCCTCAGGGGCCGTTTTTCGTTGCGCGCGTGGTTGCGACCCCTACAGGGCCGTTCCCCTCTTCGGGACGCTCAACGCTTCCACGTCGACGCCCTCGATGCCCAAGAGCGCAATCTTCTTCTGCAGACCGCCGGCGTACCCGGTGAGGCTGCCGGACGAGCCCACCACGCGGTGGCACGGCAGGATGATGGAGATCGGATTGCGCCCGACGGCGCTGCCCACGGCGCGCGCCGAGGTGCGGCTCCCCGTCTGCTCCTCGAGGCGGCGCGCCAACTGGCCGTACGTGGTCAGCCGGCCGTACGGTATCTCGGCGAGCAGCGTCCACACCCGTTGCTGGAACGCGGTGCCGCGCGGATTCACAGGAGGAAGCGCACCGGGGTCGCCGCCCGCGAAGTAACGTTCGAGCCAAGCGCGCGCCTCGACGAGCACCGGCAGATCGGGCCGCTCCTCAGCCGCCTCGAGCGTGGCCTCGAAGTGCTTCTGCCCTTCCAGCCACAGGCCGACGATCGCATCGCCGTCGCTGGCGACGGTGACCGGCCCGACGGGCGAATCCATCTCGAGCAGGTAATCCATGCGCTCTCCTTACGAACGCAGCGCCTGCGCGTGCCAGCCGAGCAGGGCTTGGGCCAGTCCCACGAGGGGCGCGAAATAGCCGTTCGGAGCCGTCTCGGCGATGCGCGCGCGGAACGACTCGGCCCAGGAAAGCGGATGCCCCTCGATGAAGTCGGCGACGGCCTCGGCCTCGGGGGCATCGCCCATGCCTGCGTCGATGCGGGCGCACTGCGACGAGAGGTACAGCAGCTCGATTCCCATGTGGTCCTCGTACTGGTTGTTCTCGTTCTTCACTTCAAGCCCCGCCGCGCGCAGCAACTCGCGCATCTCGAACGTGGCCTGCCCGAATCCCACGGTTACGTCCTGGCCGCGGTACATCGTCTCCCACGGAGCCGCCGCAGGCGACGGCGGGCCCACGAACAGCTTCGTGTACTCGACGGCGGCGCGCTGGGGCTCGTCCTCGCCCGCCTCCCCGCGCTGAGCAGCGCCTTCGGCGTAGCGCGCGCACGATGCCACGACCTCGGCCACGGCATCGTCGTCGAACGTGGGGAACGATGCCCAGAACGCCGGATCCAGGCCGACCGTCGACGTCATCGTCATCGGCTTCAACAGCGAGTTCCCGATGAACGCGTAGGCTTCCGACAGGGTCTTCCAGGGAATCTCGTTCGCCATGGCGAAAAACTCCTTTCAGCGCGAGGCGCGCAACGTGAACCAAGGTGCGTGGCGTATAGCATACCGCAACGGAAGCGTCCCGAGCCGTGCGCGGGGAGGGAAAGCGCACGACTCGGGCCAGCGGGCGGACAGGGCGAAGAGCCGCGGGTCGCAAGGGTCGCAAGCGACGACCGCGGCTCGCCAACCGCGCGCTTTACGCGGCTTCGCCCGCCGGCGCCGCGACGCCCTCGCGATTCGATGTTCGGCCGGGCAGCAGCTTCTGCGTCAGCACGACGAACGCGAGCGCTCCGAGGGACACCACGCCGATGGCGACGACGATCTCCACCCAGGTAGGAGCGTACGAGCTGGCGACGGCCCACATGTCGATCCCCGTCGCGTGGGCCGCGGCCGTCGAGCCCGAGGCCACGCCGGGAGCGCCCATCACGTTGAACTCGACGAACGAGGTGAGCAGCAGCCACACGCGCTTGAAGAACACGCCCGCCACCACGCACACGCTGGCGGCGGCCACCAGCCCCATGCGCGCGCGGTTCTTCGCGAACACGAGGATGCAGAACGGGATGAGGATGCCCACGACGATCTCGAACCAGAAAAACGGGGCGGTGGCGCCCGTCGCCATGATGGCGAGCGTCTCGGCGCCGGCGGCGCCCGGATACGCCATGGTCAGCACTTCGCAGCCCACGAGGAAGCCGTCGACGGCGACGCAGGTGGCCAGCAGGCCGGCCAGGTTCGACAGCAGCTTCTTGTCGGTTTTGAACCGACCGGACTTGTTGAGCCCCATGAGCGAGAGCAGCAGCAGGGCCAGGCCGGAGTCCATGGCCGACACCACGAACAGCGGCGCCATGATGGCCGAGTACCAGCCTTCGCGCGCCATCTCGAGGCCGAAGATCCACGCCGTCACGGAGTGCACGAGGATGGCGACGGGCAGCGCGAAGCGCGACACGACGGCAACCTTGTCCTGCGCGCCGGGCTTCTTCGACTTCATGAAGTACAGGTACACGACGTTGATGGCGAGGTACAGCGTGATGACGCAGATGTCCCAGAACAAAGGCGAGGTCACGTTCGGCCCCGTGACGATGCGCCACACGCGCTGGATGCCGCCGAGGTCGATGAGCACGAACATGCCGGCGCAGCAGATGCACACCGTCGACAGGATGACGGCGGGAAGCGCCACCTTCTTGTACTCGGCCACGTGGAACACGCTGGCCGACGAAGCCACGATGAGGCCGCCGGCCGACAGGCCCACGAAGAACATGAAGCACGTGATGTAGAGGCCCCACGACGTGCCGTTGTTCATACCGGTCACGCCGAGGCCGCCCATCAGCTGGTAGATCCAAGCGGCGACTCCCGCCACCGTCAGCGCGCCCAGCACGCCGATGGCAGCTTTGGTTTTCGTAGTCATGAGAAGTATCCCTTTCTCACAGGTATCGATAGCGTCAGCGAGGGTTTCCCGGTGCCCGAGATCGCGGGGAGGGCGAGGGCGCTGCGTACTTCGGTACGCGAGCCCTCGGCCTCGACGCGAGATGGGGCGCCACGGGAAGCCGCCCCCTACGGGGACTAGCTGCGCGTCGCAGCCCTCGGCTTGTTTCGTTGGCCGTCAGACCGACGAAACCCTTAATTGAAGTAATGGACTTGCGGGCGGGTGCCTTGCTCCTCGAGGAGGACGGTCGCATTGCGCTCGCGCAGCACGACCGAGATCTTGCTTTCGGGATCATCGAGGTCGCCGAAGATGCGGGCACTCGTCGGACAGCAAGCCACGCACATCGGCTCGTCGCCTCGATCGGTGCGTTCCTTGCATAGGGTGCACTTCTCAGCTACGCCCTTCGTGCGCACGGGCACGTCAGCATCGCCGTAGTTGAAATCGGGCTCGCGCTTCGGGTCGCTCCAGTTGAACACGCGCGCATTGTACGGGCATGCCGCCATGCACATGCGGCAGCCGATGCACTTCTCGTAATCGACCTCCACGCGGCCCAAGGTATCCTTGTACGTGGCGCCCGTCGGGCACACGCGCAAACACGCCGGATTCTCGCAGTGCTGGCAGGCGACGGGAAGGTAAGTTCGACTCAGGTTGGGGTAGTCTCCCAACGCGCCATCGATGACCTCGCAGCCTTCGGTGAGCACGCGGTTCCAGAGCATGCCCATAGGAACGTTGTTCTGCATCTTGCAGGCGTTTGCGCAGGTGTGGCACCCGATGCAACGCCCCGTGTTGATGGCGAGTCCCAGTTTCGTCATGACACACCTACGCTTTCTTCACTTCGATCAGGGTATCGTTGAAAGGTATGGGAGCACCTGTCGGCAAATACTCATCTCGCGGATTAACATGGTCGTTCGTAACGTTTTGAGTATTGCCCTCGATCATGTGCTTGCTCCAACCTGCCTCGAACGTGCGGGCAGTGCCGGGACGGACAGCGTTGTTGGCATGCACGCGGCACTTGAAAGAGCCGCGATCGTTGAAGCCTTCGACCACATCGCCATTCTGCAAACCGCGAGATTCCATGTCCACGGGATTGAGCTCCACGAACGATCCCGTGAACTGCTGCAGCCACGAAGCCGCCTTGAAGTGGGAGTGGTTGGAGAAGCGCGTGCGTATCTGGGTGAATTGCAGGGGGTACTTCTCCAACAATGGGTTCCCGTCGAAAACTTCGTCGTTATCCTCCCAACTCGGCCAAGCCTGACCCGATGGTAGCACCGATTCGTAATACACCTCCATCTTGCCGGTGGGCGTTGGAAACGTTCGGTCGGCGTAGCCACGACGAGGCTCGTCGGCTGCAGCCATCTTGATGCTGCCGTGGTTTTCAATCAACGACTCGAAGGTGATACCCTGCGCCTTGAGATCCTCGGAGTTTTCGATCTGCCAGCGAACCATATCTTCGGCATTGGTTGGCAGGTGCTGCTCGAGACCAACGGATTGCGCGATCAGGCGCATGACGTCGAAGTCGGGCTTACTCTCGAAAAGAGGGTCTATGCACTTGGTCTGAAGATTCACATGGTTGTAGTCGCTACGGACGATGCTGTGCTCGACGGTGTCTTCAAATTTGGAGCAAACCGGCAATACGATGTCGGCGAAGCGGACGCTGTCCTCGTAGTACATGCCGACGTGCAAGATGAAGTCCAGACCCTTGATCCAGTCCGCAATGGAGTTGGAGTTCGCCCAATATTGCTGGAACGTGTTGCCGAGCGAGATAACCGCATGCACGTCGTTCTTCTGGGCAGGAAAGCGATCTGATCGCACGGGGAGCAACGGGGAGACGAACTGCTCGGGCAATGGCCAAGCGGGAATGTCGACCGCCCAGCCAGCGCCCCCGATGCAATGTCCGATGCCTGCGCCCGGCTTGCCGATATTACCTGTCAACGCCGTGAGGACCATGCAGGCATGCCCGGCGATATCCGGATTGGAGTACTTGTCGGAACCGCCCTGGCCCAACACGAGATACGCGGGACCGTTGCATGCGTACTTGCGCGAAAGCTCCTCTATTACCATCTGACCGATTCCCGTCATATCGGCAGCCCACGCCGTCGTATACTGAGCTTGGTTCGCCTTGAGCAGCTCGAGCGCAGTCGTGTAAGTCGCGCCGTCGATGACGAACTCTCCTTCGAGCGCCGCACGCTCTCCCGCTTCGGCATGAGGCGCCGCGGTGCTTGCAGCCGCATCCCACACCATGAGCGACCCTTCGTCCGCCGGATCGCTGCGCAGCAGAACTCCTGTAGCCTTATTCACCAAAAAAGGAAACGACGTGTGGGCGCGCATGTACTCTTCGTCGTAAAGCCCGTTCTCCAAGATATACGTGATCATGCCCAGGTAGAAGGCGGGATCGGTGCCGGGTTTAATGGGCACCCATTGACTCGCCTTGCCGGCCGTCGTGGAAAAATGGGGATCGAGAACAACGATGTCGCAGCCCGCTTCCTTGGCATCCAAGAACGCGTTCGCCTGCATCATTGAAGACTCGAGCACGTTGGTGCCTGCGATGATCAGGGTCTTGGAATTGACCCAGTCGCGAGATTCGGCGGTTCCACCGCCGAACACGTCTCCATTGATCGCGGGAGCGCTGCCGTTGCCGACGCCGCGGTCGATACCGGGTTCCACGCCCGTCGCAGCGCCCAGCAAGGGAGCAAGCTGCCCGAAACGAGGCTCATTGGAAGCGGAAACGTACACGGCTTCGTGACCGTACCTGTCCCAAACTTTCTTGAGCTCCTCTCCAATAGTGCCCAACGCCTCATCCCACGTAATTGCCTCGAACTCGTTCGCTCCCCGATCGCCGACGCGCCTCATGGGCTGCTGCAAGCGCTCAGAACTGTAAACGTGCTCGATTTCGGAAATGCCCTTCAAGCAGCAATGACGATAGTATTTCTCGACCGTGTCGTTGGGTTCAATCATCGCAAGACGGCCATCGCGGATCGTGCATTTGAGCGAACACCGCCCTGTGCACATGAATTGATGCAGCGTGTACACGACGCTCTCGCCCCCCGTCTCGGCGTGGGCCTGCGTCGGTGCGAGCCAGGTGTCGGCCGTGACCATGCCGGCGGCGCCCGCGAGACCCAAGGCCCCCGCCGCTGCGCCCGTCGCCTTCAAAAAGCTCCTGCGCGTGAGCCCGTCGTGCGGGCTGCTCGTTCCTGACATGTCTCCTCCTCAAAGATGTCGTCAGGATATCCCCGTTGTGCTGGTCGCGCGGTCCTCACACCGTCCGACCAACAAGCCTCATACGAGGATACCCCCTCTTCCTCGTGAGAATTGGCCAAATTCCACTGGCCCCACTATACGAAATTATCCTATGACAATCAATGATTGTCATAGGATAATTTACCGCATCATTATACTATTTTGTGGATAGTTTTTCGTTATCCCGCAGGTCATGTTCTTGTTTTTGCTTCGCATGGCCGAAGGATAGCACAAGGCGAGCGCGTCGTAGCCAAGAGGCGTCCCTGTGAGCAGAAATGTGGAATAACGAGGTATTTCAGCACAGATGTTTCACGTGAAACATCTGTGCGGCGCGCGATCGCGCTCGTCGTTGCCGCTGGCGCCAGGGAGAGGAGGCGGAAGTGAGGAGCTTCCGCCTCCAAGGGGGTGAGGAGCCCCTTCCCCAGCGTCACCGGTCGGGCGCGGTCAGGCAGCCTGCGCGGCCGTTTCGCACGAGACGGCTTCGGGTTCGCTCGGCGGCTTCAGCAGCTTGCTCGCCAAGACGAGGAACGCCAGCGCGCCGAGCGACACCACGCCGACGACCACGACGATCTCGACCCAGGTAGGCGCGTACACGCCGAGCGTCGACCAGATGTCGGTGGCCCCGGCATGCACGCCGGCCGACGATCCGGAGGAGATGCCCGGAGCGCCGTACACGTTCGGATGGACGAACGCCGTGAACAGCAGCCACACGCGCTTGAAGAACACGCCCACCACCACGAGCGCCGAGGCCAGGATCACGAGCTTCGGGCGCTGCCGGTTGGCCGAAAACACGAGGATGCAGAACGGGATGAGCAGCCCCGCGATGATCTCGAACCAGAAGAAAGGCGAGGTGACGCCGCTGAACAGCGTGCCGAGCGTCTCCATGCCGCCCGCCGTCTGCGGGTAGGCCACCGTCAACAGCTCGCAGCCGATGAAGAACGCGTCGACCGCGATGCACGTGGCCAAGAGGCCGGCCAGCGTGGCCATGAGCTTGCGGCCGAGCTCGAACACCTTCGCCGCCTGCAGCGCCAGCAGCACGATGAGCAGCAGCGCCAGACCCGAGTCCATGGCCGAGGCAACGAAGATGGGCGCCATGATGGCCGAGTGCCAAGCCTCGCGCGCCAGCTGCAGACCGAAGATCCACGCCGTCACCGAGTGCACGAGGATGGCGATGGGCAGCGCGAACCGCGAGATGATGCTCACCGCGTGCGGGTTCGCCCGCTTCGAGGTCATGAAGTACAGGTAGAGGATGTTGATGACGAGGTAGCAGGTGATCACGCAGATGTCCCACAAAAGCGGCGACATCGGGTTCGGCGACACGAGCACGTTCCAGATGCGCTGGATGCCGCCGAGGTCGATGAGCACGAACATGCCGGCGCAGCAGATGCACACCGTGGACAGGATGATGGCGGGCACCGCCACCTTCTTGAACTGCGCGATGTGGAACACCGACGCCGAGGAGGCCACGATCAGCCCGCCGGCCGACAGGCCCACGAAGAACATGAAGCAGGTGATGTAGAGGCCCCACGACGTTGCGTTGTTCATGCCGGTCACGCCGAGTCCGTTCATAAGCTGGTAGATCCACGTGCCCACGCCCACCGCGGCCAGCACGGCCAAAACAACGGAGGCGGCTTTGAATTTCATCGAGGTTCCTAAGGTTCCCATAGCGCTCCCCTATCCGTAGTAGTGAACTTGCGGGCGGGTGCCCTGCTCTTCGAGCAGCACGCCGGCGCGGCGATCGCGGACGATGCGCGACACCTCGCTGTTCGGGTCGTCGAGATCGCCGAACACGCGCGCCTTCGTGGGGCAGCACACCACGCACATGGGCTCATCGCCGCGATCGGTGCGTTCCTTGCACAGCGTGCACTTCTCCACGACGCCCTTGCCGCGCACGGGCACGTCCTTGTCCCCATAGTTGAAGTCGGGGTCGCGGCGCGGCTCGCTCCAGTTGAACACGCGGGCGTTGTAGGGGCAGGCCGCCATGCAGGTGCGGCAGCCGATGCACTTGTCGTAGGCGATCTCCACCCGGCCCTTTTCGTCCTTGTACGTGGCGCCCGTGGGGCACACGCGCAGGCAGGCGGGGTTCTCGCAGTGCTGGCACGCTACGGGAAGGTAGGCGCGCGACACGTTCGGGTACTGCCCGACGGCGCCGTCCACGATGTCGCAACCCTCGGTGAGCACGCGGTTCCACAGCATGCCCATGGGCACGTTGTTCTGCATCTTGCAGGCGTTCGCGCAGGTGTGGCACCCGATGCAACGCCCCGTGTTGATGGCGAGTCCGAATCTGGTCATGGCGCCCACCTACGCTTTCTTCACTTCGACGAGCGTGTCGTTGTAAGGGATGACCGGGCCGTTCAGCAAGGCGCGCCCGCGATCGGATATCCCGGGATTCGTGACGTTCTGGATGTTGCCGGCGCTCATGAACTTCGACCACTCGCCCTCGAAGACGCGCGCCGAGCCCGGGCGAACCGACTCGTCGCCCACCACGGGGCAGGCGAAGCTGCCGCGGTCGTTGAACGCCTCCACCGTGTCGCCGCTGACCAAGCCGCGCTGCTCCATGTCCGCAGGGTTGAGGTGCAAGGCGGCCGTGGAGTACTGGCGAATCCATTCCGCGTCGCAGAACTGGTTGTGGATGTGGAAGCGCGTGCGCATCTGGCACAGCTGCAAGGGGAAGCGGTCGCGCAGCTTGCTGTCCGCGCCGGTTTCCTCGGGAGCTTCGTAGGCGGGCAGCGCCTGATCGAACTTCACGAGATCCGGGAAGTACACGTCGAAGCGGCCCGACGCCGTGGGAACCTTGCCGTCGGAGAACGGCACGGCCGACGGTGCGCGGTACGGCAGCACGCCTTGGTTTGCCTGCAGCTCCTCGAGCGTGATGCCCTTGACCTTCGCGTCCTTCGCCGTGTCCAGCATGTGCGCGATACGCTCCTCGTTGCTCTTCGGCAACGGCGCGTCGATGCCGAGCGCGCGGGCCAGCTCGCGTTCGAACGCGAAGTCGGTCTTGCTCTCGAATAGCGGCTCGAGTACCTGCTGGCGCAGCATGACCTGGCCTTTGTTCGAGCGGATGCCGCCGAGCGCCTCGTCGCTCTCGAAACGCGAGCAGATGGGCAGCACGAGGTCGGCGTACTGCGCGCCCGTGCTGTGGTACACGTCGGCGTACACGATGAAGTCGAGTCCCTGCACCCATTCTTCCAGCTTGGTGAGGTCGGCAAAACGTTGCTGGATCTGGTCGCCCACGCCGATGAAGCACTTGACGGGGCTGTCCACGTAGGGAAGCTCGAAGGCGGGGACGGCGAGGGTGGTGGGCTTCATGTCCTCGGCGAGCGGCCATGCGCCGAGCCCCGCGCTGCCGTAGCCGAAGCCGGCGTAGCCCACGCCGCCGCCGGCGCGCCCGATGTTGCCGGTGATCGCGGCCAGCAGCCCGGCCGCATGGCCGGCGATGTCCGCGTTGCCGTACTTGTCGTTGCCGCCATAGCCCACGGCGATGCACGCGGGCCCGCCCGTGGCGTAGCGCTCCGCGAGCGACTCGATGGCGTCGGCAGGGATGCCCGTGACCTTCGACGCCCAGGCCGTGTCGTAGCTTTGCTGGTTCTTCTTGAGCAGCGAGAGCACCGTGGTGTAGGTTTCGCCGTCGACGGTGAACGTGCCTTCGAGCGCGGGAGATTCCACGTCCGCTGCCGGACGCGCGGCTTGCGCCTCGTCGTCCCAGACCAGGAAGGGGTTGGCGATGCCGTCTTCCGTCTCGCTCGCAGGGTCGACCGCATGGTCGCGCAACAACGAGCCGTCGGCTTGCGACACGAGGAACGGCAGCGAGGTGTGCGCGCTCACGTACGCCTCGTCGTACCAGCCGTTGTCCAGCACCTGCGTGATCATGCCCAGGAACAGCGCGGCGTCGGTGCCCGGCTCGATGGGTATCCACTCGTCGCACTTCGTGGCCGTGGTGCTGTAGTGCGGGTCGATGGCGATGGCGTGCATGCCCGCATCCTTCGCGTCGAAGAAGGGCTTGGTTTGCGTAAGGCTCGACTCGATGAAGTTCATGCCCACGAACAGCAGGGTCTTGCAGTTCATCCAGTCGGTCACGCCGTTGAACGCGCTCACCGCGCCCAGCGGGCCGGAGCGCTTGGCCCCGCCGTAGATCGGAGCCAAGCCGTTGGCATAGCCCACGTCGATGCCGCCGACGGTGTCCATGGACGCGCTCAGCAGCTTGCCCAGCTCGGACGCCACCTCAGACTCCATGGCGATGCTGACGAACACGCTCTGCTTGCCGTAGGCGTCCCAGCACTTCCGCACTTCCTCGGCGAAGTAGCTCATCGCTTCGTCCCATGAGATGGCGACGAACTCGTTGGCGCCGCGCTCGCCCACACGCTTGAGCGGCGTTTGGATGCGCTCGGCGCTGTAGACGTGCTGGATTTCGGACAGGCCTTTGAGGCAGACGGTTTGCAGTCCTTCCTTGGCCTTGTCGTTCGGCTGGATCAGGCACAGGCGCCCGTCGCGCACGGTGCACTTCAGCATGCAATGCCCGCGGCAGTGGGCCTGATGGTAGGTATAGGCGACGCGCTCTTGCGGCTCAGCGTACGCCTCGGTCGGTGCGAGCCAATCGTCCGCTGCGAGCATCCCCGCAGCTCCCGCAATACCCATCGTGCCGGCTGTGGCACCCGCGGCTTTGAAGAAGCTGCGGCGGGTCAGCGTCGTGTTTGGCCTGTTCGTACCTGACATGGTTCCTCCTCGTCACGCTCGCGCCCCGGCGCGAAGCGTCGCTCGTCGTGTCAGGATGGCCGCCGGCACCTCGCGGAACCTGCGGACATCTGGATGGAATTGGCCAAATCCTATTAAAGTACTATAGTAAATAATCCTATGACAATCAAGATACTGTATATGATTTTATTACACTAGATTATATTATTTTGAGGATAGAGCGATCCGTCGGCTCGCACACGCTCTCGCGTAAAAAGAACGGATGTTTCATGCGAAACATCCGTTCTCGATCATCGTATGTGCCGCATGCGGCCGCCGCTACGCCCCCACTCCGGGCCCCTTCCCCAGCACGTCCTTCGCCGCGTCGCCCAGAACGTCGCCGAAGCCCTCGCTGAAGCTGCTCGGCACCACCACCGTGCCGCCCGTCTCGCGCACGCTCTCGTACAGCAGGTGCATCGCGCGCAGGCGCAGCGCGGCGTCGTTCTTCGCGTACGTGTCGCCCATGTCGTCCATCATCTCGCAGATATCCTGCTCGGCTTCCATGAGGATGATGCGCGCCTTCTTCCGCTGCTCGGCCTGTGCCTCCAGCGACATGACGTCCTGCAGCTCCTTCGGCAGCAGGATGTCGCGGATCTCCACCGACAGCACGGTGATGCCCCAGGGCGCCACCTTCTCTTCGAGCACGCGCTTGAGCTCGCGGTCGAGCTGCTCGCGGCGGATGGCCACCTCGGCCACGCTCGCGCGCCCGATTGCGTCGCGCAGCGCCGTCTGGGCCGCCAGCTCCACGGCGCGCGTGAAGTCGCCCACCTCGATGCAGGCCGCCTTCGCGTCCCACACGTGCCAGAACAGCACCGCGTTCACATCGAGCGGCACGAGGTCGGCCGTGAGGGTCTCTTCGGCGCCGAACGTGGTGGCGCGCACGCGGGTGTCCACGCGCATGGTGTTCTGCTCGATGACGGGAAACGTCCAGAACAGGCCCGGTCCCGACACGCGGTTGAACGTGCCGAAACGCAGTACCACCACCTTCTCCCATTGCTGAGCGATGTGCACGGCCGCCGTGGCCAAGAGCGCGCAGACGAGCGCGACCGCGATGGCCGCGACGCCCACGCCCGCAAGCGCCTGCCACACGCCCAGAACGAGGCCGAACGTCAGCAGGAACACCACCGCCGAGAACAGGAGCACGCCGGTACTCGATGCGCGCTCGCCTACGATTTCCGTGCTGGCCTCGGGAACCACGCGCCAACGCGCATGCGACGACGCGACGGGCGATGCGGGCGCACCGCCGACGCCCCGTGCCGCCTCAGCTTCGTTTCGCCTGGTCTTCACCTGCATCACGCTCCCGCCTGCTTCTTGCGCGCCGCGACGCCCACGTCGACCGGAACGATGCGCGCCGTGCCGTCGCCCCGCTCGAGCGGCACCTCAAGGCCCTCGTCCTTCTTGATCTGCTTGATTTTCTTGATCATGCACTTCTGCACGTCGTCGAGCGACAGCCCCAGGTCGCGGCAGGCCGCCACGCAGTCGCTCATGATGCCGTCGACGTCCTTCGTGTACTCCTCGTCCATCTCGGCATCGAGGTCGCGCACGAACACGCCGCGCCCGCGCGTCGATTCCAGGTAGCCGTCGGAGACGAGGCTCAGGTACGCCTTGTTCACCGTGTTGTAGTTGATGGATATCTCCGAAGCCAGGCCGCGCACGGTGGGCAGCTGATCGCCCGGCTTGAAGTACCCCGAGTTGATCAGGTAGATGAGCCGCTGGCGCAGCTGTACCCACAACGGCACGTCGGTGGTCGAATCCACTTCGAACGGAAACATGTCACATCACTCCCATCGAGCTGAGCACCGGGTGGGCGCCAGCCGCAACAACGCAGAACCTCATGACGAACCCGCCGGCCAGCACGCACGCCGCCGTGAACAAGGCGACGCCCGGCAGCGGGCGGCGGCGCATGGCGAGCACGCCGTCCAGTACGAGCGGCACCGCCAGGCCGAGCGCGACGAAGCAGCCCCAGAACAGCTGCGCATTCGCGCCCGCCACCAGCTCCCGCACCGACTGCGCGGCGGCGAGCTCGGTGCCGTTGGACAGCGGCGCACCGGCCAGCGAAGCCGCGTACACGAACACCGCGACGACGATCGCCTCGATCACGATGACCACGGCATCGACCGCCGCCAAGCGTCCGAGCACGGCATCGAACGCGGATGCCACGCCCGTGAACTGGGCAAGCGCCAGCGCGCATGCGATGCCGCACGACAGCGACGAGGCCGCGAACAACGCCGGCAGCCACGGCGTGGACCACAGGGGCACCGCGCCGAGGCTCTGGAGCAGAAGCCCCGTGTACACCATGACCACCGCCGCCACGAGCGCAGTCGCCACCTGGAGGATGCGCACGAGGGCGACGTTCCAGGTGCCAACGCCAAGCCACGCGAGGGCGAGCGCCGCCGCGAGCGCGAGACAGACTGCGAGCGCCCATGAGCCCACCGCCAGGTACGACGCCGTGGGATGCAGAAGCAGCAGGATCACGCGCTCGGCGTTGCCGAGATCGGCCAGCAAGCACACGATGCCGAGCGCCAGCAGCACGAACGCGGTGCCGAACCCCGAGCCGAGCAGCTTGCGGTACGCGGCGTTCGGACGAAGGTGCACGCTCGGGGGCGTTGACACGCATGCGCGCGGCACGAGCAAGCCGAGCACGGAGAGCACGAGAGCGAGCCCCGCTCCGGTGCCGCCGAGGAACAGGTAGCATACGACCAGATCGCTCAGCATGTCCGCCCTCCCCTCGTCGTTTGCGCGGACGGCATCCCACCGTGGACGCGCCGTCCGCGTGACCCGTGCGCCGTCCCAACCTGCGCGCAGCCCCGAGCCCGCACGCCGCCCCGAGTCTGCGCACCCGAATAGTCATAGGATAATTCTACCACGCCCGGGGCGTGCCATGCCATTGCCACGAAAACGACGCGATTCTAAAAATAACGGGACGACTGGCGATTTTTTACATAAATATGCCCTGATGTATCCATGTGGATACAGACCCTCGTATTCAAGAGGTTACGCTTGACGCATGGGCAATCTCAGTAAAAAGCAAACGATGGAACGCAAGGACCCCCTTGTGAGAAAATACGCGTCTGACCTTGGGGCAAACCTCCGGCAAATCCGAAAAGTCCAAGGGTTGACGCAGAAAAAACTGGGACTCATGATCGGATCCGAGCACTCTCGCATCAGCAACATCGAATGCGGTTACATCGCCTTGAGCATCCCGGATCTCGTGAAGCTGAGCCGCGCGCTCGACGTCGACCCCTGCCAGCTTGCCGACCTTTCGCCGCTCAAGCTGGCCGACTATCCCGAGCAGGCGAACGGCCACGCGCGGCTGTAGCCACCTTCCCGACGCACGCTCCCAACCTTACAGCTGGTCCACCAGGCTCTTCAGCTTGCGAACGAGCCCCTGCGGCAACGGCACCCCAGCGCGATCCATCTGGCGCGCCTCCTCCGCGCTGCGGATGGCAAGCTGCAGCGCGCGAGCCGCATCGGCCGTCGTCTTGGGCCGCTGGGCTTTGAGATGGGCTTTCAGCTGCCCGAGCGTCATCTCCTGACGCTGGTACTCGGCGAATAAGTCGAGCTGCTTCTGGTTCGGCAACTCCGAGATAGCGCGCAATGTGAGCGGGTCGATCGCCCCCGTCTGCGCCTCCACCTGCCAGTTCTCGTCCAGGTCGCCCGTGAGGAGCTCGGCCTGCTCGCGCGTTTCGCGCAGGCGCCTCTCGGCCGCGATGGCGCGCTTGACCGTGGCCGGAGACACCGACTGCCCCGTCTCCTCGGTCACGATGCGCGCGATGATATCGTTCGTGCGCACGCCCTTGAGCGACGGGTCGGCCTCGCGCAGCGCCGGCACTTCCCTGCCGATGGCCGCGTAGCGCGCGCCGCGCTCCTCCTGCGACAGGCGGCGGGTCACGAGGTTGGTGACATTGAGCAGCACGCGGGCGCGGGCGTCGTCGAGGTCGTCGATGAGCGTGACCGGGATGGCGCGGAAGGCCGCGTCCTCGCGGGCAAGGCGCTTGTACGCCTCGAGTCGGCGGTGGCCGGCGATCATCTGGTAGGCGCCGTCCGGCAGCTTGCGCACGAGCGGAAGCTGCCCGAGGCCTTCGGAGCGGATGGACGCGACGAGCTCCTGCATCTCGCTTTCGTCCATGGTGAAGTCGTTCTCCGGATGCGACTGGATGCTGTCGAGCGGGAGGGTGAGGGTTTGGTAGGGAGATGACATGGGGAGAAGCCTTTCCTCTTTATTGCATATTTTAATCAAAATATTCGTATTTATTGCATATCGTTTATCATTTTACAATCACATACGCTTTCAATATCGAATACTCCAAAACCAATCAACCACGGGGTCATCGTGACCCCGCCCATCATACCACCACCTCTTTGCCTGATAAGCGCGGTTACATGAATCTAGGGCGAGGCAACGATTCACGAAAAGGACGGCTCATCGTCGAGCCGTCCGCCCTGGTACATGAGCACGAGAGCCGAGGAGGCGCTGTCGTAGCGGGGGGGGGGAGGCACCGAGCGGAGGCCGACGCCGCGCATGATGAGGCTTGTTCTGAACAGGTCCGCCTGGGTCTCCTTGCCGGAGCCGTCGCGGCCCTCGACGACCAAAGCCCCGACGACGTCAACGCCTACGCCGCCGTCATTTACGCCGTGAACTGCTGTACTCTATGTTAAACCACCATTGACATATATCGGTCTACACCGTTTGCGGGACAGCCAAGCAGCGGGCCCACCCCTATGATGGGATCGCCTGGAAACCATCGGAGAAGGGAAGGGCCGTGAGAAGCATCGTATCGCGATTCATGCTGCAGCTTTCGCACGAGGAAAAGCTGGAACTGCTCGTCGACTTAAGGCCGCGATAGCCGACGAGGTCTCCTGCGTTGCTAGAAAGCTCGACGGCTGCCCTCGATGCGGGTGCCCCGACTTCGTCAAGAAGGGGCGCGACGGCGACGGCTCCCAGAGGTGGGCGGGCAAGGGCTGTGCACGCACGTTCTCGGCAAAGAGCGGCTCCCTGCTCGCGAACTCGAAGCTCGATTCCTGCGCGTGGATGGCGTTCGCGGAGTGCACAGCCGACGCGCCGCCCTTGCGCGAGAGCGCCGCCCGCTACGGCGTGTCGCCCTGCGCCTCGTGGTTCATGCGCATGCGCGTCTGCGAGGCGATGCGCCGCCCGCTCCTACCCGCACGAGCGGGCACGTTCCACGTCGATGGCACCCTGGTTAGGGATAGCCTATCGGGGAACCTCAAGAGCTCGAGACTCGAGCTCGTGCGCGAGCGCCACCGCAACGGGCAGGACGGCCGCCGAAGGGCGCAGGGGCGCAGCAAGGAGCGGATCGTCGTGGAATGCGGCGTCAGCGAGTACGGGGACTGCTTCTGCGACACCATCGACCGGGGCTCGGCGGGCGCGGGCGTCCTCGCCCTAGACCTTGCCGCGAGGATCCCCGAAGGATCCACGGTGGTGAGCGACGGCCATCCCTCCTACGGCTTCGCCGCTTCTTCTTGGAAGTGCATCGCCGCGGACCTAAAGGACCCGTCGACCGGGAACATCAACATGGCCAACGCGCTCCATTCGAGGCTCAAGGGGTTCCTCGCGCCCTTCCACGGGGTCGCCACCAGGCGCCTGCAGCGCTACCTCGACTGGTTCTGCTACGTCCAGCAGTTCAAGCGCACCGACATGGATCGCAGAGAGCTGCCCTTCGAGCACGAGGCCGAGGGGCGTACTGGACGACGAGGCGCATGACCCACCGAGAGATCGGGAGCCTCATGGTGTACTGGACCAGGCAGTGTCCGCGCAATGTCAGCGGTGGTTTAACATAGAGCTACTATGCCTCCTACAAAAAGGACTGGGGCACGTTCTACGAGGCAAGCACACCGTGCTCGCTGACCGCTGGACCACCTCCAACGCCGTCCACCGGTGTTCCCAGCTCCTCCGCCAGCGGGATGCCGGATGGCGAATCCTCCTTCCCTACGATATGGTGGGGCAATTCGTTTGTCCTCGCAAGGGAAAACGCCTTACCTTAACGCTATGCTTTTGAAAACACAGTCGCCGCTATCGATCAAACCCAGGTTCAGCCGTTCTGCAGCCGGCTGAACGCGCTGACTTCAGAGATGCCCCGCATAAACAAGTTGGCCCGCGCATACAGTGCTACACGCAAGCGTCTAACTGCCGTGAGCATAACATATGTTTCGGCTGCCGCATGAGCCGTCATGCAATGAGGCTCGCTAATGGGCTTACAGCGTCGAAGTTATTGAGGCGACCAGGGGTTTGCACAGTGTGCGCAGTTCCTCTTAACTCGTCTCGACAAATCCTACGCCATGCACCATCGGGAAAAGAGCGAGGTTGATCCGAACCATACACGATCACGCCGAACAACGTCTCGTCCAGTAACTGATGTCTCGCCTGGCTGAACGTCAAGCAACAACGGCAAAGTGAAAGACAACTTGCTTGCGTGCGAGGGCGGTACGATTTCATCATAACGAATTGTTGGGACCGGCTCGAAGGAAGCTGCAAGAAAATAATGCTTACAAGAGAAGCCTATTCGCATGGAAATTTAAAACCCCTTTCGCATTCCCAAAATACCATTCGTTGCATTTTCGACGTAGAAGCATCCGCCAATAACGCAGAACGTCAGACGAGCCCTCATTCACTCTCCGTAATTCGCAGGACGTTCGATGCTTTTTAGACGCTTTGCTGGCACACCGCCCAAAACACACCATCCATCGGGAAAGCTCTTGGTTACAACCGCGTTAGCACCAACGACGGTATGGGGGCCAAGAATCACGCCTGGCAAAACGACAACGTTTGTGCCCAACCAGCAATGATCACCCAGCTTGATGCTCTTTGGCTCGGTGTGGATATCTGGGTTCAGAAGATCGTGGTTAGTTGTGATCAATGCGCAGCCTCGAGCTATCCACACGCCTCGTCCAAGTTCTATTCGAGCATTGCCAAAAGTTTGAAAATTCGAAGAGCCTTGAAAGTTGTTTACGTCATCAATATGGAAATCAACGTTCCTTCCGCAGCCTCCTTGAGCCGACACAGGCCAGGGTATCCCCCTGCCAACACCGCAAAAGAGCTTTGCGAACATACCATTGAACGCCCACCTCCAACCAGGAGACCAGGGGTGTTCAAACCATTTTCCCCGCAAATACTTTCGGTCATATGCAAAACCACCGAACAGCTTGGCAATTGAAAACACTATCCCCTTGTCGATACAGTCCAGCACAAACACAGGGAGCGAAACGCCTCTTTCTCGTCGCCGTCGCAACGCCTCCCTCAACCCAGATACAGGAACGTCTTCGTCAAGCCTTGCCACATTTTCCTCCAAAGTCTACTAATCCTGCATTTGGGCGACAGTCCTTTTCAGCAACAAAAAGGAGATAGCTGCGGATATGATCGATACCGACATGGGAGCGACCGCTGCTCCGAATATTCCAAACGCAGGTATAAGAAACAAGCAAAGTACGACGTTAACAACGAGAGAAGCCAGAGAAACGACTAAGTTTGACTTCACTGCGCGACAGGCGCAAAGAAGATTCGTGCATGATGATCGAAGCGCATTGAAGACGAACGATATGGCAAGTATCCGGAACGGCCCTACCGCTTCTCGATAAGAAGGACCCCACAATAGTTCGATAATCGCAGGAGCTAAAACGACCAATAATATCGCGATCAACGCATAAAGAACCGCCCCTACGCCCAAGAACGCCGTGCTCTTCTTGGAAAACCAATTTCTGTCATGATTTCGTTTCACGAAATAGGGCAAAGCAAACATGATTATGCTTCCCGGTATGAAAGAAAAACCTTCGGGAAGAATAGTTGCAACCTTGTACGTCGCCACCAAAGACACGTCTTGGATAAAAAAACCAACAAGAAAGACATCCAAGAGGTACGTAAGTTGATTAATGCCTGAGGATATTTGAGTCGGGATTGCATAACTCCATAGATCATGTTTTATGTAGGGCTGTAGCTTGTCTCGCGTTCGATACTTATGACGAGTTGATGACAAGAGATACAAAGCCGCAACCAAACTTACAGAATAAGCTATGTATCGTCCTGCTATTGTCCCAACGATTCCTGCTAAATAAGCTCCGAAACAAGCTCCTATAAAATAGGCTATCGTATTCGCTGACTGAAGTGCAGAGAATTTCTTATTTTCGAGGTTCATGCGTAGAACAACAGAAGCATATTGAAATGCGTAATCAAGCAGAAGCAAGGGACCGAACAGGGCGAGATAGGCTCCTGCCGCTTCTATTGGTAGCGGAATGAACAACCCTGTTGAGACGACTACCAATGTAATAGCCGCATCGACAAGCATCCCCCTTGTCAGGGTATAACGTCGAATCATGCTTTTTTCTTGATCAGGACGATCCTCTAAGCAAAGCTGATACATGCCTGTCAGCAGACCGAATCCCGTAAAAAGCAAGGCTATGGAAAAAATATTGCTTGCATAGCTGAAAATACCGTATTCATCTTTTGTAAGAAACCATACTATCGCGATATTGGTTCCGAAGCCAACAACCTTATTTATTACATTTGCTCCGAATATATGAAAGAGCCCTTTGCTGGACAAAGCGCTCAGTGACCGACACACTGTGAGCCAGGCGTTTACCAAAATAGATCCTTCAGTGTTTCGATTATGAAACAGCTGTCTTCTTCCTGCAGGTAAGGCCCCATCGGCAAACTCAGCACCGTCTCGCACAGGCGCCTCGTCGTCGGGCATCCGTCGGGGCACAGGTGCGCGCCCTCGAACGCCCTCTGCTCGTGCATGGGCTTGGGGTAGTACACCATGGTGGGCACGCCCTGCTCCTTGAGCGCGGCTCGGAGGGCATCTCGGTCGCAGCCTTCCGGCAACTGGACCGTGTACTGGGCCCAAGAGCTGCGGCAGCCTTCCGGCACCTCCGGGAGTAGCAGGCCGCTCCCGTTGAGCGCCTCTTCGTAGAGCGCCGCCGTCTCGTTCACCGCATCCAGCTCGCACTCCTCGAACGCGTCGAGCTTCACGAGCAGCACGGCTGCCTGAATCGAATCGAGCCGGCTGTTGACGCCGACGCGCACATTGTCGTACTTCATCGATCCCTTGCCGTGGACAGCGTAGCTGCGGATCAGGTCAGCCCACACGTCGGAGTCGGTGAACACCGCGCCGCCGTCACCATAGCAGCCGAGCGGCTTGGCGGGGAAGAAACTCGTGGTGGAGACGTCGCCGAACGAGCACGCCATCTTCCCGTCGATGGAGCCGCCGAAGCCCTGCGCGCCGTCCTCCAAGAGCAGCATGCCGTGGCGCTCGCAGACCTCCTTGATCGCTGGGTAGTTCGTCGGCAGCCCGAACAGGTCGACGGCTACGACGGCCTTGGGGACGAGATCGGTCTCGTCCTCCACGAACCGCACGGCCTCTTCCAGCTTGGCGGGATCGAGGTTGAAGGTCCGCTCGTCGACGTCCACGAACACGGGCGTCGCACCCAGGAGCGCGGGCGCTTCGCCGCTGGCGAAGAACGTGAAATCGGGCACGAACACGGCATCGCCAGGGCCGACGCCCCAGGCCATCAGCGCGAGCTGCAGGGCGTCCGTGCCGTTCCCGCACGTCACACAGTGCTTCACGCCGACGTAGGCGGCGAGACGCGCCTCGAGCTCGGCGACCTCCGGGCCGCCGATGTAGCGGCCGTGCTCCAAGACGCGAGCTATCCCGGCGTCGATGTCGCTCTTGAGCACGGCGTACTGCGTTCCTAGATCTCTAAACTGCATCGTTCTCCAATCGCCTGACATGCTGCTCGGCCTCGACACGAACGACTGCGGAGTCGAACACCTTCCGTATGCGGAAGTAGAGCTTCGGCTCGCCGCCGAACTCCCTGAACGATTTCGAGATCCGTTTGATCATGGAGCCTTCGAAATCGTAAGCGAGCCCCTTCTCATGTGCCGTCCTTACCCCCTCCCAAGTGAGGGCGTTGTACGTCTCGAGGCCGTTGAAGCCGGGCATAGTGCCGCCGAGCAAATGGTATACCGAACGCTCGTCCCATACGAGGAAGAGCACGCTGGCGACGCCGTCCTCCGTATCCGAGCAGAGTATCTTGCAAGATCCGTTCTCGGCGGCTGCGGTATATAACCTTTCCCATAGCGACCGGTCGAATGGGATAGGCAGGCCCTGCCGCTCGAAGACCTTCGCATGCTCGTCGTAGAACGCGGATGGATCCATGCTCTCGCGAACGATGCCGTTCCTCTGCCCCTTCCTCACGTTCTTCCGATAACTCGAAGAAAGCCCGGCCCACACCGCATCTAGATCGCCCGTGTCCTCGATGACGTACGTGTATCGAGGCAGGGCGGAGTATCCATTCCAGGAGAACGGAAGCCAGTTCCAGAAGCTCGGATGGAACTGCTGCTCGTACACCGCAAGGCCCAGCGACGCGATGAAGCCGCAAGCCGCGTCCACGACTTTCTCCTCGAACTTCGCTCGCGCGATGGGCCCTGCGCCTTCAGGATGCTTGAAGACGATGCCGTTGTTCTGCGTGAGCGGCGCCTTCGTGACGTAGCGGCCGAGCTCCCGCTCCTCCAGGTAGTACGGCATCGCCGCCGCCACCTCGCCGCCCTGCTCGAACAGCCACACGTCCCAGTTCTCCGAGCCGCACACCGCGTCCATCCACCAAGGCTTCGAGTAGATCGGCACGTACGTCGCCTCGCAGAAGGCGGCGTAGCGCTCTTTACCGGGCGCATTACGCGAGATCATCGAGTATATCCTTCGTGATCACGAAGAGCCGCTTTCCCGCGACCTCCACATATGCCCCCTCGTACGGCGGGTACCAGAACGCGCGCACCTTGCGCCTGATGGCATCTTCGTCGTCGAACGGATTTACGACCTTCGCCTGTTCGAAATCGGCCCTGCCGTAATATCGTCCTTCGCTGGCGTTTTGCGGACGCGCCTCGACCTTCTCCCCGGAAGCAAACCTGTCGTACGTCCTTCTGAAAAGCGATACCATGCGACCCTCGGAAAGCCTGACCAGTTCTTCGACGCTTCCGTTGGCGCAGTCGTAGGGGAACGCATCCACTTCGATAACGTCGCCCATATCGAATTCTTCGCTCATGATATGGGCGGTCACGCCGTACCGGCGCTCGCCGTTCAGTATCGCGAAGTTGTAGCCGAACACTCCCCGATACTCCGGGAGGGGCGCCGGATGGAAGTTCACCGCAGCGCCCGCGATCTTGCCGATCCACCTCCGCTCGACCATCTTGGGAAATATGCAGCACCAGATCATGTCCACGGGCTCTCCGCCGTCGAAGAGAGCATCGCATTCGGCGTAGTCTACGACCTGGATCGCATTGGCCTCGCAGAACCGAGCCATGTCCGTTTCGGCATAGGCGTCTTTCCCGCTCAGGACCACGGCGCGGACGTCCTCCTCCTGCTCGACCAGGTGCTCGAGCATGCGAAGCGTGCACGGCTTAGGCTTGGTGAAAAAGACGCTTCTCATCGAAACTCCCCCTCCATGTCGGTGCTCGCGAAGCCCTCGAGCGGCAGCTCCACGGGAAGGCCCGTCCTCTGGCTCTTGTAGATCGCGAGCACGACCTCGAGAGCGTCGCGGCCCGCCTTCGCGTCCACGTAGGGCGCGCGGTCGTCCCTGATCGCCTCGACGACGTCGGCGTAGAGCGCGGCGTGGCCGTTGCCGTAGACGTTGGAGGTGGGCTCCTCGAGGCCGGCGATCGACTTGTCGCCCTCGCGCTCGTCGGCGAAGTCCCACACGTCGACGTTGTTGGTGGAGGTCCCGCCGATCTTCACGGTCCCCGCCTCGCCGAACAGGTAGAGCGTCTCCTCGAGGTTCCTGGGGAACACGTTGGACGTGCCTTCGACGGTGGCCACGGAGCCGTCGGCGAACGAGAGCACCGCCACGCCCACGTCCTCTGCCTCCAGGTAGCCGTGGAAGCGCCGGCGCGTCTGCGCGTACACGGAGACGACCTCGCCGCCCATCATCCAGCGCAAGAGGTCGATGCCGTGGATGCACTGGTTCATGAGGCAGCCGCCGTCCTGCGCCCACGTCCCCCTCCAAGGCGCCTGGTCGTAGTAGCCCCTGCCGCGGTTCCACCTCACATGGACCGAGCCGTGGCTCATGCGCCCGAAGCGGCCCTCTTCCACGGCGCGGCGCGCATGCCGCACGGCGACGTTGAAGCGGTTCTGGTGGCAGGCGGACACCTTCACGCCACGCTCGCCGGCGCGGCGCACGATCTCGTCGGCGTCGGCCATGGAGAGGGCGATCGGCTTCTCGATTATCACGTTCTTGCCTGCATCGATGCAGTCCAGCGCGATGCGCGCGTGCTCGCCGCTCTCGGTGGCGATGGCGACGAGCCCTATCTCGGGAACCGCCGCGAGCATCTCGCGGTAGCCCTCGAAGATCTTGGGCGCAGGGCATGCCCACGCCGCGCGCTCGAGGAGGCCCTCGGCCTTGCCGGGGACGACGTCGCAGAGCGCCGCCAGCTCC
>ERZ838516.1725-NODE-1725-length-26748-cov-3.355149_pt1 | contig 26748 bp, 29 predicted proteins | sample MGYA00519910_ERZ838516 | MGnify/ENA primary metagenome ERZ838516 (study PRJEB31850, sample SAMEA3708837) | human gut metagenome | biome: human gut; feature: human-associated habitat; material: faeces | place: China | collected 2014 ... | reverse complement strand
ATAATATTTACTCAAAGCATCACTTCCTTTCAATATTATTCTATACTAATAACCTTTAAAATTCAACAGTTATTTATATACTTTTATAAGTTTTATTCAGCTGTTCTTTACCTCTTATTCTTTGAACAGCAGGAAATCTCCACATGCCCGCTCTGCTCCGTCGGATGGATGGTTCAACACCGTTCCGCGGTAAGCAAGGGTTGCTGATCCGCCGCCGTCCATATTGTAGGCGTAGGTACAGCCGTAGCTTTTGAAAATATTCTGCATCTCGGTTCTGGTAAGTCCGAGGGAACCGCCGATCCCTCTTCCGTCTGCAACGAGTAGAATGTAATGGCCTTTCTCTACCATACCGACGGCACTTCTTGGATCTTTATAGAACATCAGTGACCAGTCGTTTGCAGAATTTGCCATATTGTATGTAACTTTTTTGCCGTTTTCGATCAGCGGCGGTCCGAAATTGTAGCTGTCTTTTACGCCCATTTCCACCAGATCTTCGGCGGAAAGATGTACTTCCGGCGTAAACATGGTTCCGTCCCACAGAACGGCACAGTTGGAATAGCTTGTACCGCCTGCACGGTTGTAGATCTTGCCTTTCTGGATCTTCACTGCATCAAAACAAGGTCTGCCGTCCGAATAGGAAAAAGCACTGGCATTGATGCCGATGATCGATTTGGTGCGTTTTACCGCATGCGAAGTCGTCTCTCTTGTTCCGCCATACGTCCCATAGGAAAATGCCGAAAACATCTGGTTTGGATTGTTGATCTTAATATCCGCAGTCCAGTAGCAGGTGCTGTACGCTCTGTGTTTGCGAAGGATGACTTTGAGCGTGGAAGTGCGGTACTCGATCTTGGTTGCTGTCAGGCGGCTTCCTGTGTTCATACGCTCGCCTTTGTACACCGAGCCGGTCGTGCTGGTCGGGTAATACCAGCCGCCTTTCTTTTTCCAGGAAGTACTCCGCTGTTTACCTTTTTTCGTAAAATAGTAGGTGGTATTCTTGATCTTCTGCCACTTGGTCAGACGCACACCGTTTTTATCCAGATAGTACTTATTGCCTTTGTACTTTAACCAGCCGGTTTTCTTTACGCCTTCTTTTGTATAATAATACCACTTTTTGTTGATCTTATACCAGCCGCCCTTGAATTTTTTGATCCACTTTCCGTTTTCACCGACAAAATATTTGCCGATCCACTTGTTTTTTTCCAGGGCTCCGTTGTCGCCGACGTGATAATTTCCAACCCATTTGTTGCGGATCAATCTGCCCAGCTGGTCAAAATAATAGTAATTTTTGCCGATCAGCTGCCATTTGCCGCGTACATTCTGCAGAGTAGATGGATCACAGTAGTACGTCTGCCCTTTTTCCTGTATCCAGCCGACCTTTTTGCCGTGTACCGTGCCTGCTGCCTGTGCCGGAAGACTTGCCGGAAATGCCATGCACGCCGCAAGTGCTGCCACAAGCAGTCTTTTTTTCATTTTTCCCCTTTGTTTATTCCCCATATGGTTCCTCCTGATGCTTATATTACCTGTATTTATTTATGCTTTCTCCTGTTTCGCGAGTCTGAAATCCATGACGTTCTGACCCACATATTATTTTATTCTAACAGAATCTGCCACTTTCTGCAAGTCTATGCTCTGACTGACCGCCGTGACTGCCTCCCGGCTGTTATATCCAAAGATCGAACTGCCGCTCAAATGAAACTGCAAAAACAGTGCCAGCAGCAGCATTGCCGCCAGAAGGCGTGTAAAAAAAGAACTCCCGTTTTGTGGAAGTTCTTCTGTTTTTTCTGAAAAATCATTCACTTTTTCTGCCGTTTTCCGGTAAACCGGCATACGGCCGCTCTGCCGCCGCATCTTTTCGATCTGCCGTCTCTGCTCTTCACTTAAGCCTGTATGCATAAAAATCCCGCCTTTCTGCTATACGCTATGCAAAAAGGCGAGGTTTTATTCGGTTATATCAAAATCATACCCTTAGCGGTTTGCAAGCTCTCTGGTGATATCATCCCAAGTCACACCGCGTTCAGACATCAGTACCATCACATGGTATAGAAAATCGGAAATCTCGTACTTGATCTCCTCCGGATTCGGGTTTTTCGCTGCAATGATGATCTCCGTCGCTTCTTCTCCGACTTTTTTGAGGATCTTGTCAATGCCCTGTTCAAGCAGGTAGTTGGTGTAAGATCCTTCTTTCGGATGCTGTTTGCGATCCTCGATCAGCTTATAGAGATGGTCGAAAACGATCGCCGGATTGGTCTCATGGTAATCTTTCTTTAAGATCTCACGGTAGAAACAGCTGCGGTTCCCGGTATGGCATGCGGCACCGATCTGCTGCACCTTTGCCAGGATGGTATCGTTGTCGCAGTCGATGGAAAGCTGTTTGACATACTGGACATGTCCGGAGGTCGCACCTTTCTGCCACAGTTCGTTGCGGCTCCTGCTCCAGTAGGTCATCTTTCCGGACTCCACAGTCTTTTCAAAAGCTTCACGGTTCATATAAGCGACCATCAGCACTTCCAGATTTTTGTAGTCCTGCACAACAACCGGGATCATGCCGTCGGAGTTCAGTTTCAGCTCATTCCAGCTCATATTGCTCTCGAACGTATTGATCTCAACGCCATGCTTTTTCGCTTCCAGCTTGGCTGCCATCAGATCTTCATTCAGATCAGAGAATGTATCTCCGCAGACACCGCAGATATTGTCGAGCATCAGAAGCTTCAGCAGGCCGTGACGGTCTGCACGTGTGGAAACCGGAAGTACCGGCACTTCTACAAGGCGGGCAGTTGTACGCACATCCACTTCATCGCAGAGCAGGATCACACGGGAGGTATATTCATTTACCCTCGCCTTGTTTGCCTGTAGCTGTGCAAAACTGTCTGTACAGATCGCGATTTTTTCTTTTCCGAAACGTTTGGATACTTCTTCTGTCAGTTCAATATTGGCTGCTTTGGCATAATTTAAGAAAACCTGCTGGCATCCTGCGTAGAGAAGCTTTTTCACATCTTCCAGATTTTTAATATGGCCGCCGCCGCTCATCGGGATATCGATCACCCGGCTGATCTGGCGGATCAGATTGAGAGACTGCTCGTGATCTGCATCGTCATCCGACAGATCAAAGATCAGAAGCTCATCTGCCCCGTTGTTGCTGTAATGCTGGGCAATACTCATCACATCGCCATCTTCAAGCAGTTCTTTTCCGTCAAAACCGGTCACTGCTTTCCCGTTTTTCAGATACATATGTACCACAATTTTCTTCTGCATTATAAACTTCCTTTCGTCGAAAGCACATCTGTAATGCGGCTATCCATTCCAACCGCCATGTCCAGTGCTTTCGCAAATGCTTTGAACATTGCTTCCATCATATGATGATTATTTCCGGGTGTCAAGACTTTTATATGCAGATTCATTGCTGCCGCATAGGAAACAGCATAGAAAAATTCACGTACCATTTCGGTGTCCATATCCCCGCATTTCGGTACGGTAAATACATCATCAAAGGATAAATACGGTCTTCCGCACAGATCGACGGCACACACGACCAGGCACTCATCCATCGGAAGAATGAAATGTCCGTAGCGTTTTATGCCTTTTTTGTCACCGACTGCCTCGCGGATCGCATTGCCGAGCACGATCCCGGTATCTTCGATCGTGTGGTGGGAGTCCACATAGAGATCTCCTTTTACGGAAAGTTTCATATCAAACAGCCCATGTCTGGTAAATCCGTCCAGCATATGATCAAAAAATCCGATGCCGGTACTGATCTTGGATTTTCCGCTTCCGTCAAGGGAAAGCGTCATTGCGATATCCGTTTCTTTTGTTGTCCGGGTGATGGTGGCTGTCCTACTCATTGGCATCTTCCTCTTCAAAACGGACACGGATCGAATTTGCATGTGCCGTCAGTTTTTCTGCCTCGGCAAACTGGATGATATCTTTGTGTATATCTTTGAGTGCCTCTCTTGAATAATAGATGATGCTGGAACGTTTGATAAAGTCATCTACGCCAAGCGGGGAGAAGAATTTTGCAGTTCCGTTGGTCGGCAGTACGTGGTTCGGTCCGGCAAAATAATCGCCCAGCGGTTCGCTGCTGTATTCTCCGATAAAGATGGCTCCGGCATTGCGGATCTTCATCATTACTTCAAACGGGTTGGCCGTCACGATCTCCAGATGCTCAGATGCGATCTCGTTTGCAGTCTCAATCGCCTCGTCCATCGTCTCTGCAACCAGTGCGTAGCCATAATTGTCCAGTGATTTGCGGATGATCTCGCTTCTTGAGAGAGTTTTTAAATAGCCTTCGATCTCTTCGGAAACTTTATCTGCAAAGTCACGGCTTGTCGTCACCAGTATTGCAGAAGCCATCTCGTCGTGTTCTGCCTGAGAGAGCAGATCGGCTGCCACATAATGCGGATTGGCTGTCTCATCTGCCAGTACCAGGATCTCGCTCGGTCCGGCGATGGAATCAATGCTGACATGTCCGTAAACAGCTTTTTTGGCAAGTGCCACATAGATGTTTCCAGGACCTACGATCTTGTCTACTTTTGGTATACTCTCGGTTCCGAATGCCAGAGCTGCAATCGCCTGGGCACCACCCACTTTGTAGATTTCATCTGCTCCTGCCTCCATAGCGGCAACAAGTGTGGACGGATACACTTTTCCGTCCTTTCCGCAAGGGGTCGTCATGATGATCTTCTCCACACCTGCCACTTTTGCCGGTACAACATTCATCAGAACAGAAGAAGGATAAACTGCTTTTCCACCCGGAACATAGACACCGACTTTTGCAAGTGGCATGACTTTCTGTCCGAGCATGGTTCCGTCCGGTTTGCTGTCAAACCAGCTGTATTTTTTCTGTTTTTCGTGATATTCACGAATGTTGACCAGTGCTTTTCTGATAACATCCAGAAGAGACGGATCAACCTGTTCGTAAGCTTCGTCAATCTCTTCTTTTGTCACTTTGATGTTTCCGGCATTGATATCGGCACCGTCAAATCTTTTCGTATATTCAAACACTGCCGCATCTTTGTTGTTTCGTACATTCTCAACGATCTCTGCCACAGCATCCTCGAATTTTCCATAGCTGCTCGGGCTGCGTTTCAGCAGATTCTCAAGCACGTTTTTTCTGGTTTCCTCTGTAAGTGCTATTGTACGCATTCTTTTATGCCTCCTGTTTGATCACAGATTTCAGATCTGTCAAAATCTTTGTAATTCTTTCATTTTCCATACGCATGCTCACCTGGTTGACTACCACTCTGGCAGATAACGGGCATACTTCTTCGAGTACGACCAGACCGTTTTCGCGAAGTGTGGAACCGGTCTCCACAATATCGACGATCACATCGGAAAGTCCGACAATCGGTGCCAGCTCGATCGAACCGTTCAGTTTGACGATCTCTACTGTCTGGTGTTTTTTATTATAAAAATAGTCTTTTGCAATATGCGGATACTTGGTTGCTACGCGGATCTGCTCCTGATGTTTCAGAAGTTCTGCCGCAGACTGTGGTCCGCAGACGCACATCCGGCATTTTCCGAATCCAAGATCCAGAACTTCATACAGTTTTCTCTGTTCTTCTAAAATGGTATCTTCGCCTACGATACCGATATCAGCTGCACCGTATTCAACATAAGTCGGCACATCCGGTCCTTTTGCAAGAAAGAAACGCAGTTTCAGCTTTTCATTGACAAAGATCAGTTTTCTGGAATCTTTATCCTTCATCTCCTCGCAGGTGATCCCAATTTTCTCAAACAGCTCCAGTGTTTTCTTTGCGAGCCGTCCTTTTCCCAGTGCAAATGTCAGATATCTCATTCTTTTTCCTCCTGCGGTTTCACTGTCTGTACGTTTCCGTCCGCTGCAAAATAAACAACCTTTTCCAGTGCATTGCGTTTCGCATAGGTGCTGTAGAAAAAAAGCGGATAACCTTCTATTCTTCTCATCAGAGCTGCCTTTCCTCCGTCCCTGCGGATCTGAATGGATGCTTCGATCGCCTGATCACGGACGAAACTGTCATAGAGAACCAGCGTCGGTCCTTCTTCGACCGGAACCGCAATCTTCTGTCTGGAAAGTGCATTTAAAAGCTCATCTGCCTGCACGACAAATCCGATTGATGCTGCCGGCTTTCCAAAGTATCCCATCAGCTGATCGTAGCGACCTCCTTTTACAACGGCATCTCCCGTTCCGAACGTGTAGGCACGAAACAGTACGCCGGTATAATAACCGTAGCTTCCAAGCATACCAAGGTCAAAGGAAATATATTTCTCATATCCATATTTGCGGATGATCTCATACAGTTTACGCAGGCGGGCGATCGCCGCCAGAGCCTGTGTATTATCCGTCATACTCTCTGCCTGATCGAGCACTTCGATGTTTCCGAACATCTGCGGAAGGCGTTTGAACAGGTTCGTCAGCTTTTCATTCATGTTCCGCTCTTCGAGCAATGTCTCGACACCGAAATTGTTTTTGTTGGTGATCAGTCTGCGAAGTTCCTGCTCGGTAGCTTTGTCAACACCGGCCTCCGCAAGCAGGCTCTGGAAGAACTCTACATGTCCGATGCTCACCTGAAATTCGGTAAGTCCGGCTGCCAGCAGCATCTCTACAATCATTGCCGTGATCTCGGCATCGGCTTCCACACTGCCGTCCCCGATCAACTCCGCACCGAGCTGTGTCATTTCTTTTAAATGTCCCTGAAGGCTTGAGTTGTTTACAAACGTATTTCCCATGTAAGAAAGTCGGACACCCAGTTCCTCATTGGAAAAATATTTTGCATAGGCTCTGGCGATCGCCGGTGTCATATCTGGGCGAAGTACAAGGGTGTTTCCCTCGCGGTCAAAAAATTTATACAGATCTTTGGACGGAGTCGTTCCGATCTCTCTGCTGAATACATCAAAATATTCAAAGGTCGGTGTCTCAATATCACAGTAACCGTAACCCTCTACGACTCTGTGCAGTTTCTGTAAAAGTGCTTTCTTTCTGGCGTACTCTCCGCTGTAGATATCACGCACGCCCTCCGGTGTGTGCAGCAGTCTCTGTTCCATAGGTTCCTCCATTCTCTTCTGCCCTTGCTCTTTGTGAGAATATGCAATAATCCCGTCATGTAAATATCGGCATTACCGTATAAAATCATGCATTAGATCCTTCAAATTCTCCATCTGTTTCACTTTATTATATTAACGTGTTACCTAATTATCACGCAAAATCAGATGTTATTATATGCTCAATTCTGATTTCTGTCAATCCCTGGCATCCAAATCTTTTTGAATCGCTTCCAGATACGGTACAAATACGCCGTGTCCGGCTTCAATCTGATAGGAAAGATCTACTTCTTCAAAACGGAAACTTTTGCGTCCTCCATTCTGTGCCCGTTCCCAGAACCGTATCATATCCTTGAACGGAAGATATAAGATCAGATTTCTTCCGGTATAATAGATCAGCAGAAAGGCGATCCCGCCCTGTTTTTCAAAATCCTGCATAAAAGCGACCTGATGCGGATGGATATTCTGGAGAGCAAAGGTATCTGACGCACATTCTTTTGCATCAAAGCAGACCGGGATCCCCTGCACTGCCCCGATATAATCGACCGTACTTTTCTGATCAAAATACGCCAGCGTGATATGACGCTTTTCTTTGTCGATCTTGATCGGCGTGATCGGAGTCGGGATCTTCTGGATCAGTGCCAGCCCTTTCTCGCGATACTGTTCGTTCGTGCGGTTGATCAGTTCCTCAAGTGCGGACCCTCTTAAACCTCTGGAATTCCATGTTCCCATGTTCCAAGTCCTCTTTTCTGTGCAATACTCACAAACTGCTTCGGTGCCGGAGCGTAGATGCTTTTACCGGAAAGTCCTTCAAAATCACCGGAAAGCTCTGGAAATACCAGATGCCAGGCATGCAGAAGCTGCATGTGAAGTCCGTACCCGGAAGTCAGTTTTTTATTCAACACTGCGTCTCCGTATTTCGGATCACCGAAGATCGGATGTCCCATATAGGACAAATGGGCACGAATCTGATGTGTACGTCCTGTCAGAAGCTCGATCTCCAGAAGCGTCTCCTGCCCATTGTCTGCAAGCGGACGGTATTTTGTGTGGATCGGTCTGGCATCCTTTGTCTCGTTTTTGAAAATTCTGACCTGGTTGGTCTTTTCGTTTTTCAGAAGCCATCCTCTGACATCCTGTTCTTCTTTGATCACGCCTTTTACGATACAAAGGTAATATTTGTGCAGGGTACGTTCTTTGAAAAGCCCGGAGAGTATCTGCAAACCCTGCAGCGTCTTGCCCGCTGCCACGATTCCGCTCGTATTGCGGTCCAGACGGTTGCACAGGGACGGCCGGAATGTTTTTAACATTTCTTCGGTCACTTCGCCGGTATCCAGAAGATGGGAAATCAGATGCTCCACCATGGAAATATCGCCTTTTTCCGCCTTCTGCGAGAGCATCCCTGCCGGCTTGTTGATCAGCATGACCTGCTCATCTTCATAGAGAATATCCAGCTTTGCCCCGGTATGTACGGCTCTTTTTTTCTTTTCCCGGAATCCTTCGATCGTCTCTTCGGAGAGAAACAGTTTCACTGTATCTCCCTCTTCCAGTTTTTCATTTCCTGCTGCTTTTTTACCGTTCAGCGTGATGTTTTTCTTTCGCATCATCTTATAGAAAAAGCTTTTCGGTGCCAGTTCCATATATTTTGCGAGAAATTTATCAAAACGCTGCCCTGCCTCGTACTTTGAGATCACAAGTTCTCTCATTGCTTTTCCTTTCCTGGTATTTTACTGTTGTCAGGCGGATATTCGCAATCCTCTTTGCTGCCTGATTTTGTTAAAGTACGATCGCACGCAGCACGTCGCAGATATATTCTGCCTTCCGGCTGCCCGTCGTCTCATGTTCACTCTGTTTCTGGTTCATCTGCTTTAACTGATCCAGAAAACGTTTTTCCTCCCGGAACAGTTTCACACCGACCGATTTGCATTTATTGTTCTTTAAAATCTCCCGGATGTGTTCTTCTCCAAACGAAAGATCCGCTTTTTCACTGCTCACATAACCGATCACCTGCGTCCCGCTCACGGCAACTGCATCGACCGGAACTGTTTTCTGATAAGCAGTAAAGGTCATATCATATAAGATCCGTACATTTTCGTTTACCTGCTCGATCTTTTCTTTTAATGCTTCCGATGCCGGTTTTTGCATCAGCATCATGATAAACCCGGTTGCTGCTCTGGCTGCCGGGATACACCCCATGATCGCCACAAAGGTAAACATATTCAGCCTTGTCTTTGTGATAAAAAGCCCGGTCAGAAAAATGATGATCGGGATTGCAAACATCACCAGCGTGATCAGTCCGCGTTTGATTTTCTGGGATTTGATATACCCAAATTCTCCTTTGTCTCTCTTCATGATTTCCTCCAGTTGTTTCCGATTCACAGTCGGTCCTTTCACAGAGTCTGGCTGCCGGTTGCGTTATGGTTTAAAAAATATGGCAGTCAGGTCGATGATCAGACGGTGCGGCAAAATCTTGCACGCAAGAAACAACGCTTTCATCGACCATCCGTAAATGGACAATGCCCGCCCGCAGGCCGCATCATAAACGGCCTTTTCCACGACAGGCTTTGGATCTGCCATAGATTTTTTCTTAAACAGCGGCATTTTATGGTATTTCTCGGCTCCTTCAAAAAAAGCCGTGTCCACCGGTCCCGGGCACACACAGGTCACGGTGATACCTTTTTTTCGCACTTCGCTTCGCAGTGCTCTGGAAAAGCTCAGCACATAGGCTTTTGATGCCGCATAGACGGCAAATCCCGGCTGCGGCACAAACGCCGATGCCGATGCCATCTGAATGATATGGCTGCCTTTCTCCATATAAGGAAGGCACAAATACGTGACGGTCATCAGTGCTTCGTCGTTCAGCCTCGTCGTCTGCTGATGCTCCGGAAGTGTGATCTCTTCAAATGTTCCGATCCGTCCCATTCCGGCGGCATTTACCAAAATCTTGACCCGGACATCCTCCGCAAAGAGCCTGCATCTTAACCGCTCCTGCTGTGCTTCCTGCAAAAGATCCAGCGGCAGAAGCACAATCTTTGTCCCAAAACGTTCCTGCCACATCTCTTTTTGCAGATGCCTTGCAATCACCCAGATTTCATCGAGTCTGCGGTACTTGTCCATGATCTGCTGTACAAATGCTCTTCCCATACCGGAAGAGGCTCCCGTTACAATGGCAATCTTTTTTCTTTCTGACATATCACTTCTTCTTTCTGTTATGCGTGTTGCGGATTGTCTTCTTTTTGCCTGTCGGACGCTCTTTTGCAGTATTTCGTCCATTTTGATTGCTGCTGTTTCCTGTATTTTTCCTGCCTGCATTTTTGCCACCCATGTTTCTGTCATCTTGTCCCCGGCGATTTTTATCCGTGCCCTGATAATTTTGACGATTTTTATCCGGACGCGGGCGGATCAGACATTTGGCGTCAAATCCGATCAGGTCGCTGCGATGTGCCTTTAACAGTGCCTCTTTGACCAGCTCATAATTGGCCGGATTGCGGTACTGGATCAGAGCTCTCTGCATCGCTTTCTCATGCGGATTTTTCGGAACGTAGACCGGCTCCATCGTCCGCGGATCGACACCAGTATAGTACATACAGGTCGAGATCGTGGACGGTGTCGGATAAAAGTCCTGCACCTGCTCCGGCATATAGCCAAGATCACGGAGATATTCTGCCAGTTCCACAGCTTCTGTCAGGGAACAGCCCGGGTGGGAGGACATCAGATACGGCACCAGAAACTGGTTCATACCCTCCTGTCTGTTGAGCTGTTCATATTTTTTAACAAATTTCTGATAAACAGCATGCTCCGGTTTGCCCATCTTTGCGAGCACTTTGTCCGCCACATGTTCCGGAGCCACTTTGAGCTGTCCGCTGATATGGTATTTGACCAGTTCCCGGAAGAAGCTCTCATCCTTATCTGCCATCAAATAATCAAAACGGATACCGGAACGGATAAACACTTTCTTGACTTTCGGGATCTTCCGCAGTTTACGCAGCAGGATCAGATAATCTTTGTGGTCTGCCCGCATATTCTGGCACGGCTTTGGAAACAGACATTGTTTGTTCGGGCACACGCCCTTTTTCAGCTGTTTTTCGCATGCCGGATGGCGAAAGTTGGCGGTCGGTCCGCCGACATCGTGAATATAGCCTTTGAAATCCTTATCTTCCGTCATCTGTTTCGCTTCTTCGATAATGGACTCATGCCCTCTCGTCTGGATAATCCGTCCCTGATGGAACGTCAGTGCACAGAAACTGCATCCGCCAAAACATCCGCGGTTGCTGATCAGGCTGAATTTGACTTCCGAGATTGCCGGAACGCCGCCCCTGGCATCGTAGGACGGATGCCAGGTTCTTTTATAAGGCAATGCATAGACATCATCCATTTCCATCTGCGTAAGTGGTTTTGCTGCCGGATTCTGCACAATATAAAGATGCTCTCCGTAAGGCTCCGCAAGCCGCTTTCCGGCAAATGCGTCGGTATTACAGTACTGTGTATAAAAACTTCTGGCATACCAGAGTTTGTCTTCTTTTAATTTTTCATAGGACGGCAGCACGATCGTATCGACGGCTTCATCCAGCATCCTTGTTTTGTAAACGGTTCCCGCAATAAACGTGATATCGCGTACATGGATTCCCGCATCCAGTGCTTCCGCAATCTCTATGATGCTGTGTTCTCCCATCCCATAAGAGATCAGATCTGCCCCCGAATCCAGCAAAATGGAGCGTTTCAGGCTGTCCGACCAGTAATCATAGTGGGCGAGTCTGCGAAGACTCGCCTCGATCCCGCCAATGATGATCGGGGTATGCTTGTAGGTGCGGCGGATCAGGTTGCAGTAGACGATCGTAGCATTGTCCGGGCGTTTTCCCATCACACCGCCCGGTGTGTAAGCATCTTTCTGTCTTCTTTTCCTGGAAACCGTATAATGGTTGACCATGGAATCCATGTTTCCGGCCGACACCAGAAATCCAAGACGCGGCTTCCCTAAAATGGAAATACTCTTTTCATCCTTCCAGTCGGGCTGTGAAATGATCCCCACCCGGAAGCCATGTGCCTCCAGAAGCCGACTGATGATGGCATGTCCGAACGACGGATGGTCCACATAGGCATCTCCGATCACATAGACAAAATCCAGCTGCTCGATCCCTCTCTCTTCCATATCTTTTCTGGAAACAGGCAAAAAATCTGTGCTCATTCTTTTTCCTTTCTTGGCGGCTGTAAAAGTGCCGCAATCTCTTCTTCGGTCAGTTTGCGGAACGCTCCTTTTTCCAGAGCCGGATCTAAAGTAAGGCTTCCCATGGAAAGTCGTTTCAGATAGATCACTTTGCAGCCGATCGCCTCAAACATCCGTTTGACCTGGTGGTAACGTCCTTCGCAGATCGTGACTTTCGCTTCGGAAATCTCTCCCGACGAGAGGATCTCAAGGTCCGCCGGAAGAGTCTTCTTTTCATCTCCGATGTCCAACCCTTCCTTGAATCTGTGGATATCTTCTTCATGGATCTGCCCGGTCACTCTCGTAAAATAGCATTTATCCACATGTTTTTTCGGGGAAAGCAGACGATGAGCCAGCTCTCCGTCGTTTGTGACAAGAAGCAGTCCTTCCGTGTCTTTGTCCAGCCTTCCGACCGGGAACAGATCCTTTTTCTGCTGCAAAGTAATCAGATCCATGACGGTCTTTTCTTTTTTATCTTCGGTTGCGGTGACCACACCTGCCGGTTTGTGCAGCATCAGATAGCAATGCTCTTCATAATATACTGGTTTTCCGTTTAGCGTGATCTGCTCGTTCCCCAGTACTTTTCTCTTTGCCTGCTTTTCGGTGATACCGTCCACCTGGACAAGTCCCTTTTTCAGGAATTGTTTCACCTGGGAGCGACTTTCCTCGCCGGCAAGTGTCAGATACTGATCCAATCGATAACTCATGACTGCATTCTCCATCCTGCATAATACTTGTTTTTTAAGGTACCGCCGGTCGCTTTGCCCCAGCCAAGCCCGTAACCGTCCACGCAGACCAGTACCCAGCCTTTTTCGTTTTCCGCCTCTGTGTCGGATAAATCCAGGGTCTCTCCTTTTAAGTAACGGATCACACGCTCATCGTCCCCTTTAAAAGAGACGCTCTTCTTAAAATCTTCTGCTTTTAAGCACATGGCAAGAGCCTGCGACGGCTCAAACCGCTTTTTCTTCTGATCTCCAAGATAAAGCCCGGTGCGGAGATAACGGATACCCCGCTCGATCTTCGTCCCTTCCGGAAGCAGATAGATGCGTTCTTTCTGAACTTCCGTTTTTCCGGATAAAGGCTTTGTTATCTGCTGCATAAATACTGCAAATTCCGGGCAGTCCTTGAGGTCAGACACCGGTGCTTTTTTGCTTTTCGCCGGGTTTTTCAGACATTTTTTACTCTGTCCTTCGCCGTCGGTGCGTTTTCCAAGCAGAGCCGCAAAATGACCTTCGCCCGGTGCCAGATGCGGGAAAATGCGGATACAGTTCTCAAATCCTTCTTTTTTTCCATGGGAGAAATATTCATCCCATTCTGGCATCAGAAGTTCCATATCCGGACGCTCCTGCAAAAGATAAGCGATGTTTTCTTCATTCTCTTTTACAGAAAATGTACAGGTCGAATACAGGAGCATTCCGCCCTTTTTCAGCATATCCGCCGCATCGAGCAGCAGCTTTCTCTGGATCGGCACATAGTAATCCGGTCCTTTTTGCAGCCAGTCTTTTACCATTGCCTTATCCCGGCGGAACATCCCTTCTCCGGAACACGGTGCATCAATCAGGATCTTGTCAAAATACGCCGGATAAGCTTTTTTGAGCTTATCGGACTCTTCACTTGATACAAACAGATTCGAAATGCCAAAAAGCTCCAGATTCTTTAAAAGCCCTTTGGCTCTGGAATTGCTGATGTCATTTGCAAGCAGCATGCCTTTTCCTTTTAATTTTGCACCAAGCTCCGTCGCCTTGCCGCCCGGAGCCGCACAGAGATCCAGCACAAAATCGCCCGGCTCTACCGGAAGGTGTGATGCCGGAATCATCGCACTTGGCTCCTGCACATAATAAAGCCCCGCATAATAATATGGATGCTTTGTCACCGTCTGCTTTTCATCAAAAGCAAAGCCGTTCTCACACCACGGTACACATTCAAGAGAAATATCTGCCTTCTGCCTGAAGGTTTCCGGTGCGATCTTCGCGGTATTTACACGAAGTCCCTGTCTGGTTTTCTGCTCAAAACTTGCAAGATATGCCTCATACTGATCACCGAGCAGTTCTTTCATCTCTTCTAAATAATTTGAAGGCAGTTCCATCTTTTTATCCTTTCTCGTTTCTTATTATTTGCTTTTCCTATAGCACATCTGCTCAAAAATGCCTCTGACATTCTTTATGCATCAAGATCACTCAAATGCCTGCACATGATAACCTTCTGTGATATTGTCCAGATCGCTGTGAAAACGACGCAGTTGTTCCAGATCCTTTGTCTCATAGATCCGGTAAAACTCATCCTGAATCTTGACAAGTTCCCGTTTATTGGCAATCGTATACAGATTCTGGATATTATTTAAAATATCTTTGACCAGATTCGTCTGGATCTGGCAGGAATTCTGTGCATCCATGATCTCGCTGCGTACCGTTGACATCTCATTGTCCAGCACAATGATCGCATCGGCAACGCGGCTCAGTTTCTCCCGGATGTGATCCGGCATATGCTGTTTATATTTATACTGAAGCGAATGTTCGATCGTAGACCAGAAATTCATCGCCAGAGTACGGATCTGGATCTCCACGCGGATGGTCTTTGTTCCGGAAAAGGTCTCCACCGGGTAAGACACGATCATATGGTAACTGCGGTAACCGCTCGATTTCATATGATTGATATAGTCCTTTTCCGTAACGACCTGCATATCGGAGCGGTTTCTTATAAGATCCGCCACCTTCTCAATATCCTCCACAAACTGGCAGATGATGCGGATGCCTGCGATATCATCCAGCTGTTCTTCAATCTTGTCAACTTCAATGTTTTTCTTCTGTGCTTTATCTAAAATACTGGAGATCGATTTGACTCTGCCGCAGATCTGCTCCATCGGCGAGTACATACCCCGATCCTGGTACTCTTTGATCAGATGATTAAATTTTACCAGCAGTTCCTCCACCGCCAGCTCATATGGATTTAAAATATCCTTCCATAACTGTATTTCCATAAAAACCACTCCTCCTACATTACTTACCGTCCTTCCTCAGTCAGACCAGTATAGCATAATTTTTCCTTTTTTCCAACTGTCACCTCAAGGTTCTCCCTCCAGACCTTTTAAGATCCAGTAAGGATCGACACTGACTTCCTGCCCGTCTGCCGTCTGTATGTAAATGCCAAAATGCAGATGTACGGCAAACTGACCGACTGTGCCCTCTTCTCCGTAACCGCTGTCCCCCATATAGCCCAGCATTTCGCCGGCTTCTACTGTTTTCCCTTCTTCCATCCCCGGTGCATATTCCGAGAGATGGGCATAATAAAAGTAACCGCCCTGTTTACTGCGGATTCCGATCCGCCATCCGCCCTTTTGAAGCCATCCCATATGCTCAACCGTCCCGGCTGTGGCAGAAAATACCGGATAAAACCCTCTCTGATTTGTCGGCGGCATCAGATCCGTCCCCTCATGCCCCCGTTTGCCGCCGTAGGTGCGTTCTTCCATCCAGGAATCCTCATAAGATACCCTGCATTTTACTGGAAAGCAGACAAGATCATCCCATACCGCACAGAACGCATTTTCCAGCATCTCATATTGTTTCGGGCGATAACGGTACATCCACTTCGCCGTCTGCTGCAACTCATCGATCGTCGGCATTTTCTTTGGAAAAGACGCCTGAGCACCCGCAAAAGCAAGTGCCAGCAGCTTTCCTTTCGAAAGTCCGCTCTGTTTCTGAAGTTCTGCTGTTTCTTCCTGCAAGCTGCCGCCTGCCTGCATAGAACGGAAATGTTCCATTTCAATGACTCTGTCATGCAGAGCATATTTTCTCTTTTCATGATGGAATATCGCCATTCCGACAAAAAGAACAAGCACTGCAAGGAACAGAAAACAGATCCTTTTTCTGATCGTATCATCCGGTCGCTTTTTCTTCATCCGAAGCTCCCCTCACAAATGCTGTCTTATTTTTATATGCATATGTTTTTGGATTGATGCATACGATACGCAAAAAGAGGAATTTTTTATGAAATCTTTCTTTTCTTCACTTCTTGGTGCTACCCTGTTTGTGATTCTGCTGTTTTTCCCTGGTCTGGTCTTTGAAGGTGCAAAAACGGGACTGAACCTGTGGTTTTTCACTCTGGTTCCCACCCTTCTGCCGTTCATGGTCTTTTCCAACATCCTGATCCAGAGCCGCCTGATCGAACATCTTCTCTTCCTGCCCGGACTTTTTACCCGAAAATATCTCCATCTCTCCCCGGCCGGGCTTTATGCGTTCCTGTGCGGCTTTTTCTTCGGTTATCCTTCCGGTGCCAAAATTCTTGCCGATCTTTTAAAAACCGATCAGATCGATCCAAAGGAAGCTTCCATGCTCTTCGGTTTCTGTAACAACGTAAGTCCGGCTTTTCTTATCACCTATTTTCTGACACTGCACTTAAAACACCCGGAGAAAGCCGGGATCACCGTCTCTTTTCTGTACATAATACCTGCTTTTGTCTGTCTGATCGCATTTTTCTTTTGCGGCAGTTCCTTTTCTCTCCGTGAAAAAAAGACATCGAGTCCCGTGCTTTCTCTTGCACTGCTTGATGCCTGCCTCCAAGATGCCCTCTCAGTCCTGTTAAAGCTTGGCGGTTATATTATATTATTTTCCGTCTTATCCAATGTGATCACACACATACCCCGCATGCGTGCAGAAAGTGCCGCTTTTTTCTCCTGCTTTCTGGAAATTACAGGCGGAATCCCTGCCGTCACTGCCGCATTTGCTTATCCGCAAAGTTATGTGATATTGCTCCCGTTTCTGGCTTTTGGCGGTCTTTGCTCTTTCATGCAAACAGGGAGTGTCATAAAAGACACCCCCTTATCTCTTCGTAGCTATTTTTTTACCAAAATACTGCTCGCTCTACTGATATTTCTGTGTGAAATACTCTGCATTACGCTGCTTCCGGGCCTTTTTTAAGCCTCGTCGTCATCGTAATCCGCATCCTGCTGCGGTGCTGCATAAGATGCAGGGTTTCCGCCCGGTGACAGCTCGCGTCTGTTCTTGTTTACGATATCGTAGCAAGACTGGATCGAATTGATGAAAGTATTGTATTTCTCGCCTGCTGCATCGATCGTATGGCTCATGATCTTTTCCAGATTTGCCAGCATCTCATCGGTGTACTGCAGTGCACCCATACGGATGTTGTTGGCATCGGTTGTTGCATTGTCCATGATCTCCTGTGCCTGCTGGTTGGTGTTCTCCAGCAGCTCATTGGACTGTGCATATGCCTGCTGCATAACTTCACTTTCCGTAACCATCTGCTGTGCCTGTGTCTTTGCGTCTGCGATGATCGCATCTGCTTTGGACTGTGCGTCTGCCAGGATCGCATCTTTGTTGCTGATGATCTTCTGGTAACGTTTGATCTCATCCGGTGTCTTCATACGAAGCTCACGCAGAAGCTCTTCCAGTTCTTCTTTATTTACCACGATCTTTGTAGAAGAGAGTGGCTGGAATTTACAACTGTCTACATACTCCTCGATTTCTTCAATAATCTGCTCAATTCTGCTGCTCATCGTTATCACTCCTATTTTTTATTCTGATTTCTGGTTCTAGTTCTAATTTAAAGATGCCTTACGGATTGTTTTGTACTTCGCACTTTCTCAATCCTGCTTTGACACTTCCATTTTTTGATATATCTTCTCAATCACCGACTCCGGCACAAATTTGGAGATATCGCCATGGTAGCTGGCGATCTCTTTGACCGTTGTCGAACTTAAGTAGGCATATTCCAGACTGGTCGATAAGAAAATCGTATCAATATCTGAGCGCAGGATGCGGTTGGTCTGCGACATCTGCAGTTCGTAATCAAAATCGGTGATCGCCCGCAGACCCCTCACCATAAACTGTGCTCCGCAGTTCCTTGCAAAATCTACGGACAGACCATCAAATGCCTTTATTGTCACATTTCCGATATCCTTGGTGACATCAGCTAATATATTAACACGTTCTTCGGCAGAAAACAACGGCGTTTTTGCACTATTTGTCAGCACACCGACGATCAGTTCATCCACCAGAACAGCGGAACGACGGATGATATCAAGATGTCCGAACGTAACCGGATCAAAACTTCCAGGGTAGACAGCTCTTCTCATAACTCCTTTTTCTCCTTCTCTATAAACATATGAACATTTGTCTTATATTCTTTGCGTTTCAGTACACGGAACCCAAATTCCTTAAGATAGGAAAAATCAGTCTCCAGAGATGCCTCTATAATGATCAGGGTACGCTCATCTGCCACTTTGCTGTCTTTTAAGCAGGAAAGGACTCGCTTTTCCAGCTCCTGGTTGTAAGGAGGGTCCATAAAAATGACACCAAAGCTCTCCTTGCCGTCCTCGATCTCACGTCTCAGACGATCCAGTGCAGCAAAAACATCTGACTGCACAACAAAAGCATCCGCGTCCAACCTGGTAAACTTCAGGTTTTCGCGGATGCAACACACTGCGGCAGGATTTTTTTCCACAAAGACTGCTTCCTTTGCTCCTCTGCTGAGTGCCTCAATCCCTATCGCACCGCTCCCGGAAAACAGATCCAGAAAACGGATACCGTATAGTTCATCCTGTATCATATTAAAAAGCGTTTCTTTAATCCGGTCCGTGGTCGGTCTGGTCTCCATTCCGGGAACCGTCTTAAGTGCCAGTCTCCTGGCTTTGCCTGCGATAACTCTCATAATTTCTTCCTTTGTTCTGTGTTTTTTCTATTATAAAGGTTTTCACACTTCACGTCAAGCCGAAAAAACAGGAAAACAACGGAAGCAAGCAGCATTTGTGAGCTTATGTATCAAAGGATTCTTTCGTTTTTGATGCTTCCGGTCTCTTTAAATACTTCCCACTCTGAGATATTGACTGCATGGTCACCGATACGTTCCAGATATTTTGCAACCATCAGAAGATCCACACAGGCATCGGTGTCTTTTTTGCCTTCTTTCAGGCAGGCAACCAGTTCCTCTTTCACCTGGTTGAAAAGGTCATCAATCTTATCGTCTCTTTTATAAAATTCTTTTGCCTGCTCTTTATCCCTTGCCATAAAAAGCTCTACCCCATCACAGAGGATCTTTCTGGTCTCTTCGAGCATCTCCGGCATGGACGGTGCATACTCTTTGTAGCTGATGCCGTTCAGACGCACTGCCATATCTGCGATATCCGCTGCATGGTCACCGATACGTTCCATGTCACCGACTGCTTTCATAACAGAAGATACGATACGCAAATCACTTGCCAGCACCGGCTGCTGCCTGGTCAGAAGCAGCAGGCATTCTGCTTCAATCTTACGCTCCATCTCATTGATCTTACGGTCATTTTTCTGTATTCTGTCCAATTCTTCCAGATCATTAAGTGCAATCGCTGAGAGCAGATCTGCAAAAGCCTGCTGAATCCCCTTTCCCATGGCATCCATGTTTTCGCGAAGAGTCTCCAGTTCGTGTTCAAAATTCATTCTCACTGACATTGTTTTTCCCCCAATCAACCAAAACGTCCTGTAATATAATCTTCGGTCCTCTTATCCTGCGGTCTCGCAAAGATGTCATCGGTATGGTTAAACTCGATCACTTCTCCTACCAGGAAGAATGCGGTGTCATCCGATACACGTGCTGCCTGCTGCATGTTATGGGTGACAACAACAACCGTATATTTTTTCTTCAGCTCTACCATCAGCTCTTCAATTTTTAAAGTAGAGATCGGATCAAGTGCCGATGTCGGCTCATCCATCAGAAGCACGTCCGGCTGTACGGCCAGTGCTCTTGCAATACAGAGACGCTGCTGCTGTCCGCCGGAAAGCCCCAGTGCTGATTTTTTCAGGCGGTCTTTTACCTCATCAAAGATCGCTGCTCCACGCAGACTCTCTTCCACGATCTGATCGAGTGTCGCTTTATCTTTAATGCCATGAATCCTCGGTCCATAAGCGATATTATCATAAATGCTCATCGGGAATGGATTTGCCTGCTGAAATACCATACCCACTTTTTTTCGAAGCAGTGTGGTATCTGCCTTCGGACTGTAGATATCTTCTCCGTCAATCAGGACTTTTCCTTCTATTTTTACGTTCTCAACCAGGTCATTCATACGGTTTAAGCACTTCAGAAAGGTGGATTTACCGCATCCGGACGGACCGATAAATGCAGTGATCGCATTTTCCCGAATCTCCATATTGACATGTTTTAACGCATGATTCGTTCCGTAGTGCAGGTTCAGATCCTGCACACTGATTTTTGTATTTTCCATGGTGATGCTCCTCTTTCTTTTATTTCATCCGCGTTACATCGAAACGCTTCGCCAGATATTTTGTCAGGAAATTGATGCACAGTACGATTACAAGAAGTACAAATGCAATTCCAAACGCTACATTATATTCTGCTTTTGAGCTGCTAAGATACAGCTGGATCGTCAAAGTTCCGCCCGGCTGCAGGATCTTGGAAAGCCATCCTCCCGCTTTCGGGAGCAGATAACCGCTTCCTGCCGTAAAGAGCAGGGCTGCCGATTCTCCGACGATACGTCCGATCGCCAGAATCACTCCGGTGATGATGCCGGGCATGGCAGACGGAAGCAGGATTGTACGGATCATGTGCCATTTTGTTGCTCCCATGCCAAGTGCTCCGCTCCGGTAAGAATCCGGAACCGTACGCAGAGCTTCCTGCGTGTTTCGCGTGATCAGTGGCAGGATCATAAGGCTCAAAGTCAGAGCACCGGTCAGCAGAGAATAACCAAGTTTCAGCGTTGTTCCAAAAAACACGCTTCCGAAAAGTCCGAAAATAATCGATGGGATACCGGAAAGTGTCTCAGTCGTAAATTCAATGATCCTTACGATCTTGCCCGGTTTGGCATACTCATTCAGATAAATGGCACTTCCCACACCGATCGGCGTTGCGATCACCAGCGTGATCACGATGATATACAGCGTATTGACAATATTTCCGGCAATGCCGACCGTTCCTTTTCTTGCACTTGTTACCGTTGTCAGAAACTCCAGGCTTACACTTCCGATTCCTCTTACCGTTACATAACAGATGATCATCAGAAGAACAGAAACTGCTATGGCTGCTGACAGATAAATGCATCCGTACAGGAACTTGTCCATGCCATGTGTTTTTTTATTATAAATTGAATTCTCACTTTGCATCGTCGTCTATTCCCTTCTTCAGTATCCGTGTCAGAACCACATTGATCAGCATGATGAATACAAACAGCACCAGACCGATCGTGAATAAAACCTGTCTGTGTAAATCTGCTGCATATCCCATTTCACTTACGATCGCTGTTGTCAGAAAACGAACCGAATTGAATGGGAACGGCGGATTTACCGAACTTCCTGCTACCAAAGTGATCGCCATCGCTTCGCCGATTGCTCTTCCTGTTCCAAGTACGATGGCTGTAATGATACCGGATTTTGCCGCCGGAATCATCACCTTGAAAATAGTCTGGATATGGGAGGCTCCCAAAGCCAGCGATGCTGATTTCAGATTCTGCGGTACTGCTTTCAGTGCAGACTCACTGATATTTATTACCGTTGGGAGGATCATAATCGCCAGTACGATCACAGCTGAAATCAGGTTCGCTCCTCCGGTGAACTGGTGTGTTTTTGAATTTTGAAAGAGAAACAGCTCCAGTTTGTACATTACCGGATTGAGCACCAGGATGCCGACCAGTCCGTAAATAACCGAAGGAATGCCTGCCAGAAGTTCCACCGCCGGTTTTACAACGGCTGCCAGTTTTTTCGGTGCAGCTTCCGCAAGAAAGACTGCGGTCAGAATACCGATCGGCACACCGATCAGGATGGCAAGTGCCGTTCCTACGATCGATGTGAGGATAATGTACAGGATACCGTAGGATGGCGTTGCCGCCGTCGGTGCCCAGACACTTCCAAAGAGAATATCAAGGAGACCGACTTTGAAAATCGCAGGGGTTCCGCTGATGATCATGTAGAGTGTGATCGAAAAGACTGCCGCAACTGCAACAACCGAACATATGGTAAAGATGATCTGTGCCGTTGTTTCTACCGCCGAGCGGGATCCTTTTGCACTTAAAATACTGAATTTGCTTTTCTTATCTTCCATTCTTTACACCAAGCCTTCGTTTTTTCCAGTTAGTCTACAGTGATCAGACCTATGGAGCTGATCAGATCTTTTCCTTCTGCGGAAGAAAGATAGTCAAACAGTGCCTGTACCGGTTCGCTCTGTTCTGAGATCTCTCCTTTTGTCGCCATAACAAACGGGCGGCTCAGGAAATAGTTTCCTGCTTTGATGTTTTCTGCTGTCGGCTCTACACCTTCCAGTTTCAGGGCTTTTACCGTGTCATCCAAGACATCCAGAGATACGTATCCGATGGAGCCCGGTGTGGAAGCTACTTTTGCCATAACAGCTCCGGTGCTGTCCAGTTCGCTTGCATATGTACATTTATCTGCAACATCCAGCAGTTCTTCAAAAGCTCCTCTCGTACCGGAACCTGCTTCACGTCCGATCACAACGATCGGTGCGGAGTCTCCGTCTACATCTGCCCAGTCTGTGATCTCACCTGTGTAGATCTGTGCCAGCTGTTCTTTTGTCAGATTCTCTACTTTTGTATCCGGATTTACTACAACTGCAATACCGTCGATCGCTACGATGTTTTCTACTGCACCATTCTGTTTTTCACTGTCTTCCAGTGCACGGGAAGAGTTTCCGATATCTACGCTTCCGGAAAGAAGGGATTCAATACCTGCGGAAGATCCGGTAAATTCTGCATTTACGGTTACATTCGGATATTTCTCCATAAAAGCTTCTGCAACGGCGTTTGCCAGTTTCTCCATAGAAGTACTTCCTGCCATGGTAATGCTGCCGCTCAAATCTGCGGAAGCTTCACTTGCTGCCTGTGTATCTTTGGCACTGTCTGCAGTGCTTTCAGCCGCCTGGCTTCCTGCCTCTGTCTGTGCTGCGTTTGTATCTGCCTTTGTCTCTGTTGTCGTGCCTGACTGTCCGCATGCTGCCAGACTTGCTACTGTCACTGCACAAATTCCTGCTAAAGCTGTCAATTTCTTAAGGTTCTTCATAATAATAATCTCCTCTCCTGACCTGCTGTGCCGTTTTCGTTTTATTTTTACCAGTTTTTCATTCGGCATCTGTCAGTTTCTGATTTTTCTGTTCTTTGTGAACAACCTTAAGATAACACAAAACCAGCCCACAAAAAGCATGGGCTGGTTAATCCTTGGTTATGTTTTTGTAAAGAAAATCTGCAATTGTAAAGAAATCGTAAAGCTTATCGGAATACGATCTCTCCGGTTTTTTCATCCATACTCTCTACGATAGCGAGAGATTCCAGGTGTACTCCCTGATCACGCAGGGCATCGCCGCCTGGCTGGAAGCCTTTCTCGATCACGATACCGGCTCCGACCAGCTGTGCACCGGAATCTTTTACGATCTGGATCAGTCCCTCCATTGCCTTTCCGTTTGCCATAAAATCATCGATCAGCAGCACTTTGTCATCCGGTCCGAGAAACTCCCTGGAAACGATGATGTCGTAGATTCTTCCGTGAGTATAGGACTCCACCTGTGTGGTATAGACATCTCCTGCGATATTTTTGGTCTGGTTTTTCTTTGCAAATACCACCGGCACATCAAAATACTTCGCCAAAAGCAGAAGCTTATCGAACTTTGGAACATAATTCCCATTCTTCCAGTTAGAAAGCGTTGCCGTTGAAATCCCTGTTTCGGCCGCTACTCTATAATCGGTCAAATTTCTCTTATCCCGAAGCTCTGCATATTTTTTATACAAAATCTGCACCTCCTTTTTAAAAGATATTGACTTTAGCTAAGGTTTCTTATATAATCAAAGTACCACCTAAGTTATTTAAGAAACCAAAGCCCATGTCATTGTTTGTAGCTTAGTTTTCTCAGCTACACTCATACAATAGCATAGTTATCTTAGCTTGTCAATATTATTAGCTAATTTTTCTAAGCTATTCAGGCGGAAAGGACTATAATGTATGAGATTTTCGAACAGCTACTATCTAAATATGGCGTTACAGCCTATCGAGTAGCTAAAGAAACTGGAATTACCACCGCAACCCTTACCAACTGGAAACAAGGCAAATACACGCCCAAACAAGATAAACTCCAGAAAATTGCTGATTACTTCGGCGTATCTTTGGACTATTTAATGACGGGTAATACAACTGAACCGGTAAAAGAAAAAGCTCCAGAACTGACCGCCCGGGACGAAAGAGATATTGAAAAAATATTAAACAATACCCGCGAACAGCTTCTTTCCCAGGAAGGTCTGATGTTTGATGGTGATCCAGCAAGCCCAGAAGCTATTGACTCTATTCTTTCTGCAATGCAGATCGGTATGGAAATGGCTAAAAAGAAAAACAAGGAAAAGTACACCCCTAAAAAATATAAGAAGGATTAGCCTATGGATATAAAGAAAAAGGCTGACGCTTTGGTCCGCAAGCACCAGACACGTAACCCCTTTGAACTTATTCTAGGACTTAATGTTATCCTTGTCTTTGCCCCATTGATAGGAGTACGTGGGTTTTACCAATATTTTCAAAGAAATAATATCATCTATATAGATGAGAATCTGCCACCACACGAACAGGCTTTTGTTTGTGCTCATGAGCTTGGACATATGTTTCTACATAAAAAAGCCAATGCTATTTTTATGGATACACGTACGCATTTCAATACTCACCGATACGAATTGGAAGCAAATAAGTTTGCAATGGATTTTCTTGTCGGAGACGATACTCTTTCTGAATATCAGGAGTGTACCATAGATCAGCTTGCGCGGATCCTGGGATATCAGAAAGAACTTATTGAATTAAGGTTAAAATAGCCTATGGCAAAAAATATTTATAGAAAGGACTAATACACAAATGAGTAAGACCAAAAGCACAGATGAACTCCATTCTCATAAAAAGCAAGCACTTCAAAATGTAGAAGATTATCTAAATAAACTTATTGCTTCTGAAGATTCTCATGATAACGGCAAGGCCGACAAGCTTTGCTATTGGTTAAAGGACTGGATGACCTTTTTGGATTTTGAAAAATCATTTTCTCCTATGAGCCTTAGACGATATAAACGTGGCGAAATTGTAAAAGTTCATCTTGGCTTCAATGTTGGTAGTGAAGAGGGCGGCCTCCACTATGCTGTTGTATTAGACAAAAACAATGCAAAATCTTCTCCTGTTATTACAATTATCCCTCTCACTTCAGTAAAACCACATACCGATGTTACTAAATTAAAAAATGGAAGTATTTTCCTTGGAAATGAACTATTCGCTATGTTAAAAAGTAAAATATCCAGCGAAACAAAAAATTTAAAAGAGAAGATAAAAGAACTCCAGGAATTAGTGAATGAATTGAATGATGAGAACTCAGACAATCAAATGGCCATAATCGATCCTAAGTTGGACATTGCTAATCGTGATCTTGAATTACTTGATAAAATGAAGGCAGAAGTATTAAAAATGAAATGTGGAAGCATCGCACTTGTAAATCAAATTACAACAATTAGTAAAATCCGTATTTATGACCCTAAAACAGATCACGATATTTTAAGTGGTATTAGATTGTCCAATGAAAAACTTGACTTGATTGATGATGAAATTCAAAAAAAATTTACAAATATATAACATATTTGCCTTGACATTTACATAAAATAAGGGTATGATGAATACGCTAAAAACAAAGCCGTATACCGGCCGTATAAAAGACATTGTTTCCAGACAACTGGGAACCGTATTCATTAAAGACCCTACTTCGTTGTAGGGTCTTTTTCGTTTTATCGCACCCATAGAAAGGAAGTGTTCACATGCCACTATTAAAAAATGGTCAGTATACATCTGAAGACTACTGGAATCTACCGGAAGGCACCAGAGCAGAACTCATTGACGGTAAATTCTACGACATGGCACCACCCAGTCGAATCCACCAAAGACTTGTTTCTAAACTAACATCTGTTATTGATCAGTACATTAGTAATCATCACGGAAATTGTCAGGTATATCCTGCTCCATTTGCTGTTAATCTTGACGCAGATGATAAAGACTGGGTAGAGCCAGACATTTCCGTTATCTGTGATCCTAATAAGCTTACCGATCGGGGATGCTCCGGAACTCCTGACCTGATTATAGAGATTGCTTCACCAGCTAGTAGCAAAATGGATTACATCAAGAAAAACGTTTTATATTTAGAAGCAGGAGTAAAAGAATACTGGATCGTAAACCCGATAAAAGAATGGGTTACTGTATATCGTTATGAGGAAGATGCGGCGCCTAGCAATTACACTTTCACGCAGCCGATCACTGTAGGTATCTACAAAAACTTAACTATTACCATTGCAGACTTATTAAACTAAACATGGAGGTACTCACTATGTTATATCCATTTATGACATTGAATGACGGAACTGAAATTGTACATTCAGAAACCATTGAAACAGCTGGAAAGGAAAAAGTTGAGGTACGTATTGAAAAACCAGTGTATGGCGGTTTTCATTCAGCTACCTGCTGGCTTCCTGAATACAAATGGGAAAATATCGACGGCTTCTCTCCTGAGGATATTCAATATTT
>ERZ838516.1711-NODE-1711-length-26928-cov-4.724147_pt1 | contig 26928 bp, 17 predicted proteins | sample MGYA00519910_ERZ838516 | MGnify/ENA primary metagenome ERZ838516 (study PRJEB31850, sample SAMEA3708837) | human gut metagenome | biome: human gut; feature: human-associated habitat; material: faeces | place: China | collected 2014 ... | reverse complement strand
TCATCTCGGACGCCCGAAAAACGGACCGGAAGACAAATTTTCATTAAAACATATCCAGAAACACTTGGAAGAACTGCTAGGTGTACCCGTGAAGTTCGCCGATGACTGCATCGGGGAAAGCGCAGTAAAAACTGCAGCAGACCTGAAACCGGGAGAAGTTCTCCTGTTGGAAAACCTTCGATTTTACAAAGAAGAAGAAAAAGGAGACGAGAATTTCGCTCAAAAACTGGCTTCTTTAGCCGACGTTTGGATCAACGATGCCTTCGGGACAGCCCACCGGGCTCACGCATCCACCGCTGTTATCGCCAAATTTTTCCCGAATGACAAACTATTCGGCTACGTCATGCAAGGAGAATTGGAAAGCGTGGATAAAGTAATGCACAACCCCACCCGCCCGTTCACGGCCATCATGGGAGGCTCCAAAGTTTCATCCAAAATCGATATTATCATGAACCTCATGGATAAGGTGGATAACCTCATCTTGGGCGGTGGAATGACTTACACGTTCAAAAAAGCACTGGGCGGTCATGTCGGCAATTCCATCTGCGAGGAAGATAAGCTCGACCTTGCTCTTGAAATCATGAAACTAGCCAAAGAAAAAGGTGTAAATCTTGTATTGGCAACCGACACTGTCGCTGCCGACGCTTTCGACAATAACGCCAACACCCGGATCGTTCCTTCCATGGAAATTCCCGATGGATGGGAAGGATTGGATGTAGGCCCGGAAAGTATTGCTTCCTTCACCAAGGTCATCGAGCAATCCAAAACAATCCTTTGGAATGGCCCCGTGGGAGTATTCGAAATGCCTAAATTTGCCGTGGGAACCAAAGCCATCGCTGATGCCATCGTGAAAGCCACTGCAAACGGCGCCTTCTCCTTAATCGGGGGTGGCGACTCTGTTGCCGCCATCAACCAATTCGGCTTGGCCGACAAGGTTAGCTACGTATCCACCGGAGGTGGTGCCCTGCTAGAATACATCGAGGGGAAAGAGTTGCCGGGGATCACGGCTATTCGAAGGGAATAATCCCAAGTAAAATATCAAAGAAAACCAAATGGGGCTGTTAATTCATTTTAAACAGCCTTCATTTTGTATTTCTCTACTCAAACGTTGCACTCTTCCAAAGAACCCCTCCCGAACATTCTGTTCTAGATAACACCTCCTTCTCCAACAATTTGTTCGGGATATTCAGTAAATGCACTAAAATAGCAGTAAATTTTTTTAAGTCTACAGCTATTTTATTACACTTAATTCATCGCTAATCTTCAAAATATTCGGTGAAATTACTAATTGGGGCATACCTTTCCCTTGGATTTGGTTACCCCCGTTTGGGCCGTCAAACCTATTATAGCGGAAAATAACTTAAAAAAATTCAAAAGGTCAACTAATTTGCAACAAATTGACTGGATAATATTTTCGATTTTTAGGAATATCTCTTGTTACTTTTCTAATTTATAGCCTTTAGGTCGTACAAAAATCAAAAAATCCTTGATCACGAAATCTTTGAAAAAATTACGATGTTTCTCGCGCCAATAGGCTCCTCCAAGTTTATAAAAACTTTCCTCTAACTTAGTATAAGGTTCTTCAAAGATTATATATATACAATAATACGTTTTCCCCTTTTTCTCGAAATCTTCCCGTTCACTTCCGGATAAATATGTCCATAGCATCCCATCAACCTTATGAAATCGTGTACTTGTTGGCCCAAAAAACTTTATTGGAATTTCAAGATCTTTAAATAAGGAATCCACTTTCAAGCCGATATAGCGCTCCTTATTTTGCAAAAGATTCATCTTTATATACCGTAACGTATCTCCCCCGCAATCCGCTAAACTCACGTGACGACCGTTACTCTCATTTTGCCCCTGACTAACAAAAGCAAACAATAATATTCCAAAAAACAATAATAATTTCCTCATAATCAAATATTACTCGTAAGTTGGAGAAAAGATATAATCCCCTTTCTCCAACAATTTGTTACTTTACCAATTCCTTTCTTTCAGGTTCTACCCAAATTAGAAAATCCTTGATCACGAAATCTTTGAAAAAATTACGATGTTTCTCACGCCAATAGGCTCCTCCAAGTTTAAAAAAATCATCACGTTCAACCGTGTAAGGTTCTTCAAAGATTATATATATACAATAATACGTTTTCCCCTTTTTCTCGAAATCTTCCCGTTCACTTCCGGATAAATATGTCCATAGCATCCCATCAACCTTATGAAATCGTGTACTTGTTGGCCCAAAAAACTTTATTGGAATTTCAAGATCTTTAAATAAGGAATCCACTTTCAAGCCGATATAGCGCTCCTTATTTTGCAAAAGATTCATCTTTATATACCGTAACGTATCTCCCCCGCAATCCGCTAAACTCACGTGACGACCGTTACTCTCATTTTGCCCCTGACTAACAAAAGCAAACAATAATATTCCAAAAAACAATAATATTTTTTTCATAACTTTCTATTTATTTACAATGAAACACCGCTATAATTTCCGAACTCGCATCCATAGTTTTTACGAGAGTAAACACTTGCTCTCCATTCTTTTTGTATAAAAGCTGTACGCCTGCATCAGCTCTCTGCAGAGCGTAAGCCAATGAGTAGATATCCACCTCTACCCCACTATACATTTTTCCTAATTTCACTTGACCATCATAATATCTCTTTCCCACATCCGTACCTCTCACAAAACCCGCATCACTCCCCACAAAATTAGGGTTATTTTCCAAAAATACAGCTGCTTTTTTACGATCCGTTACGGTTATGGCAAATGTATAATCTTTTGCAACAACATAGGAGGTTTTCAAATTAGGAAATGCATACCCCCTTGTACCATCCGATTTCACTTCTTCTTTTACCACCACTTCCAGCAAATTACACACATCTTTTGCGGACGGGGGAAGGATATTTATATATCCAGGATTCGTGGAGATTGGATGTGTATGAATTACAGCATGTGTCAAATTAGAATATTCCATAGGCACATTTTCGGGAGTTCCTTGGTGGTAAAATGCAAGCGTGCTCACTTGCTTATTTTGATTAACATCCCACTCCTTATTCAAAGATACACTATGTTCCAACGTCGGCTCCGCAGCAAATCTGGACAAAAAATCTTTATACGTTATCGTTCCCTCTCCAAAAGGTGTTGCAAAATTTATATCATCCAACAACTCGTTTGTTGTCGCTTTACACTGGTCGTCTGCCTTATCACAATCGATATGCACGGCCGTACAATGTCGCATTCCACATATCGGGCAAGGTACCACGATACAAGGACCTTCACAAATCCGACAACAAGTACAATTATTTCCTCCCGGACATCCGCGAGTTCCATAAGGACATTTATCTTCCGGATCAACAATCCCACCGGAACCCGGATCTCCCGGATCAGATTCCCCTGGTTCGCCCGGAATCCAGATTACCTCCGTTTCACAATGTTCCCCTACGTACTCTTCATAACGGTATACTTCGACAAAAACTTGTTCCCCATGTTCATTTGTTTCATAGTATCCGGAAACGACTACATTGTAAATAGGATAGCAATTAATCTTCACATCATAATATCCTTCAGCACGACTAGATAATACACTTGCTTTTTCTTCTGGAGTCGCAGACCGGACCATATGCGTAATTCGCCCATCCGAATAACGCCAACCATTAGCAAAAGTTCCGTCAAGATAATGGAAATAAATATAACCGTCAAAATCTTCTTGACGATACAAATACACTGAACGATACACGTCAAATTTTTTAGCGTCCATATACTCTTTCGTCGGGGTCTGCGTCATAAAGAAACCTTTTGTTTTACCCGTCTTCTTATCCGTTAATATAACTAAACGTGTCAAAGAATTAATGTAACGATTATCTTTGGTTTCATCGTAAGCGATCGCATTCTCCGGCAACGTGAAAACACGATAAGATTCCGCTCGCAATGGCACCTCAACCACCTCCCGATCACCTTTTCGATAAGCACAAGCGCAATGCCACATAGGGACCATGTTCTTGAATAACGGATGTTCTCCCGTCATTCCTCGACCTAACGGGGTATACTGCCAATGTTCACTATACCATTGAATGGCTTTCCTCACATTCGGGAGATATATCCCTTTCAACATACTACTTAGTTCGCTATTTCCCGTATTATCAAGAGGTATATCCACTTCTTCCCGCTGACAAGCCCAAAATATCAACCCTCCCGCAAATAACACAAGTAATAACATAATTAATCGATTTTTTTTCATAGGCATTCAATTTTTTAATTTGACATGATATGTTTTGCACTCCCCAAGTAACTATATAACTCGGGGGACAACACTTTTATCTCTTTGTTTAACAATTTGTTAGCCAATACCATGGCACGCTCTCGATTACCTGCTTTTTCCCACATCATCATTTGCAAATAAATGGGTTTAAAACGATTAGGAATCAAATATCTCGCCCGTTGCCATGCCTCCTCTGCCAAACACAATTTTCCTTGTTTCTCCTGCACAATTCCCCACTCGATATAACAACCGTATGAATTGTACAACTGCATACCTCTTCGGGCAACCTCCTCCGCCATTTCCAAACACCCTTGCTTATTCAGCAACAAAGCACAATTAGGTAACACTCTCGGGGTATTCATCAACGACAATAACTTCGTATGAGGATATTCAACGGGGATCTCCTGTTGTTTCCAACACTCCTGCCATACTCTTGTCGCTCGATGATAAGAGCAAAGTTCTGATGCGTACAACCACCCATAAAGTACTACTTCAAAAATAATCAACCACTTACCGTCAAAACTCCAGACTTGTTCACGAGACGAAGAAAGCAATGCCACAATTATCACGATCATCCCTCTCAATTGCAATTGAGAGCCAGGATAAGAAAATAAAGAGAAGACAAACCAAGCAAGTGCTACTCCTTTTAACGCTTGCGTAAGGGCATCTCTCGGAGCTTCAAACTTTTTCTTCTTAAATAAAAAATACATCAATATAAGCAATAGGACCCCACCTTGCACCCCTTGTTCAACGAAAACTCGCAGGAAATCGTTAAAAGCATACCGATTCTCGTCCGCCAGCCTTTTCTCTGCCGAGGTTCCCCCTTGCTCGAAATAACGTCGTTGGTAATCCATATAATCCTTCTGGAACCCATTAATTCCCCGCCCGAAAGGTTTTTCTACCAACATCTGCCCAGTAATTTTCCAAATCAGCAATCTCCCCGATGCTGACTCTCCTTTATTGCGAGTACTCCATCCCGCTAGCAACAAAACGACTATTAAAGCAACACTCCATACCCAACAGGATAACCTGCACGATTGCTTTGTGTATTGATACAACAAATACCCGTTTCCCACGGTAAAGCCCAACCATGCAGAACGAGAATTTCCAACATACAAGAGGCCTAGCGACAGGATAACTCCCATCACAAGCACCCCTTTTATCCACTTAGAACGATACATTCCAATCTGTCCGCAGGACAGCACTGCTACACAAGCCACGAAACAGCACCACAATCCCGTATTCCCCAAACTACCACTCACCAGACTCATTCCCATCCCCGGATAGAAACAATTAGTCTGTTTCACAATTCCATAACACAACTGCCACAGCAATAAAAACGGAAAAATTCCCAATATTACTCGTATGTGTTCCCGGCTAGAATTTCTCACTGTCACATATAATAATCCACATGCCACGTGCATTAACAAAACCTCCCTATCAAGGCATTCCCAAGACAGGGCGATCAGTACTGTCTGATAACAACTATAAAGCAAAACAAGCACATCCACCCTTGACAACATAAACCGCACATTCCCATCCACCCGGTAACGATAAATGAACATCATCACCAAATAAATCCCTTGTACTAGAATTAAGTCAAAAGATTTGATACCTTGAAAAAAAGCCGTATTTCCCGTACTTACCCAAGGGGAGAAAAGGTAAGCCAGAATAAATAAGAAAAATAATACAAACAATTTTTTCACTTTACCAAAATCTTATCTTATTATTTTCAATCGTAAAGATTCGCTCTTCCTTACCACTTGTATGATTATGTAACCATAGTAACGCATTTACCGGGACATTATCATACTCTATATTGCACGACGATGGAGATTTCATACCCAAGGAAACCCAACCATTAAAGCCATAATAAAATAGCTCATATTCATTTCCTTGATAGATACCATTTCCATCTCCCCGAGGCAGGCAAGTGATTGTTGCTAAATTCACCGATTTCAAAAAATCTATCTCGATTCTATTTTTACGATTAACGGAAATATTCGTCAGGGGATCTTTATCAAAACCAGCAGCATAACAAAGATCAACTTCACCTTGAATGGTGTTCCCCTGTCTATCCACAAATGCAAATTCTGCAATATCGGCATGTGTGGGATGGGAGATTCTCCAATATCGATAATTTTGGGTAAATTTTAATTCATTTTGAATATAAACGACACTATCAACCACATTGTAAGCAATCGTATCCGCTAGAAAAAAATCACTCCTATCAGAAGCCTCGATAATGATCCCCCGAGCCTGTTTTGAATAGCGGAGTAAATTGTTATTAAAAGGATATTTTCTCTCAATACGTAATTCACGCCGGATATTCGTGTCTGGAACCAAATGTTGTATACTTCCATCAAGATGTAAAATAAACGGGTAATCGAACGGCACCATTTCTTCTTTCTGATAATACACAGGCAAATAGACTATTTTCTTCCCCATGTTTTCAAATTTTACACGTGAAGATTGAACCTCTCCCAAAACGACAGGTTGCCAGATCAAATCATTAAACACGCACAGATAAGCATGGAACACAGGAATAGTTTTTTCCCGTCGGAAAGAAAGAGAGACATTAGCTGTATGCATATAATCATTACTTACATCTTTGTAAAAAGGATTTTGAAAGAATTCAGGTATATACTCACCTCGTACGGGAACAGGTGTTTGATTTCGAGAAAATGTTTTTTGATACACTTTTGCAGCTTTACGATCTTCTCTACCAATGAGATCAATGTATTTGAATTCGCCATTCACCACTTTATTCCAACAATGGAAACCATTCCGGTTGGCATAAAAAGGCATGATATGCATTGAAGAAGGTATACACGAAACCCTTGATTTAAAATTCTCTTGTAACGCATTATATAAACATTCGGAGTATAGGTTTTGTTTCAATATTTTCCGCGATAATTGATGGCTCAAATGATTCTGAGCATTCGGAAGGGCAAAGTTATTTCCTAAACTAGATATATTATACTTCACATTCCCCATGTCATCAAGTCCCTTTAAAGCCAACGAATCTAGTTTCAATGAATCCCTCCACAAATCCAATCGTTCACTTTCGAAACGATAAGGAAGTAGATGTTCCAAAAAAATATAGAACGGCAAATTTTGCAGCCAAGGACATTCGCTCATACACTCAAATGAACGATCAATATGACGAATGAGAAAATCAGCTTTCACCGTTTTCAAATCTTCTACTTTACAAGACACATCCCGTATCCACTCCATGCTGCACAGGGATATCTCTAGAATTTTTTTATTGAAGTAAGACGAGGTTGTATCTTCATATATTTTTTCTCGATATCGGTTAATGACATCTCCTTCCAATGTGTAATGCCCAGGCATATTTTCAATCAGAAATATGGCTGCTCGTAATTTTAGCGAATCCGCAGAATTTTTGGAATAATGTTGAAGCACCTTTTCTAACTCCCCACGATTATCACCTGCAAATCGTAGGGCTACTTCCAATGCTTTATTTTCCGGTTTGCATGAAAACAACACGCAAAATATATAAATACAATATAATAATTTCATAAATTTACACAGATGAAGGCTCCCCCCCCCTTTGAAATCAAAGGGGGGTAGTACTTTTGTTTTTATGAAGAAATGTAGTATGCTTGTTTCACATTTACATCTCTTGCGTGGTTGTAAGTTAGGCTATTCTATAACTCCTTCTGCAACAGCTCCCCCAACACCGGATCGGAAGGTCTACGAGAAGAGGCATCCCATACTTTTCCTGTCGGGTCCAAGATAATAAAACGCGGAATCCCATGAACAGCCATTTGTTGCATCAAAGGATGTTTATATGCCCGGGAACATAACAACTGTTCTCCATCCATATCCTTTTGCTTTACAAACTTTTTCCAAGTATCAACATGTGTATCCAACGAGATCGAAACCCATACTAACGGTAAATCTTTCAACCGATCTTCCAACCTCTTGGCATAATTAATCTCAGCAACACACGGATTACACCCCGTGGACCAAAGATCAACAAACACGTATTTCCCTTTGAATTCAGATAAACAAATAGTATCTCCATGAATATTCGGGAAACTATATTTACTAAAATCAAGTCCTGACATATCCCGATACACACTTTTTTTCAATTCTTGAGCGCATACAGCCAATTCGTTTTTTCCCGCTTTGGATTTCACGATACACTTTGCTTTTTGAAGTCGTCCCTCCAAACCCTTCACGTTTCCTTGTAACAATTCTAACTTTATCGCTCGTAACAAATAAGCCTCCTTTAACACAGGATCCTCAATCACACTCGCCATATCATTTAAGTAAGTTACACGAGAACCTATCTTAATTTTTTCATTTCGTACCTGGGCGTACAACCACTCTTGAAACAAAGCAAACCAATCTCCGGTAAACGTCAATTCTCTGACCCATTTCACGTTCAACACGGGATCACTGTAATCAGGAGCCACATCGGGAGGATTAAAAACTTTCCCGAAAGCCTTCGAACGCAGTATCATCATATACAGATTTTCCAGTAACCGGAATTGCATATATCCCTTGACTATCTGTTGATCTTTCATTGATAAACCAGAAGTTTCAATCACTTTTTCCCGCTCTTGATACCCACGATACAACGCCTCGGCATAAGGTTTTGTAAACGTTTTTATCCCGTCTGTTTTCGGCTTAAACTCTTCCGCTAACACACGTCGTAATAAATTATTTACCCCAGCATAAGAGCCTTGAAATTTCTCATCTTGAGTCAAATCAAGATTAATCTTCGCTCCCGGAGCCACAAACAAATTACCCGAAAAAACTTGCCGACCGATACTTATCGATAAAAACATAGGTTCTTTGACTGGAAAAGTAATACTATATTCTCCGCTGACATCAGCCTCCACCAACCGTTGTGTCATCCCAACTTGCCGTTCAACCAAAAGGTGCATCGGTTTTCCAGACGCTACTCGTCCTGTTATCGTCACAACCGTATCCTGTTTTTGAGCTATCGCACAAAAGGACAAAACCAAAACAAGTAATATTAAAAATACCTTTTTCATGTCTCCCTCAATTTAATTTAGAACGATATTTCGCAAAAAACTCTTTCGTAATATTCTTCATCTTATCATTATCCAATGCATTTATCATTCTTTCTTCCAAAGCGACATAACGTGCGATCTGTTCTTCACTTCCTTTTTCTATGATAAAATCAAGGAAAGGAGCTTTCCACAAAAAAGCATGCGGCAAATTCTGCACATCTTTTTCTAACAGACAAAGCATATCGTCTATATTCTGGCTATTCTGAGCTTTCACAAAGTGAAGAGATAAAAGGATGCCTTCCTTACCGATAAAATCAACCGTCTCTAACTGCTTACTCAAAAAAGCAAACAGATCATCCATCAGAGCACTGGATTTCAATCCCGTAAGTAAACCATAATAATTATCATACAATCTTTTATCCACCACCTTCTTACCGATTTGCTTATCGAAATCTGCTTTATGAGCTAGTATATAAGCAAATCGCTCGTCTTGAGGACCAACTTCATCTTGATCATACAGATACCAATTCTCCGGTAAACATTTTTCTTGATCGGAAAGCTGTTTGAACTCTTCCCCTGTTAATGCCTTCACCTCATCCCGGTCTCCAGCGTCCTCCAAACTTTTACGATACAAAGTACGTTGTTCCACATCTAATTTTCCCTCTTTATAGAGCTTTTCCAGATAATAACGGGAAGTCTTTTCTTCAGCTCCCCGTTTAACACATGCCATGAAGTTTTCTGTTTTCCGGGAACCCACGATCCGGTGTTGCACGGTTCCATCGGGACGAATCATCAGGAATGTCGGGTAAGATCTAACATGAAAACGCCCGTTTAAATATCTCCCCTCTCCTTTCTCCATATCATATTTCACATTCACGAAATGCTCGTTGAAAAACTCACCCACCTCCGGAAGAACAAAGACATTATTCAGCATATATTTACAGGGACCGCACCAACTGGTGTAGCAATCTACAAAAACAAGTTTGTTTTCAGCCTTTGCTTTATTTAGTGCTTCCTGAAAAGTTAACTCTTGAAATTGGACTCCCTGTTCTTGAGCTTCAAGCCGTGAGAGGCTACATACTATCAAACAAAATATCAGAATTTTTTTCATCATAACCCTATTTCTTAAATTATTTTTCTAATTCCGCATCCAGTAATGCCTTTAACCTCGGATCAGAAGGACGAGGAGAATCAATCGTAACCACCTTTCCTTGGCGATCAAACACCATAAAACGAGGAATCCCCTTAATTTTATAATCTTTGACGATCTGGCTCCAGCCACTGGCAAACAATTGTATGCCTTCCAGTCCCTCTTTATCCAACACATCCAACCAAGCCTGATGATCTTTCTTTTCATCCACGGACACTCCTATAAAAACAACATCTTTACCCCGCATCTCTTCTTCTAGCTTAATTAAATACGGTATCTCTTTCCGACAAGGACCACACCAAGTTGCCCAAATATCCACCACGACCACTTTCCCCTTGAAATCCGAAAGAGAAACTAATTTCCCGTTCCGATCTGGATAAGTAAAATCCGCTGCTTTTGCTCCCTTATTCCCCACGTATAATTTAGCACTCAGTTCATCCATCCTCCGATGATGACTTCCTGTTGTCAAATACTTAGAAAAATAAGTTACGATCTCATCATATTTCTCGTACGTTTTCGCCCACCCGGCATGCTTTAACACGATCTCCGCCTTCAGTAGATCACACGGAACCCATTCCAATTGATCAACAATGGTTTGCTTCCGGTTAAGCTTTTGCAATGCGAGATTCGTGTAGCTCATCAAATAATCTACCCCGTAAGGCTGCCGCAACAAGCTGCTGTCGTTCAATTTATCTTTCGACACTAACGTAGAATAATAATCAGGATAATCCCCCGGCTCAGGACGACATCCTCTCATCACAGCCCGATCCACCTTGACAGCCGACAATATCCTCAATGCAAAATACTCCACGTCATACTCCACGGTTTGCCTCAGCAACTCTTCAAAAAACGGATTCTCAGAACGAATCTCCCTTTTAAACACCCCTGCTTTCGGCAAAAAATCCATGTAATACGGGAATAACTCTTTATACGTGAAAAAGATAAAATCCTTATGATCCACTCTCCGACGCACTGGTTCAAATATGCTCTCCCACCGGGCTAGCAATAAATTCTCGGGAGTATTACGATTCGTTATAACCAACGTATCTTCCAATATATTCACCTCTGCCCAGTCTCCTGCCTCCAAATAAACTCGGATTCGTTCACTCGTTTTTTCACCCCCAACCGTGTAGAATCCGGGACGAGCAGGCTCTATCGCAAACCCGTACCACCCGTTCTTCCCCACCCGGGTTTTACTAATCAACGTCTCGGCCCCATCCACCACTTCATACAACCCAACCTCGTCCATTTTTTCCCGATGCACCTGTCCCTTCACTTCGGCAAAGGCGTCCAATGACAGTTTAGCCAACTCATTATCATGTTCATGTAACTTATTCCCACTACCACAAGCGGCAAAAAGCAACGCAATACAAAGAACAAAGATCTCCTTGATTACAATAAAAACATTCAATTTCATATTGTTACATTTTTCTCATCCATGTTCATTAAAAGCATTACTTGCCTAACGCTCCCTCCAACATCTTTTTCAAAGCTGGATTCGAAGGACGAGGAGCATCAAAAGAAACCACGTTCCCCTTCCGGTCGATCACGATAAAACGCGGGATCCCGTTAATCTTGTAATCCTTTGTAATTTTACTCCAACCACTAGCAAAAACTTGAATACCCCCTAACTTCTCCTGCTCTATAAAATCTAACCATTTTTGTTTATTTCTAGCCTCATCCACGGACACTCCCAAGAAAACGACATCCATACCCTTCATCTCCTCCTCCAACTTTTTCAAATGCGGGATCTCTCCCCGGCAAGGAGCGCACCAAGTTGCCCAGACATCAATCAACACCACCTTACCCTTAAAATCAGAAAGTGACACTTGTTTACCGTTCACATCCGGATAAGTAAAATCAGCAGCGACACCACCTGCACGGGTCTTGTACAACTTAGTTCCCACCGCTTCCGCTCGGGCTTTTAAAGAGGGAGATAACCAATATTTCTCGAACTTCTTCATCCCATCCAAATACTCCTCGTACGTGCGATACTCAGAGAAAAAACGACTTACAACAAACTCTCCTCTCAGCCGATCACTTGGGATCGCCTCCAAACAAGTCTGCTCGTACAGGGCCTTATCCGCCGGATTTACATCCTTCTCGTTCACGGCAAAAATAGAGTACAATCTCAGCATCGTAATTCCATTCGGAAAATCCAACACTCGTTCATCCGCAAATTTCTTCGAATTAATAATCTGCTTGTAATACTCAGGTCGATCAGACACCTTCGGATGTTTCGATCGAGGGGTTTGTAAAAAAACAACAGCATAATAATCCGTGGCATAATCAATCCACTCTCTCAGCAATGCATCGAACTCCTTGTTACCACTCTTCAAACCAGCCTTCAACTCCGACAACCCGGCAACAAACTTTTCAAAATCAGGAAAGAAATCCTCATACGTGCTGAATACTCTATCAAAAAACACACTCTTCAGCCATACATGATAAGCATATTCCACCCATTTATACAATTGCACGTTCTCCCTCGTGTTCTTGCCTATCAAGTTAGCCTTGTTTTCCTGTAACTCGATATTTATTTCTTCCCCCCCTTTCACGTACACGGGGAAATTCATCCGCTCATCCTCCCCTATCACGTAAAACCCGGGTTTCTCGGGCTTAACTAGAAAACCGAAACTACCATCCGCCTCCACCCGACTTACCGCACACACCACCGGAGTCCCATCCACGGTCTTAAATAATTTAACCTGTGACAACCATTGATCCTTCACTTTTCCTTTGATTGCCGTGAAATCCTGAGCACACACTGCTACAACACAGCAAACTGCCGTGATCAATAATAATACCTTTTTCATACAATAAATGATTTATCTTTTTATTTTATATCCGCTCTAATTCGTTCCAAATCAAAACCTGCCCCTTTAAGCACATACTCCATCAATGTATAACGCGCTTGCACGTAAGGATAAGCTTCATATTTCTTCATAAACTCCTCCTTATCGTAATCCAGAACGGCATCCAGATAAGCAGCAAAATCATTTTCTGCTGTCGGGACATTATAATAAGTTTTTCCATCGGATTTATATGTAGCCAATGCCAATAATCCAAAATTCTCCGGACAATTTTGCTCCACGTAAGCTTTATACTCGTCATAACTGTCCAACTGTTTATCCATAGCCGCAATCACATTATTAGCAAGGTTTACCTCGCTCTCCCATTTTTTTCGTTCTGTTTCCGTTAAATCATCTCTTTCCAGTTGAGCTAAGGCCTCTTCCTTTTTTCCCATGTAAAGAACTTTCATATCATAATAGGATTGCATATTATTTACTTTCAACAACCGATCCGCATAAGAAGGCACGAACGTTTCATAATTTACCCCCCAACATTCTTTTATTATAGCCGGTGAAGCCGATGTATTTTCGAATGCCTTAGTTACAACAGATTGAAAACTGGACAAAGAATCTTGCAAAGCACCATAACAAATTTCATGTAAAAATGCCCGTTGGAAGAGAGAATCCGGATTTGATTGCTCGTATCCATTCAAAGCGAAACCTAAAACCCCAAACCCGCGATAAACATACATGGGCTTCGTTCCCTTTTCCATATCCTGCACGATCAAGATTGCCGGGATAAATACGTCAACCCCATCAAGCCAAGCCAGTAACTTCTCGTTCAGCAACTTCAATAGCGGCATCATTGCAGCCTTACTTTCCGGATTAGTAACATCAACCTTATTAAACGTGATCTTAGTCTGGATATTGGCAATTTCTGTCATATCGTAATCCAAACGAAGCACTTCATAATAAAACTTCGGATCTCCGTTTTCATCTTTCCATCCCCGATCCTCCATCCCGATCGTATCCTTGTAAAAAACTGCAAGATCATATTTCTCATATAGGCGATAAATCATATCATCCACTTCGTCCATATTTTCCGTAGGAGTAATAACATACCAGTTTTTCACTTCCATCGGAGTCAACGTTTCCTCCTCGGAACATGCTATAAATACTCCTATTAACAAAATATAAATTAATTTTCTCATAGCGTTTCCTCCTCTTCTTTTTCAATTACAAAATTTGCCGTAACTCCGCCTCTCACAGGGTTTTTCATATTACCATCGCAAAATTCGATGACACTTTGCGGGATAGGGATCATCCATGAACCAAAACTATTATCATTATATTCTTCCAACGTTGTCTCTCCCACCTTCTCGGCTATTACGCTCCCACCTGCATCCGTTGCAATTTGATAACATACATGTTCTATGGCTCGTTTACATGGATAAGTATTATTCACAGCATAACGACGAAGATCAAACCAGCGATGTCCCTCATAACATAACTCTTTCCGCCGTTCTAATCGTACAAAATCAACAAGTTCCTTTCCTCCAGAAGGAATCGTTGGCATCTTTTTATAACGATATTGCATCAAACTCCTTAACGTATTTACAGCTTCCGATTGTCCCAAACAAGCCTGTGCCTCGGCCTTATTCAAAAGGATCTCGGGATATCGTAACCACCCTCCAGTTGATGCGGGGGTTCCGGTATTTGCATAAACAACCGTATCCATACTTACCGGATCATACTCGGAAATAGATATTTCTGACTTATACTTTCGGGGAACCAAATTCTTCGCATAACGCGTCCGACTGAAGAAACGGTTTAAACGATAGTCATTCTCATCAAACAATCCCTCGAATTCGGGTGAACAAGCATACGACCAGCCGTTCTGTTTCACCGTACGAGTCGTTATCATAATGATTTCACCAGTGGCTAATAAATGATCTATATCTATTCGACTAGATACCTCTAACTCTGCATCGTCCCCAAAAATCCAATACGCCTCGTGTGGCCCATGGGAAAATATCGTCTCCACGGATTCCAAAGTTGCAAAAGATTCGGTGACAGGCAAAGAACTCAAACTCTTCACCCCGTATCCCTCTATCTTATTCGCAACCTCGATACAATCTTCATATCTTTCCATGTATAGATAAACCCGACTCAACAAAGCGTAACAAGCATCGATACTTCCATGTTGGGCATTTTTCCTAGGCGAAGACAACAACTTAAAGAATTCGATTGCTTTTTTCAAATCTGACTCGATAGACGCGTAAACCTCACCTACCGTATTTCGTGAATAATAAATATCGATCACTTCTTCCGACAATTTTAAAGGAACACCCCAAGTAGCATTCGGATTACTCTTATCGTATGGAGCCCCGTATATATTTGTCAACATAAAATAATACCAAGCTCTCAAAAAATAAGTCTCTCCCCCCACTTGATTCAACGTCTCCTCCTCGCCGGACTTATGCTTTGACCGTTGTTCCGGTATGGCTGAAATGATCGAGTTCAAAACAGCGATACGTCTATAAAAGTCCGCCCATATATAATCTTGCACCGCTATCCCCGTCAAACCGATAGCGGGATCATCCGCCCATCGGTAATATCCTGCCACGATTTGCCACGATCTTGTTTTATATTCCTTTGCAACCGGAGCTGGAGCTTCTTTTATATCATCATCCATCAAATGGATACACGTCATAAAATCTCGATTCTGTGTCTTATTTCCAAATGTAGCTATTGCCGCTCCCGGACAAATCGTCATGGCGGGGTCTTGGTAACCACTTCCCAACAACAACTCCTCCAAATCCGAAGCGGTTTCAATATAAGCCAAATTTTGTGAATACTCGTTCAAAAAATCTTTACATGAGGTAGATAATCCACAAAATAAAACTACAAACCATAATATACTATATTTTTTCATCGTATACCGTTTTAAAAAACAACATTCAAATTAAGCGAATACTTCGGACGGACAGATATATTAACCACGCTGGAAGTTCCAGATTGTTCCGGAGATTGCCCCTTCAGGTCCTTACTACACCAAGTAAACAAATTCGAACCGGACAAGGATAAATAACCGGAAGAAAAACCTAACTTCTTAGCCAACGCCCTTGGGAACAAATAACGTAAGGACAAAGATTGCAAACGCAAATAATTCCCGCTCGCGACCCTCAAGTCTGAATCATCATACATGGAATATATCGTAGCACTACCACTTGGCTCCCATTCAACTTTATATTTATTAGCATTCCACCATCCTTTATCCTGACCACCTTCTATATCCAGAGCCGGAATATCGGTTATTTTTTCATCTCCCGGATTTCTCCAACGATTCACAAACTCCCGGCGCAAATTTTGCATCGGTTTGGGAGACACCGCACTATATTCTCCGGAAGCAATTCGTAACAATCTAATTTTATTACCGATGCTATAAGAAAAATTAACCGTTAAACTAAAACTTCGGTAACCAAAATAATTATTAAAACCACCTTGAAGAACAGGCACCCGAGTTCCGGACTCATCCAGCACGGCCAACCACACATCCTTTTTAGACAAATTCTTGTACTTTTCATGTAATTCCTCCGCCCGATCTGCCTCCAAATCCTTAAATGTCGGTTTCCCTTGATTATCCAACCCGGCATACTTGAATGAAAAGAAAGTGTTCAGCGGGGTTCCGGATAATTGAACAGAACCATTCAAAAACTGCGACAGAGTCAATTCATCCTGTAACGTTTTATCTTTCCGTTTGATACGATCGTTTAACAACTTATTCAATGTCTGCCCGATCTGTGGATCAAAACGCCAGACAAAACCTCTTTTCCCATTAGCCGAGACAGCTCGGTTAATCGGATTAAAGTTCAAAGACAACTCTATACCTTTGTTTTCAACATTACCGGAATTCACGACATAAGTTGTCACCCCATTCACATCACACACGGTCTTGGACAAAAAGGCATCCACGGTCTTTTTATAATAACCGGAAATAGACCCCTGAATTTTATCTTTAAGGAAACTGAAATCTATCCCGGCATTAAAAGAATACGTCTTTTCCCATTTTAAATCAGGATTAGGGAACTTCTCCACAGTCGAAGTATATCCTCCTTTTGAAGAATTATACCCACCTTTATTGATAATCAATTGAGTCGGTTGATTATTTTGCATATTTCCCTGAATACCATAAGACACGCGTAAAGCCAGATTATTAATCCAACTCACATTCTTCACGACATCATTCGTCATATTCCAACGCCCGGAAAAAGACCATACAGGGAAAAGTTTCTCGTTACTACGACTCCCGAATGCGTTAGACCAATCGGCTCGGGAATTCACGTTAAAAATATACCGATCCTTGTAACTATACGTTAGCGTAAGATAAAACGACGTTGTATTCGTCAATGATTTACTATATTTCGGATAATTCCGAATCACCCAATCAAAATATTTCGGATACTTGGAATAATCCTCCCCTTTTAACGCGGCGAAAGTCATTCCCCGATCTTTCAGATACCCCCGCTCCGTGTTTGCCGTAGTATTATATTTAGAAGATGACAATTCCCAACCGATAGAAGCATTCGTAAAATGGTCCTTATTTTTATCCCAAAACTTGCTGTAATCCGCTTGTACCCGGAATGTATAAGAACTACTACGATTAGAATTTGTTTTCAACTCCCCACCAAAAGGACATTCACTCCTAGTCATGGACGAATTCGCATCTTTCAATTTAAGGATATAATTCGAGTTCTCGCCATACCACGTTTCATCATCGGAAGTTCCCATGGAATAAGAAGCCGTACCTATTAACTTGAATGCATCTGTAAAACGATACTGGACTTGTGCATTCGCACTCGCATTCCTCTGATTAATTGTATAATCAGACTCCTCCATTTCCCGAATGATATTAAATGGATAATTCCCCTTTTTATACGTGTACAACTCCCCGTCCTCACCGTAGAGTGGAATCGCCCGGGTCATATTATAAGCATAATTCATAATACCAAGTTCACTGGGGTTATAGGTTTTATCCTGAACATTACCGGAAACACCGAATTGCATTTGCAATCTCTTATGTTGCACTGTTACTCGTACACTCGCCGTGTAACGCTCATTCTTCTCCCCTTTAATATTCCCCTCTTCATTTGCATATCCAAAAGAAGCATAATATTTAGCACTCTCATTTCCCCCGCTGATACTCAACGAATGATTATGCGAGAACACATCCCGACATAAAAGATCAAGCCAGTCCGTATTCAACGTCTCGTAATAAGCGGAACGCTCTTTAAAATCATTGAAACTGATAGAACCATATTTAAAATAATCCAGATATGCCTTCTCGTACCCGGTCCAATCCGTAAAACTATTGTACATACCAGTATAACGGACTCCCCGTTCCATCAATTCCCGAGAAACATCCACTCTTTCTTTGGAATTCATCAAATTCACCCCTCTATCCGAATACCGGGGACGAGTGGAAAACGTACCTGTCAACGAATATGATAACTTCGGGGGACCCACCTTCCCTTTTTTCGTGGTGATGACGATAACTCCATTGGCAGCCCGCACCCCATACAACGCCGTGGCGGCCGCATCCTTCAACACGTCAATCTGCTCCACGTCATCCGGATTCAACCCGGCAATAGCGTTCCCCAACAAATTCACGAAATCCAAATCATTCAACTGTTGAGGATCGATATTCACCGGATCTTGCTGAATAATTCCATCCACTACCCACAACGGTTCCTGATTACCCAAAATAGAAGAAGTTCCCCGTATTCTCAATTTCGGAGTAGCTCCCACCTGACCGCTATTCTGCATAAAAGTCATACCGGGAATACGTCCTTCCAGCATCTGATCAATACGATTCACGCCCGGGACATCAATATCACTCATTTTAACAGTTGTAACAGCTGCAGTCAAATGTCGCCGATCAATTTGCTGATAACCGGTCACCACGACATCCTCCAACTCGTTCATTTTCTCTCTCAACACCACTCTCAAGCTATCCGTCCTCTCCGTAAAATTCATTTTCTGAGTCTCATAACCCACGAAAGAGAACTCCAATGCCCCCTTAACCACGGGCAATGTCAATACAAAACGCCCCTGATAATCCGTCGCCGTCCCTAAAGCCACGGAAGATTCCGAGCATAATTTTACGGTTACACCCGGTAAAACATCACCCGAGTTCTCATCAATAACTATTCCGACTATTCTCTTGCCTTTTTTTACATCCTCTTTCTTATCCTCCTGTTGAATCACGATCAAGTCTCCCCGGAACTTGTACGTCAATCCCGTTCCTTTCAGAATCTGTTGCAACACGTTTTCCACCGTCTCGTTTTTCACGTTCACGGACAACTGCCCCAAACGATCCGTCAACTCCGTGTTAAAAACAAAATACAGATTCGTTTGCTTCTGAATCTCGTCAAACAAGGCCCGTACCGCCACGTCTTTCAGATTCAGACTGACTCTTTCCTGTTGAGCAAGCGATTCCGCCGAAACAGAAAAGGTGAACACACACATTAAAATCCAGAAAAGTTTCATCACTTTTTCAATTTTTTCTCTCATGCCCCGTGGCAATCGAAAACATAATCGTTTTTTTTTCATACATTTGTGGTAATAAATTCAACATTCAATAAACCCTCACGGTTCCAATGCGAGGTTTATTGTCTTCTTGAAATAAAGACGGAGGGTTTGCCGACCTTCCGTTTTATCTTGATACACATACGGTTCTATCGTTTATCGTAAACACGACCCCCGTAGCATCCGTTATTGCGTGTAAAATATCTTCAATCTGTTCATAACGTTTCATGTGTCCCGAAAAATGCAACTTCTTGGCACTCTCCGACTGGAAAAACACCTCCATGTCATACCATAAAGAAAGAGTATTCATGATATTTTCCAGTGTCTCCCGCTCGAACACGAAAATTCCTTTTCGCCAAAGAGTATATAAATCGGGATCGACCGTTTCAATTTTCATATCACGGGAATTCCGGTCATAAAACGCAAGCTCGTTCGGTTTCAACACGAACTCCCGGTCCGAATCCTGACCTCGAATCCCTACTTTTCCTTCCACCAGCACGGTACGAACCCCATCAGCACCAAGCGTATTCACGTTAAATGAAGTCCCGTACACCCGTACCTGTACGTCATCCGTAACCACGATAAACGGATGTTCCGCATCTTTTGCCACCTCGAAATAAGCCTCTCCTTTCAAGTACACCCGTCGTTCCGACCCGGTAAAAGCCACCGGATACCTTAAATCCGTCGCTGAATTCAAATACACCTGTGTCCCATCTGCTAATTGTAACTTAAACTCACCACCCTTGGGAATCCTCAACACATTCGTATCCACATACTCTGACACAACCGAATCCGAATACACCAGCATTCCGGAACTTTGTTGAACTTCAACACCCCTACCGGCCTCGATCATTTTATCCTTTTCCTTCTCCAGTATCACTTTACCTCCACCAACAACCTCCAAAACAGGACTCACCTCCCGTTTCACGATTTTCGTATTTTGAGCCACCGGTATTGCTTGCTCACCTCCACGAGGAAACAACAGCCATACCCCAGCAACAAGCAAAGGTAATGCAATTACAGCCGCATACTTGATCCATGTAGTCATCCGTCGTTGTCGCCCAAGCCCGTTTTTCACACGGAAAGCCTCCCAAGCCCGAGTCGTATCCACCTCTCGAAATATCCCGTATTCCTCCGCGAAACGAGTATCTTTCCGCAATCTCTCGAACAACTGTTTATGCTCTTCCTTCTCCTTCATCCAACTATCCAACAAACGCTGTTCGTCCGGCATGATCGTTCCAGAGAAATACTTTTGAAGCAAATGACCTATTTCATTTTTATAATCCATATCTATGATCATATTTTACTCCTAATACGACCACGAAAACAAAAAGAGGGTATCCGATTTAAAAAAATTTACCGACTAATAATAAAAAATGTGCATCACCCAAGCGCTTTCTTAAATATTGCATGGCATTTTTCTTATAGGACTTCACGGTAAGTACTGATAAAGCAAGCAGTTGAGCAATCTCCTCGTTCTTCTTCCCTTCCAAGTGTAACTCAAACACCGCACGACTTCGCTCCGGCAATTCCTGCACCACGAGATGCAACTCCCGGTACATCTCCTCTTCTGCCATATCCAACTCATCCCATTCATGTTCCTCTTTCATGACCGCCGTAGCATATCGATCTTCTACAACTTGATGTTTTAAATAATCCATACACCTATTCGCCACGGCATTATAAAGAAAAGCCCTGAAACCGACATACGAGTTAAACTCCTTATCTCCCTCCCACACATTCACGAAAACCTCCTGCACAATATCCTCCGCCACATCCCGTCGCTGTACTCGCCTCATGGCATACACAACGAGATAATTAAAAAAACGTAGAAACAACTCATGAAAAGCTTTTTCCTGTTTTTCGTTTATTTGACGGATAAATATACTATTCAAATCATCCATTGACACCAAATAAAATTTTACACCCGAGCATCACAAATATACGACTTTTTTCAAAATCCCTTCCTTTCTCCTAATTTCAGTTTTTATCTTTATCTTTGCAAGCAGAAAATAGAAACATGGACTTTAGCATTAATATAAAAGAAATATTCACCGCCTTTATGGTTCTTTTTGCCGTGATCGACATCACGGGATCAACCCCCATTATTATCGGGCTCAACAGTGCAGGTAAAAAAGTTAATGCAGGAAAAGCCGCGGGAATATCTCTTGTTATATTCATCACGTTTCTGTTTGCCGGAGATGGACTCTTGAAACTATTCAACATCGACATCTCCTCCTTTGCCCTCGCGGGTGCGCTCGTTCTTTTCGTACTGGCCGTCGAGATGACATTCAATATCGAAATCTTTCGAAACGACGGTCCGGAAGGATCGGCGACAATCGTCCCGGTTATCTTCCCGCTGATTGCCGGAGCCGGAGCCTTGGCCACGACCTTAACCCTCAAAGCGGAATGCAGCGTGTTCAGCATCATCATCGCCATCCTCCTCAACATGATTGTCGTGTACGTCGTCTTACGTAACGTCTATCTCGTGGAACGAGTACTAGGAAAAGGCGGTGTCTACATTTTACGGAAATTCTTCGGGATCATCCTGCTTGCCATGTCGGTAAAAATCTTCACTTCCAACCTAAATGCCTTGCTGGAATCATTGATATAATAAAATTCCCACCTTTCCTACCGAGTCCTGTAACTTTTCGTTACCTTTAAGCGTCCCATCATAAAACAGATCATTATGAAAAAAATATCGTTTGTCATTTTCATGCTCTGCCTCACAATAACCGGAGCATTCGCACAGGAACAAATCAGCATCTCCCGCTTTCAAGGACAAAAGATTACCGGAATCGAGGCACACGGAATCTTCAGTATAACGGCTAAACAAGGTAATGCAACCGGAGTCACGGTAAACATTCCGGCTCGACTTGAAAAACAACTCGTCCTGAAACTGGATCCCGCAGGAAAATTACATATTTACATTGATGGGAAAATCACCACCAAAAACAAAAGAAACAACGACGACGATCGTTTCACGGCAGAGATTACCTTTACCAGCCTTGACAACGTGGAGTTAACCGGAGTCTGTAAAATGGAAACCATCGGGGATTTCACGACAACCAAGCTAAAAGTGGACCTCTCCGGAGCCAGTAAAATGCTTATGAATGGAGACTTCCTAGTAAAAGAAAAACTTGACATAGAACTAAGTGGTGCCTCAAACCTCAAAGGACAAATGACCAGTCCCGAATCAACCTTCGACATTAGCGGGGCCTCAAACCTCTCCCTTAAAGGTAACACCATACACTGCAAAATGGAAGTATCGGGAGCCTCAAAAGCAAACCTGGAAGACTTTCCGATAAACGAACTGAAAGCAGAAGTATCGGGAGCTGCAAAAGCTCATTTTCAAGTCAAAGAAAAAATCAGTCTTCACACCTCCGGTGCCGCGAAAGCCACATACTCCGGCGATCCGATCATCCTCTCCCTACACTCATCGGGAGCTTCCAATATCAACAAGATCTCCTCAAAATTCTTAGAGGACAAAAAAGAATACGAGAAATAGTTATTCGTCTAATATAAAATGGGGGAAACGAAAAATTGTTTCTCCCATTTATTTGTATCAACAAAATACCTTTATACTAATTGTTTGGCGCTGCCTTTAACAAACGAGGTATTGGTAAAATATTTTTCTCTGCATTATTGATCGGGGAGAATGTCCAAGTATGCCATTCCTCATTTTCCAGCAAGCGATTACCTGCATAAAGACCAGAATATTCATATTCTTTCGATTCTAATACAGCCACTCCACTTCCCAGCCAATAAGAAGGATAAACGACATACCATCCACCAATCCAGTAATCCCCTCCTGAAATTACGTTAAAACCATCCATATTGACATCAGCCTCTTTCTGTTCATAAACACCATCCTTGAAATCTGCCTCCGTCAAATGTATTCCTTTCAACGTTCTATCCCCATATTCAAGATCTTCACTTTGAATTTCAATTCCATCACCATCAATATCGTAACCGAATCCCCTTATTGTCATTCCAAGATTATCATCAGATGCCACGATAATAAACAGACGAGGATCTTTTTTAGCAATATCCACGATCATATCATGTCCCGTAGGAGGATTTGCTTTTTCCCATTTATACCCCCAAGCACGAAAGAAAACATCACGATCTTCAGGATGTGACCAATCTTCCACCTCTCCGGTAATCCATTGTATGGCCAACACCGATTGATTCTCGCCACTCCCCGTCCAGTTCGTAATATCCGATATTTTGAACCCATCCATCACCTGAATGTCCAAACTATCAGATGCCGCACCAAGCCTATTAAAAGCAGTCACCTTAATCCGGAAAACCCCTTCCTTCATGGATGAAAACTCGAAAATTGTATCAGACGACACTTTCTTCCCATCCACGAACCACTGCAAGCCTGCCTCTGTCGTATTAATGACATTCGCTCTCAATCTCACAGTTTTTCCGGGAAGAACAGCATCCTTCAAACTTAAATTCTGAACAGATACTTCCGGAGCCGTAAGCGGCTCTTCCCTATCATCCCCTCCATCATCACTACAAGAACTCCACGTTCCAGCAAAACACAGAATAGCTAAAATATAACATAAACTCTTCTTCATGAACGTTATCATTCAAAATTATAAGTAAAAAATACACCAGCAGGACATTCTGTATATCCTTTATAATTGGCCTTCAATGCCAATTTATCATTATTAAAATCAAAAACACAGATTTTATTTTCAGGATCCAAACTATAGCTCGAAATAATATTAGCGTAAACCTCTCCAGTAATAGGATGTACAGCGATGCAATTATATAAAGTTTGAACATGATCCAGTCCCTCAGCCATATCTCCCATGAACTCCGTTTTCTTCTGACTGAAAACATGACGATAAACGGGCATTGGTTTACTACCACCACCCATGTATAATGTGTCTCCTTTGGCTGTAATGTAAGGAGTTGCATTCCAACCGCCGTTCAATATCTTGGCTGCCGTTTCATTTTCAATAGAATTCTCTTGCATGGAATAGCTCTGTGCATCAAGTTTTATAATCTTTGCTGGCTCTTCTCCACTGGCACTACAAGCAAGCCATATATTACCATCGGAAGATGGGATAACACCAGAAATGTCACCGCTAACAGGTATTTCTTTTGAAATGGAAGACTTGTTCGATTCGATAACGATAAGTTTATTGCTTTGTGCCGCAAAAACTTTACCGTTTGCAACGGCCATTGTCGTTTTGTTCGCTCTAACAGAACCTTCAATAAAGGTTAGGACCTTGGATGATGGATTAAAACGATATACGCCATTGTTATCGCGAATGTAAATATCATTATCATCAAGAACGGCAATATGAGATGGCATTGACAACGTACTTCCCAATTCATCTTCGTAACTACTTTCCTTTTTCAATGTTTCCGCGTTCGCTATGGTTAAAAAACCTCCGTCATTCCCACCGTTTTGAGATATGATATATAACTTGTTGTTTCTAATGTACAAATCTTGTGTACCCCCACCGAGCGATCCCCCGTTCTCCTTGTAATAGACACTATCGGTAACGATTCCTTTGGGACTAATAAAGGCAAGAGTACCGTAATGTTCTTTCCAAACTTGTCCTTCATTCAATATAAATGTTCCATATTTATATTTTCCATAGACTTCAACTGATGCACTTACGGTTGTTTCTTCTTTGCCATCAGTGGCCTTTACATCAATTTTATAGTTCCCCATATTTGCAGCAATAAACATATAAACTGAATCCGAGGAAACTTGTTGCCCATTCATTGTCCAGCTAAATTTCACTTCTTGCGGATTGTTCAGTTTCGCCTTCAAAAACAAAGTATCTTCTTTTGCAACGGTAAATGCTCCACTCTTACTCACAATTTCTAGCTCCAGCGCATCGGGTCTGTACTTATCATCATCATCACAAGAACTTAGAAATCCCACAAACATTCCTAAAACTAAAAACACTAAATAAAACTTCTTCATAATCTTCATTGTATAATATAAAATAACTATTTATTCATTTTCCTAAAACTCCCACATCAACGACACGAGGCAATTCCTCAACGGCATCGGGTAATACTGCGTGGACTCGTAATACGTGTCCAACAAGTTATCCACCCGCACTTGCGGCGTCAAGCTCATCCCGTTACAGAACGTGTAGCGGTAACCCGCCAAAACATTATGCACCGAATAGGGATCCGTGGCGTACTCTTGATCCGTTGTGATAAAACGCCGTCCGATATACGTCACCTGCCACGAGAAAAAAACTCCACGGTAATCGGCAGCAACCCGCACATTCCACTTGAACCGCGGCACGTAAGGAATCTGTTTCATATACGACCCGTCATCCACGTGCTGTTTCTTACGAGTACGGGATTGCGACCAACTGTAATTACCCGACACGTTAGCCTTCAGATCACCGATCGCGTAAGTTAACTTCCCGTACAACTCCATCCCCTCCGAACGCACGTTCCGGTGATTCTGGGGTGTCCAGATCCATTGATTCCCGTCCTTCGGCAACCACAATATCCAGTTGTCGATATACATCAAATAGCCGGAAACCTCTGCGTCCAAAAACAACCCTCGGTACAACTGTTTCCGGTAAGCCACCGATGCGTCATACGAATACCCGTCTTCCGGTTTCACGTCCGGGTTTCCTCCCGGTCTCCAATAGAGGTCATTCATACTCGGAAAGCGATAATTATAGGCCACATTCCCTTTCACCTGCAACTCCTTCTCCCACAAGTTGAACACCATCCCCGCCGACCACGTGGACACCCCCCGGCTATCATTCTGTTCGAACATATACTGCCCGTTCAACATCATCCACCTCACCGGAGACCACAACGCAGAAACCTGCCAAGAAAGCACGTCCCGGTTATGCCGGAACGACGGTTCCACTTCCGGGATATCATAATCCACGTCTCCCAACGTGTACTTCGAAGAATCAACATCTATATAACTACTCACCCGAATCAAATCATGCGAATAAGTCAAGCTTGTCCCTAACACAAGATTCTCTCTTGGGGTAAACGTGTAATCAGCAATCCCTTGCCACGTGTGCGATTGATTCTTATTTCCTTCGGGATCGAACAATCCCCCCGCATACCATTTATCATACTCCTGCCGGTAATACAGCCATGCCGCTTTC
>ERZ838516.1698-NODE-1698-length-27076-cov-62.449021_pt1 | contig 27076 bp, 20 predicted proteins | sample MGYA00519910_ERZ838516 | MGnify/ENA primary metagenome ERZ838516 (study PRJEB31850, sample SAMEA3708837) | human gut metagenome | biome: human gut; feature: human-associated habitat; material: faeces | place: China | collected 2014 ... | reverse complement strand
ATCGGTAAATTCTGATTTATCGCGCGATTGAGTTCGATTTTAGAATCAAGAGTACGGAGCAATTTGCCTATGCACTTCTGCTCCGTCAATTTTGGGATCCATACTATGCAATCTTTGATTTTATCAGGAGAAGTATGACGTATTTTGGTTTGTTGAGCGGCAGCACTTAGCTGTTGCTTCACAATTGTAGAGGATATTAGATAAAAAGCAAAATCTTTATCCAACAAATCCTCTTTACAAACAATTTTTGCGATATCTTGGCTTTGTATATATTTACCGCTTTCGGGAATAATCGCAGTAGAACCAAGTAAGCCAATTGCCTGTTCAGTCAAAGGGGTAATAATATCTCCCTTTTTCATGAGAAATTCCGATCTGAACTCTCCAATGTAATAAAGATTGTCTTTAGATGTATTCTCCTTGAAACAGTTATTTTGGTAATCAAAGTTGCCACAAGTCAGACGAATATAATCACCTTCAGTGGCATAATATTCGCCACTGAGACTTGCTCCCCTTGTAACATCAAGGATTTCTCCCAATTTATATTTTTTCAATTCCATTACTATTTGTTAAAATGGTAAATCATCAGAGGTAAATGTTGATGGCAAATTATTATCCATAGGAGGATACTTTGCTTTATAATAGTTTAACAGAAATAATCCCACAGTAGATACCGCATTAACGATAAAGGATGCACACATAGGATCTTTAATAATGAAATCATCTTGTGTCTTACCATGCATTTCTGTTTTTGTGCTACGAAGATCTTCAATAGCATTACTACACCCAATTAGGGATTGGGCTATTCTCTGAACTTCATTAGGTAATGAATTCTCTGTATCATAACGAAAAGCTTTACAGATATTTTTTATTAACTTTGACAAAGTATCTCTACCATTATACTGAACATCTAACCTTTCGTCTTTTAATATCTCCTTAAGAATACTTTCTAATGCTGAATTTGCCAAACCAATGGCTAGGTTTGGATCTTTTTCTACATTACGGTAGGCTTTTTCGAATGTTTGAGCTGCAGTTGCATAAGATGATTTTAGCTCATTCTTGAAAGTCGGAATGGAAGGTATAAAATCAGGCGTTTCGATACCCAAATCAATAGCCATTTTCAATAATGTTTCGCCATCTACTAGATGAAGAGTTTTTTTTAAATCAATTTTCTTATGTTCATTATTTTTGTACTGAATGTAGAAATTTGCATTACCAAATTCATCATAGACTTCGCGCCATTTTTCAACATAGGCCTCAACATCGTCATACGATTTAAATAATTCATACAATCTATCATTGATATTTTGTACAATTTCCATTTGATATTTTGGAGAAATTTTATCCATTGCCACTATCTATTACTATTATTATTTTCCTAACATCCCTCTAACCTGTTTGTCGAAATCAGAATCTATCTGCTGAGTTTTATTAAAAATATCGTATTCACTTTCAGCCTTAGCTTTTGCTTGTGATGCAGAGATACGTCCTTTATCCGGAAGAATCTGATAGTCATTAAATGTAAGGAACTTATTGACGCTTGCAGCAAATTGCTCCATCGTGAAAGTATTATGGCGCTCAATCTGATTTTCAATGTAATCAAAATATGATGTTACAGTTCTTTCCAGTTGCTTAATCTCTTTTTCTGTCAGATAATTCTTGGCTATAGACACATCCGATTTGAGAATCCGACCATCAGGAGAATTTTTCCACGTAGTCAGTCCCATGTGTTCTTTTGTATGATCGGCTTTCGAATAGATAATCTCTGCTGCAGTCTGTCCTGTAATAGCATAATGGAAGCGATTTTGTACCATGGCATAAAACTCTTGAGTAGTCAGAGCGTTTTTGTCATAATCAATACTGCATTCCGCATATATATCAGTAATCTGTTGCCAGATACGGCGTTCGCTGGCACGAATAGAACGTACCCTTTCGAGCAATTCACGGAAATAATCCTTGCCAAACACTGCAGTCCCTTGTTTCAACCGTTCATCATCAAGTACGAAGCCTTTCCGGATATACTCGTTCAGAATTTTGGTTGCCCATTGCCGGAATTTTGTAGCTCTGAGTGAATTAACCCGATAGCCTACGGCAATAATTGCATCAAGGTGATAGAAATCGACAGAAGATGTTTGCGTCTTGCCTTCCATAGCGCCATGTCGAGTGGTTATTTCCATTTTGGAAACAACCACTTCTTTCTGCAGCTCTCCTTCCTGAAAAATATTCTTCAGATGTTTACTGATAGCAGGAACCCCAACTCCGAAAAGCTGTGCCATAGCCTTTTGGGTACACCAAATAGTTTCGTCTTTGACGATTACCTGTACCTTTCCCTCTTCATCTGGAAGACTATATAACAAAAACTGTATTTCGCTATTCATTGTTCCCGATATTAGCATTAAACCTTAAAGCGTCCAACTGCTTCATTATCTCTTCCTCCAGACGATGGCTTTCAGCAAACTGTTCGCTCAATGTCTTTTTATATTCTGCCATGCGGGAATTAAACTCCTCTTCCGTAATATCCACATAATCTATCTTGATGTCGAAATATTGCCCGGCAGACAACGAATAATTTTTCTCAATGATTTCATCGTAGCTTACAGCAACCGAGAAATCCTCGACGGCTTCTTTATTTTTGAATGTATTGACAATTAAATCAATGTCTTCATTCAGCAATCTGCGTTTTTTATTTTTCCCTTCCTTATATTCCTCTCCTAACTTGCTTGCATCAATCAATATGACTTTCTCGGCAGAAGCAGCTTTGTCAAAGAACAAGACGGAAACATTCGTACCTGTATTTGCAAACACATTGCTTGGCATGGAGATGCAGCCATACACCCAGCGGTTTTTAATAATTTTCTCCAAAACCTTTCTTTCAACTCCACTTTTGGCTGTAATGAATCCAGTAGGAATAACAATTGCCCCTTTTCCGGCCGTTTTCAGCGAATTGACAAGATGCTGTATAAAGCATAGATAGATAGACATTGACTCTTTCTTCTTTGCCGGGATAGATGGTACACCAGCCCAAAAACGTACTGTATCAGAAGCCAACGTGTCTCTAAAATCCGAGAAATCCAGGTTGAATGGCGGATTGGAAACCACGAAATCGAATTTTCGAAGTGTTCCGTTTTCTTCCTTATGGTAAGGTTCTGTAAGTGTATTACCTTGTACAACATTCGGAAGACTTCCTGAAAGATTGTTCAGAATGAGATTCAGTCGAAGCATCTCACTGGATTTTTCAGATATATCCTGACTGAAGATCGTACAACGGTCTTCTCCTATCTGATGAGCCAATGCCATAAGTAATGTACCTGTTCCTGCTGATGGGTCATAACAGGTTATACCTCGCAAGTCAGCATTATCACCAACCAACAAACGAGCCATTACCTGTGCAATTGCTCTTGGAGTATAATATTCCGCATATTTTCCGCCTCCTGCGTTATTGTAATCTTTTATAAGATACTCAAATATTCGTGAGAAGAAGTCATATTTTTCTGCAAAAACACTTTCAAAATTGAATGACGCAACGGAACTCATCAATGAACGTGCAAATTCATCCCTTTTCTGCGGATCTGTTACAAACTGTGTAAGCGCACTAAATATATTGACCCTGCTTTTCCCGGAAGTTACAACAGAAAAAGTATCTGCATTCAGATTGGCAATATCAATCAGTGTAGCATCCAGCCTTGTAGAAAAATCTCCTGCTCCGGAGGTATTGTACAAATGCGCTAATGTATGTTCAGGTTTAAGCAAAGGAACAGATGCTGGAAGATAGCTGAACAAATCTTCGACTTCTTCTTCCGTAAATTTATCATATTCAGCATCCCACTTGTCTGCCTTGCTCAATCTTTCTCCATAGATTTTATCACGTTTTGCCTCATATCCGAATTTGTCATTGAAATACTTGTACAGGAACATTTCCGTAATAATCTTGTACTCACCTCCACTATTGGCAAGACCGAAATGGGAAGTGGTCGATTTCAATGAGTCGATAAGGGCTATTGTAGCTTCTGATATATTCTGGGTATTTGCATCCATATTATCTTAAGTGAACTTGATTGTATTGGTTTATATATTCATTTGCAATGAGATTGTTGATAAACTTGCGGTCAGAGATACTTGCATTTATTCCCAAATCTATGAGTTGATGACCTATCATAGCCAATGTGTCTCTCTTGAAACTGTTTTCATTCGCAATGATGTTAATATCAAGGTAAATCCGGTTATCAATCTCACGTTTCATTTTTGACAGACTTTCTGCTATTTCGTATTCGGCTTTAGAAATAATAGGCCTTTCACGCTTTTCATTTTCCTCTTCTATCCGCTTGTGAATACGAACAAAACGCTCGTCTCCCTGATATTTCTTTTTGAGTATATTGTTGCGACGGTTGATTTCACGAATTTTCTTCATCACCGCATCCATATAATCAATGCTTTCTTTTGCATCTTGAGTACTTTGAGGGACAAAACCTTTCTTCCTGAAATATTCCCGAAACTCGTCAGCTAAAATCACATACTTGTCTTCCGTTCTATCAAAGTTAGCTTCAAATTCAGCCTGAACTCTTTCGCAACGTTCGCGGATGTCATTGACAATAATACGCAATTCCTCTGAAATACCTTTCTTGAACTCGAATTCCAATTCTGAAAGAGCGACATTGATAATTCCGGACACATCTGCTTTATGTTCGGTACTCTCCAACAGATTCATTCGTTCTATGCGGTGTGAAACCTCCGTAATAAGTGTAGGGACAGTACCTTTAGGCAGACTGTCGATCTTTTCTTTAAGTTCTTCATCTCCAAATGCCCTTATTTGGTTTATGATTGCCTTAGCATTTTCAAGGGTAGAACGGAGCGTATATAGATTTTCTTTATTCTCAATTTCATCTATTTCTTTTCTGAACTCTTCAAGATTATCGCAAGTATAATTGAACAAAATACTGCGGATTTCTTTTATCTGTTCTATAATCTGCTCCTTATCTACAATGAGTGCCTCTCCTACTGTTTCCTTTTCGCCTGTTTCCTCAATATCGGCAGTACGGTTCAATTCACGCAGATAGCGGTCATTTGTAGCATCGAAATTTTCCTTGATATTTACAAAATCCACGACATAGCCATACTTGAATTTATGGTATGGTCTGTTTACTCTTGTCAATGCCTGGAGCAAATCGTGCCCGTCAAGGCTACGCCCCAAATAGAGTTTCTTCAAACGGGGAGCATCAAAACCAGTCAAAAGCATCTGATTGACAATCAAGATATCAACTGATAGTTTCTTCTTATATTCATCAATGTATGCCTTACGCTCCTCCTTGTCTCCTTCATCATGCAAGATTAAAGAAGCCTTCAGTGGTTTTGTATGATGTCCGTAAGCGACCATCGGCTCAGCAGCCATCATCAGATTTTCATCATGTTTTTCTTCTATATACAATGCCTTGTTGAAACGCTCCTGCCACAAACGGTACATTTCACGGGCTTGCGGATTTGTCTTACACACAATCATCGCACCTACCGTATCATCAGCCTGTTCAATACGGAACCGACGAAAATCAGCAATAATATAGTCTATCAATGCATTGAGATAAGATTCATGTTCAATGATCTTGTTGCGGTCTATATCACTTTTTCTGACTTCAATATCACCTGCCAGTTTGTCAAGAATACTCTCTATTTTCTCTTTATAGATTGTTTCGACAGGTTCTCTCATAAGTTTCAGAGTATAGCCGTCTGCTATTGACTTGTCATAATAATACGTGTCAATATAATCACCGAATACACGCCATGACTCCCTTTCCTCTCTCAACAAAGGTGTCCCTGTCAAAGCAATCTTTATAGAATCTTTATCAGCTGACAACAAATTTGCCAAGAAACTTCCCTGAGGATTGTAACCTCTATGAGCTTCATCAATAAAGAAAATACGCTGCAAACGGGTACTATAATTAGAATCAATCTGTATTTTGGCAGAGTCCTGTTTGAATTTCTGAATATTGACCACCATTATCTCTGCTTTTCCTTCTGCATTTTCTGTCAAATTCGTACTACGTATATCTGACATCAATTCATCTCTGCTGTTAGCCGTTCTGACAGATAGTCCTCTTGCCACGAATTCATCCTTAGCCTGCTCCATCAAGTCAAGACGATCCACAATGAAATAAAACTTCACGGCGGTTTTCTTTGCTGCATAAAAGTCAGTCAGACTACGTACGGAATAATACGCCAAGGCTGTTTTTCCGCTACCCTGTGTATGCCAGATAATTCCGCTTTTTACTCCATTATTCAATTTCTTTCGGATAGCAAAAGAAGCAAAGAGTTGTTGGTAACGCATTACATGTTTTTCCAACTGGGTAGTCTTACTACCGTCTTCCAATTCGATCTTTCTGTCCACATAGGCAAAACCATATCTTAATAAAAAGAGAAATCTCTCTTTACTGAGCATAGATGTTAGAATCCGGTTGGTTGGAGTATTTATATCTTTGTTTGTATTATATTCAGGTAGATTTTTGATAACGACACAATTTCTGTGTTGCAATATCTGTTTCTCCATACTATCAGATACAGCCTTATAAGGATACCCTGCAACAAAACCTTTATCAGCCTCACGGAAGACGTTGAAGAAAGCTTTACTTTTGGATGTACAGCAATAAAATGCACCTTGAATCGGGACTCTACTTTCATTGTCATATTCCTGATTGTTGGAAAATATCATCAACTGAGTAATATTCAGGAATCTTCGGAATTTTTCGTTACGCATCCGCACGTTGATACGTTCCCTTTCTGCCAGAATACCATCATGGTTATTCGGCTTCTTGACCTCAATAAACGCTAATGGAAGTCCATTTACAAAACATGTTATGTCCGGTCTAAAACTGTCTCCGCTATCCTGATTCTCACACTCAAATTCAGTGGTTACATGCCATTCGTTACGATCGGCATTTTGGAAGTCTATCAGTTTTATATTACTGTTGGAAGACAGTTTGTTATAAAATTCCCTTCCAAGATCATTATTATTAAGTATCAATATGATTTCACTCAGCAATTGCTTTGCCTGCAAATCGGACAGCTCTGGGTTCAGACGTTGAACGCTACGCAAAAATACATCCGTCAGAATATTAGTCTTGCTGTCATATTCTGTTATATTGTCCAAATATGTATATCCAAGCCTACACAAATGTAAGGCAGCCGGAACCTGCACTCGTGTATTTTCATTGAATTTGTATTCCATAACTTTACCTTTCTTCTTTATCAGTTATAAGTTCCTTCAAATCAACTTGAAGAATCTCCGCAATTTGCTGAAGAGTATCCAAATTAGGCTGTGAACGATTACAAGCATACGCATTGACCATACTGAAACTCTTGCCAAGTTTCTTAGCCAGCCATGTTTGAGAAATACCCTTTTCTGCTAAAACAGTTTTTATTCTGTTCAATTTCATAATACAAGCACTATTATTCCACAAAAGTAGTGAATTATATTGTATAATAGGTCTCTTTAGTCGTACTTTTGCATTGTCCAAGAAATGTTTAAGTGTTTTATTCTGTAAACTTTCGAAGTATTGTCGGGGGCATTTAATCCTAAACAAAAAAATATAGGAATAGGATTATCAATACTTCCAACTCAACAAAAATAGCGATTATTGTGTGTTGAGATACTAAACACTATAATATTATTCGTAGAGTACGTATTTCACCTGTAACAAATAATATATTATTTATAGAAAGATAGAAAATGTTTTCAGCTGTCCTATCCGTATTTTTGTCCCCCGTTTGTCCCTTGATATAATTTTAAGAATTTTCTCTATAAAATCTGTTGAAATAGCAGATATTTGATGTCTGAATATTATTTTGATTTTCTCATGTCCGAATATACTCAAATATGTGACACTGATAAACTGTTATATACATTGATATATTCGGAGTGAGAATTACTACAGATGATATTCCGATGTATATATCAAAACATTCTATTGAAATATTAATCTTAGTATTTCTACAGGTTTGTATCAATGTGAATTAACTGAATATTAATATACATACTCGCTTCACATAAGAACAATGCTCTTATGCTGAAGAAAACATAGGCTGGTCTAATATAAAAAACAGATTCTGAATTTCATATTTTCGAAATATCCATTGGAATCAATAATTATTCAATAAAAGGCACTATAAAATATTTTGTGTAAATGGAAAATACGGGATTCTGTTTTGAAATAACACCAAAAGTTTTTTTGTCCAACTAACTTTCGAGGTACATTTTGTATGAAATACTTTAAAAATTAGACATAACAAAAGAAAAAACTTTCCTAAAATATCATTCTGCCATATTTAAGTCGTTTTTAATCAGTATTTTAGATTGCCTGCCAAGAGTTTGATAATAAAATTATCAAACTCTTGTGCGTTGAGTGCTCCGCCTGTGCTATATTTTTAAGTTCGTCATTGATGGTTTCGATAATGGCTCGCTTCCCGAGAATCAGCTTGTCTGAAACGGACATCAAAGCTCCTTTCATATTGCTTTTCAACTTGGTTATAAGTTGTATTCCGTCAACGAACAGTATCTCAAATAGGTTCTTGCTTATGTATCCTTTATCACCGACAAGATTCCCATAGACAAACTCTACAAAAGACCTGTATTCAAGAGGTTTACGGCCATCAACATCACCGGGAGTAATCATAAAGTTGAGCAGTTCTCCATGCTCATTGCATATCAGATGCAGTTTAAATCCGAAGAACCAGTCCATGGAACATTTGCCTCTTAGTGCTATTCCTTTGAATGTCTTGTGGATATCGATTCTCTGATTCTTGCATACACGTAAGGGGGACTGTCAACGAAGCTGACACCTGTGTACTTGTCCAAAGGATAGCACCTCTTTTTCCAGTTTCACAAAGCGATTATATGAAACAACTTTTGGAAAGAGATGACGCATATATATGCAGATCTTTTCCTGATAGAAATGTTTCAGACAACGATAGCCAGAGTCATGAAAAAGTATCATGATAAGCATGATTTCACCATGCCCAAGGCGGAAATCACGGTAATGTTTGCGTTTTGTTGCTAGCTTAAGTGTATATTTTGCCATTATGACATTATAAAACTTGCAGAAATCATCTGACATACAAAATAATTCTATAACTTTGCTTTCGGTGATCATATTGATTATTGTTTGTAAATCTTTGTAATTCAGCACGATAAACAGAAAATAATTTTCGCTAATCACCAAATTTACAAGTACTTATAATTCGTTGAACTCATGTTAAATTATAAGATTAATGAGTAGAAATAAATAATTTACAATGATATGAATACAAATAGCAAAGGCTGGGAGATTGATCTCCTACCCATTAATGAAAGTAAACAAAGTGGAGATTGTATCCTTTTACGTTTTGGTGATTTATTTGCAGGAAAACAACAACAAAATGTGTTTATTATTGATGGCGGTTTTTCTGATACAGCGGCTTCTATAAAAGAACATTTAAAAAAATATTATAACTGCTATTATAATGATAAATATCATATTACAGGAATGATATTAACACATCCTGACCAAGATCATATTTCTGGATTAGTCGAATTGCTTAAAGATGAACAAATAAAGATTGATAATTTAATTGTTAATGCACCATGGAAAACTTTAACAAGGTCTTGGTTTAAAGATGGACGTATCACAAATAGCTCATTAAGGGCAGAACTACAAGAAGTGTTTAATAAACTTAATGAGCTGATAAATCTAGCTGAAAATATACATAATGCGAAAATATTCTATGGTGTTGAAAATCTTGGAGAATTGCATTGTAATGATGCAATATTTACGATTTTAGGTCCGGATAAAGATTTCTATAATACGTGCATAGCAAATAGTGAAAAAACGAAAGAGAAATCGAGTAATGTTAAATGTATTGAAACAATAAAGGTAAATTCTCTTGATAAAGAAGAACAATATGTTCCAGGGGAAATAAAATGGCCCGAAATAGATAGTACATCTGCAATTAATGAGTCAAGCATTGTATTTCTATTTGAGTATGAAGGTCTTAAGATACTTTTTACTGGTGATAGCGGTAGAAATGGTTTGGCAAATGCTATTAATTTTGCAGATAGTAATTCAATAGATTTATCAGATACTCAAATTATTAAAATGCCACATCATGGTAGTCGCCATAATATTGATATTGCATTTTTAGATAGATTTACACATCAGAATCGCACTTGTTATATCTCCTGTACAAAAGGAGATGAAGGTCATCATCCATCTAAAAGGCTTATAAACTTACTTAATGAGAAAGGTTTTAAAGTGCTTTCTACTTCTGGTAGTACCCTTCATCGATCTAAAAATGCTCCAGATCGCGGGTGGCAAGTCGCAAAAAGAATTGAATGTTATCCTACCATGGAAAAATTAAATCTATAAAAATTACATAAATATGGAACAAATAATTTCTTTATTAATTAAATCGATTTCTAGGTATGAGTTCTTGAACAATTTAATACCTGGTGTTATGTTGTGCTATATACTGAAATCTATTGGTTATGACTTTATTGATAATAATTGGTTGATTAATTTTATAATATATTATTTTGCAGGTCTAATTAATAGTAGGTTTTCGTCTCTTATTATAGAAAGTTTATGCAAGAAAACATCATTTATAAAATGGAGAGATTATAGTAGTTATAACAAAGCAAAAATGAAACGACCATTTATTGCTACTATGCAAGAATTAGCTAATATGTATCGTTCAATGGCATCTGTCTTTATGATTGCATTATTTTTTGTTTTGTATAAACAAATTTCTAAACATTGCATTTTGTTTGATAATAATGATTACTGGATCGGTTTAATTTTGTTATTTATATTATTCATATTTTCATATAGAAAACAAGTTAATAATTATGTTGTTAAAAATATTGATGAAGTAGAGAACGAAACAGAATCTTCTAATGAATAAGGTGTTTGAAAACAGAAAAAGATTGTTCCCATTTATATATGCTATCATATATCTTTGTTTGGCACTATAAAATATTTTGTGTAAATTGGAAAAACGGGATTCAAGTTTGAGTCTCGTATTTTTTATTGTCAGATTTGCGAAATGAAAAAGATTATGAAAGAAAAGAATCAAGTAGTGCCTGATGAGATATTAAGCAAGGAGTTCCTTAGCCAGTTCAAGACAGAAGACGATGTGAGCAAGTTTCTGAAGCAGTTGCATGCTCAAGGTGCTGGAGAAGATGCTTGAGGGTGAAATGGGTGTCCATTTAGGTTATGAAAAGAATTTTGTGGAAGAAAACAACACCGGCAACTCCCGGAATGACAGTTATCCGAAGATAATCCAGACCGAACATGGGGAATCTGTCATTTCCATTCCGCGCGACCGTAACGGCCATTTTAAACCGATAGCAGTGCCCAAACATGAAAGCCGTGGACTTTCCATAGAAAAGCTTGTTATTTCCCTATATGCCAAAGGAATGAGTGTTTCTGATATGGAAGAAGAGATGCGTGATATTTATGAAATAGAGCTCTCTACATCTGCCATTTCCATTATTACCAACAAAGTCAATCAGGCTGCCTAGGAGTGGAAGAACCGCCCCCTAAATCCTGTTTACCTTATTGTCTGGATGGACGGTATCGTCTTCAAGGTACGGGATAACAGCAAGATCATAAAAAAGACCGTTTATCTTTGTGTCGAACTGAAACAGAACGGCTTGAAGGAGGTTCTTGGCATGTGGGTTGGCAAATCGGAAAGTTCTTCTTCCTGGATGGGTGTCCTGACCGATTAGCCCGTAGAGTGCAGGACATCCTGATTACCTGTACTGACAATCTGAATGGATTTACGGATACTATCCGTACCGTATTCCCTAAGTCGTCCACACAAATCTGTGTGGTACATCAGATCAGAAACCCTTGTAAATATGTCGTTTATAAAGAAAGAGTTTACGGCTGATATGAAGAATATCTATAATGCATCCAACAAAGAAGTTGCTGCCGCGGAACTTGACAATCTGGATGAGAAATGGGGAGGAAAGTATCCTTATGCCATACTTTCATGGAGAAACAACTGGGATGATCTGACTGTTTTCTTCCAGTTCCCGCTGGAAATCAGAAAAATAATTCTATACCACAAATCTAATTGAAAATCTGAACGTGGAAATTAGAAAGTACACAAAATCAAAGCTTTCATTCCCTTCGGACGATGCTGTTAAAAAGACTGTCTATCTTTCACTTATGGAAATTGAAAAGAAATGGACACAGCCTATTCATAACTGGGAATTGATTATGAATCAATTTATCGCTATTTTTGAAAACAGAATCCAGATATAAGGACAAACTTATAGCTGAATCCTGTTTACATTTACACAAAATTTTAGGCAATGTCGTTTTCCAGAGTATTGGCTGCCGCTTATTTGTAGAATCACATACCTTTGGCGATTATTTTGCCCTAAATATTTTGTCCATTATAAACTTCAACCCTATCCAAACCTTTCACCAGCCATTAAGAACTAGAGGATGTAATAATATCAACAGTGTCATCCCCTATATAGAAGTAGTAGCGTATAGCAGAATCATCACGATGCATATTTACGTTTTTTCTATATTCAATTTTACAATTCTTTTGCAGGTAATTTTTCTCTCCAAACATAAGTTCCTCCAGCTGTGATGAATGATATGTCATAGATTCAACAGACTTTCCAAAAATCTGTGTGGCTATATTTTCTAGATTATCTTTGTCACTGTTTTTATTGACATACCAAAAGTTCTGTAGGGCTTTGCATGAGTTGTCAGGATAAAGGACTACCAGACAATCCTTTGCTCGGCTGGTGGCAACGTTCATAAGATAGAACTTATTAATCATAATGCCATTAGCTGGATTCATGTTAGCGTTAGGGGGATTGAGAACAAGAATCACCACATCGAACTCATCACCTTGGAATTGATGAACTGTATTTACTTCTACTTCCAATCCACAGTTTCGGGATAATCCATCTTTTTCAATTATTTCTTTCAATAGTAGTTTCTGACCGACATAGGGAGTAATGATTCCAACTTTAAGTCCAGTATGATTTTCTTCTTCTCTGTATTTTGCAAACAGATGCCGCAAAAACTCAACAACAATAAGAGCGGAGTATATGTTATAGTTGCTTCCTCGGAGTTTCTCAAGATCGGTTATATATGGTGTAGGCTCTGAAGCATGCCAATGATGTTCCGTTATTGGGAATCTTACAAAAGATAAAGGCTGTTGAAAAATAGGTAATGCTCCTTTTGGAATGTCCATATTGCAATAGTCATTCCTCTGAGGCTCAATTTGGTCGTTATATGCGAATCTGCCAGTGAGAAGTGCCAAAGATTTCACACTACGGTATTGTTTACGTAATAGTGTAATCTTAATTTTATTTCTTACAGGTTCACAAAGTTTTGAAATATCATCAGAAAATTCTTTAAGACCAATGAACGAAAAGAAATTGAATTCGTCAAGATCTGCTTTTTCCAGTATGAATGGATCCAGATTGGTAATAGCCGGCAATTGTAACGGGTCGCCGGCAATGAGAAAGCGACATCTAGAATTATTCATTCTTCCTTTGATCAAAGCCAGGAGCACATAATCGAGTGTCACCATGGAAGCTTCGTCTATAATTATTATATCCCATGGATGGTCGTGAATATCCGTTAATGGGTCAGAGAAATAATGAATGGTGCAAGCAATAATATTGGCTCCTTCCTTATTGCTGGAATTAGTAACTTCAAGCCCTTGTGAAATAATTTGGTCAATCACTTCATTATTGTATGAGCTAGTAGTATTGACAGACCTGAGAACATCGCATCCGGCCTCTTTTATTTTCAATGCGACCACGTCAGAGGAATGATGGGTAGGAGTTAGAATCAGCACTTGCGCATCGTGATTATTTTTCAGTTCCTCATTTACCCTTTGGGCAATATATGTTGTTTTGCCCGTACCGGGAGGTCCAAACAGAACTTCTATATTCTCTGAAAGAATTGAACGCAGATCGGCGTCATGATCAAATTCTATAGACTCCAGGGCACTCTTAAGTCGGTTTATAAGAATCTCAATGTCGTCCTTTTTATTAGCTTCAACATATTTCATTCGAAGATTCAGAATCTCATTCAGCCAATCAAGAGTAAAGGGCCGTATAGTCTCAAGCTTTTCTTTCTGTTCCTGGATTTCTTTCTCAAGTTGAAAGCCTTCCAATACATTTTTCTCCTTTAGATAGTCGATAAGTCTGTCAACTTGTTCCGAAGAAACTACGCCGGACGAGGAAAGGAGTTCTCCGATTCTTTCCAATTCATCACTCGGAATCTCCTCAACGGGCAGTCCAAGTATCTTGCGCAATTCTTTAGATGCACAATTTATCCATGAGGCTTCACGAAGATTAGTAAAAAATAGAGGCTCAACTTTGAGAGAATATTCCCGATTCCTATTAACCGACTTATAACGACACCATCCTATGCTATCTATTGCGTCAATTTTTACTAAAAGGATTTCTGAGGCTTTTAAAGGATTCTTGATAGCATTGTTGTTAATAAAATATTCCAACCCTTCAACAGAGTACTCCGCAAATAATTCATAATAGATATTCTGCTGATTGTAATAGGCAGGGCGCTGTGCACCTTGTGGAATTCGGTTGATATTAGCGGCACTTATTGGGATTTTGCTTTTCACAATGGCAGGTTCTGAGGTCTTTTTTGAACTCTTTACCATCTTTTCAATTTCGCTAATCTCTTCAGAGCTCAGATACTGTTCTAAAGATGAACTTTCAAAGAATACGAACTCAGGATTGCCTTCAAAGAAAAAGTCGTTAATTTCATTGTGGATTTTAACCTTGTCCAAAATAAAGAAAGCAAAAGAGCCATCCTTCAGAATAGGACAAATACTTCTGGACTCAAAAGATTTTCTATGTTTTTCTCCAAGCGACTCATTATAAATCTTTGCAAATGCAGTTATGGATTTAAGTCTGGAATCTATATCATTGCTTTCGTCTAAAGCTTGAGGTAGATACACGCTTTCAGCCATAGTCAGCAAAGAGACTTTGGTCAGGCCTATTCCACGGAAAAAGCTCTTGCAGCCTTCATTTTGAAGCAAAAGAGGCGCCACAAATGAAATATTCTTCGCTTCGTTAATACGACTCTCATCCTCCTCAGGTATGTGTATATTAGCATCTGCCTGTCCTTTGATGAATGGAGCTTTGAATGTACCGTCTGCTGTAAGGATTATCTCCTTGTAACGAATGTCATCCCACAGCTTTTCAACTTCAAGCAATTTTGGATACCATGACAATAACCATGATTCGTCTCGATTAGCTAGAAAGCTACCTGTTATTTTTGAAAGAATCCTTTGGTTTGTCATGCGCTCGAGTCCTAATTCTTTAGCTATTTTTGCATCGTTTTTATGGCGCATCTTGAGTGTTGTTAAGACCCAGCCATAGTTTTCATTAAAAAGCTCGCTTAGAATATCCGAAGGATAGAGTTCCGGAAGATATTCAGCGTCCAATAGCACACCTTCAGACACTTTCAGATAGGATTTGCGTTGTTGACACCACAGCATCCTACCATTGCGGATTGCAGCTATAACATTCTCCGGGAACTTCCTTAAATCGAGGGAAGCGGAGGTGCCGGAAAAGTCGTCTACATTCTGAGTGTTTATAAAGGACGTGATGTTGTCGTCAATCCAAGGATTCTCTTCAGCTTCTCCTATTTGGCAAATCTCCTCAAGGGATTCCGACAGGATAACGGATAGCAGTTCTATCATTCTGGTATTATGCTCATTGTCAACTTCAATACTCTCTCGGTTGTTGGAAATCTGGAATGGAGCATGGAGAATCGCAGGAATAGGGCATTTGTCGGCCGTAGGCATATAGCAATACAGATGACTGGAATAGTTGTCGTCGATACGATGTTTTTCATCATCCACATGATATACGACGGCGGCCTTTAGCTCAGACCTTTCCTCGATTGCGCGTTCGAATTTCCAATAATGATCCTCTGTCTTCTCTTCGCCTTTAATAGTCTCATACCGCAAATCCAATCCTGAGCCAAATACTCCAGATGTTTTCAAAGAATACCTGCCATTGGATTCTTCTGCATTCCATTCAATCTCTGAGAGGGAATTGAGAAAGAGAAGCGGCTTCACATCGGCCAAACGCTTCAGCGTACTTAAAATCTCGTCAAATGCAACAGGTCGGTTATCCTTATTGAAAGGAAACAGGAATAAAGTTTCGCCGGATTTTCTTTGCGGATGGTCATGTTCAATTAATTCTGGAAGAATGTAATCCTCTATGGAAAACCATACGCCATCATCATAGATTTCCGGTTTTGTGGTGTATTGGAACACAGACTTGAAGCCAATACCAAATTTACCAATGCGGATGTTATTATCTTTTCTACCTCGTTTTGCACTGAAAGCGATGGAGATTATTGAGTTTATATCTCCAAGACAGCCTTCCTTCTGATCTGTTTCGTGAGTCTCGGGATTGGTAATTGTAAAATGCCTTGGTGCGTTGTGTACGAAAATCAGCGAATCCCTACTCAAGATAAAACGAACCATGGTAGCGCCTTGGTCATCGGCATTTTGAAGTAATTCATACACAAAATGTGCTTTGTCTTTATAAAGATTCTGGGCGATTTCCAACGCTCCACGATACATCGGATTCTTGAAGATTGCCCAAGCCTCCCGACATTGTTTATTGAGTTCCTCGAAATATAATTTTTCCTTCTGATTCATAATAGTTCCTTGATTTTTCTTATAACGTCATCCACCTCTTCAGTCATTATTGCGCCATTTTCATGATCGCAAGTTGTGAAAAGATTTTCTCCGAGGGTATAGCCTATTCCCTCGTAGAATTTCAGCTTACGTTCCCATGAAGCCTTGTATTCCGGTACGCCAAGCATTCCCAGATGTTCCCAGATGATTCTACCACCCCAGGGAGTTTCAAAGGAAAAGTCAGGAATGCATCGGTGGTCATTTTCTTCCAGTAGTCGCTCGTACTCAAATTCCACCCCGGCATTTACCAATTGGTTTACAATTACAACTTCTGACTTGCTACGTACAAACAGACCTTTCTTGGCTGTTCCATGAATCAGCCCCTCAACATAAGGGATATTAAGACGTTCTTCTCGAACGGAATAGTCAAATAGATTGGTATTTCGTCGTACGAGTACTGAGGCTTGTGGTTTAGTAAATTCTCTCAACCAACCAATAGAATCTTGAACAAGCAGGACAACACGTTTCTTTGCTCTGGTAAGAGCAGTATATATCAACTCACGACTTAAAATACGGCCAGTTTTGGGTAATACCACAAAAGCCGTATCAAAATCGCTGCCTTGGCTTTTATGGATTGTAATAGCATATGCAAGCTCAATAGCAGCATCCTGGTCTTCTCCCTTATCTCCCTTGAATCCGAAGGTTTCATGAGGTATACCGACATACATAACATTGATATGTTTGTTGTATATAGACTTGGCAAAACCTATCTGGCCATTGGCGAGAGAATATATTTTTTTTGAGGGATAGGATTTTCGCGATATATTCTGAAGTTGAATTACTTTATCATTCTTATATATCTTCTGGGGACCGATTCCCAGATAATCTTCTTTGCGATTGCTATTATTTCCAATCCATGACTGAAAATAGGAATTCAGTTGATATGTACCCCATGCGGGATTTATCACTGGAGCAAGAATCTGAAGGTTTTCGAGTGACGCAGGGTCTGACTCAAGCGACTTTAGGTCGCTAAAACCTAATTTTTGCTTCAAGGATTCTGGCAGTTCGACATCTGAACAAGCAAGTTCCTTGCAAATTGCATCCCTAAGAATTTGAGGCAGATCCTTTTCATCGTTCCAATAATAAACCGAAAGATCGCCATCAAGATTATTGTTTTCGATTTTTTCGAATATTTCATCCGCAAATTTCTCTGGTTTGTTTCCACTGAACCAGGAGGCCAAGGTCAAAACATCCGAATCTCCACTGGCTATTGTGCGCACAACGGTGCGAAGATAGGTAATGGCTGATTTCAGATTGGCGTCTGCGTCATCACGGTTAAGATAATGGCATAAATCCGAGAATGGTCTGCCCGGACCTATCGGTGGTAGCTGATAGGGGTCTCCAATAAGTATTATTCGCTTTATGGACGTCATGTCAAGTGACTTAATAAGCGTATAAAGCATGTCGGTAGTCAGCATCGAACATTCATCAACGATTATATTCTTAGCTTTTGAGTATTTGCGCGAGTTTTCAGTCAGACAAGGTTTCATGTTTTCAAAATCGAAGGCCCCGAGACTGGTAAGAAACTGAGCTATGGTTTTTGAACTCACATTTTCGGCCATATTACTGAGCCTAACTCTTGCCTTTCCTGTGGGAGCCAGCAGTAGAACGCCCTCTGCTTTTATCTTTTCTGAACTTAGAAAAGATCTTACTACGGTAGTCTTACCGGTACCTGCGCCCCCAGTGAGTACTGAAAGGAGCTTTTTGTCCATCATTTCAAGAGCCTTGGCTTGCTGTTCTGTGGCCTCTTGACTGCGTTTGTTTGTTGGATCATAATTCTTGTCCGATTTAGCGATGGATAGCCAGTCTTCACAGGTAGGACTATTAACATTTCTCTTTGCTCTTTCTCGTAGTACTGTCCGAAGAAATTTCTCCATTTGATGATATTCCTTTAGTTGGATAGCAGTAGGGTTCTCATCAGGAACATAATCAAAGGATATTTCAAAGAACCGGCGATGTGTGAGAAGTATGTTTTTCGGGAGGAGAGCTTTATCTTCTTCCGCCATTATGTCGCGCAGATAGTCCTCCATCTCTTTTATTGACACAAGGGTGTCGCCGTCTGTAAGAACAGAATAAAGCCTTTCAATGACTAGCGATCTGAGGCGTCGAGTATCAAGAATTGATTCCGCTGCAAACGGAGGCATTGGGACATTATCACCCTGAATTGTCGGGTCGGCGAAGACTCCAAGATCAATTGTACGCGTTGAAACTTCTTCTATAGAATTCCGGACGCACCATTCACTGATGAGGTATGGATTGTTTAGTATATCGTCTTTTTCATCATCTATGAAATGTTTAATGACATAGGATTCAAGTTCAAATCTGGATAATGTTATAAGGCGCTCGCGTGCATTGCTAGTTTGACCTTCCCAACTTATTCTGTACGTAGGAAGAAGCGGGTTGTAAACAGCGCCATCAATTTTGATTTCCTTATTTAGCAACTTTTTAAAATACTCCCATGGATTGTCTTTCGGTCCACATCCTTTTTTTCGCAGGTCGCTTTCAATCAGATTACCATAATCAAATCCCAGCGCTTTAAGTGCTGAAGCGAACGACGGGAAAGGTGTGATTTGTTTCTTGACATGCTCAATACGGTCATTAATCCACCTGAGCTGACATTGCCAGTCCTCGATTGAGCGGACCAGGCCATGTCGGATTACTGCTTCCAACGAACGGCGGGCAGCTTCAAGAATCAATAACATTGAATAATTGCTTATAAAATCACAACCATATGACAGTTCATCAAAAATCTTTCCGCTACTGTCAAATTTATCCAACGATAATTTGATCTCATCAAGAGCCTGTATTTTTGTCAAACCTTTCTTTTGGAATATGTTCTCATCCAACTCCAGATATTCTTTATATGGGAGAATGAATCCGAGAGATTTTTTTAGATCCGGACGAATAGAATGAGAGAACATTATCTCCCATAAGGGATAGGTATAATCGGCAGTCGTTTCGTAGTCTTGAACACCGTAATTTTTTACTATGTCTCCCATTCCCACAATCATTCGTGAACCTTCATCGTCAATTGGATTGCCTTTCTTACAATAAAAGACGCACATCGATTCCTCGGTTATCTCTGAGCTGAACCAATTAAGTACATCATACAATCGTTCCTTGTTATAAACCCAAGCCGAATCAAAAGGTGCACTTTCGGCAGGATAGAATTCCGGATGCTCCTTGCTGAGCTCCTCCTGTGCATCCATATTCAAGTAACGGAATGGTATTCCAAGAGCTGAATAAGCTGGTATCGTTACTTTTGTAGGTAATAACTTAGAATGTGGATTCTCTGGATTCCAGGCATAGATGTGAACGAATTCACGCTCATAAACCTTGCGATTCATGAATCCTCCATTTTCTCCGGCACAAGCAGGACGTTCTTTTGTAGGTAACTGAGACCAGTCAATTCCACACGGCAATTGCTCACAATCTACTTTTGAGTTGACAATATTAGGTAGTTGTTTACAGAATGTATTACAACAAGGATTTACACATACATGCGAATTCCAACCATTGTCGTGCCAAGGTACTCGAACAGATATATGTTTCATTATTGAATTATTTTACGAAATTAAATAATTTAAGATACAAAATCATTATACAATTTATAAGTTCATCTAACTGAAACTACTTCACCTTACATCGCTCATCCAGCACTCCTTCAAATATATCCATTTCTCTCTTGGAAATACTCAATCGTGTTGCTATTTCTCGCCATCTTTTTACAACTTCAATCACTTCAGAAATAATCTTTTCCGCTATTTTGCGATTAAGCATATAATCTTCACAGGCATCAAGCAAAATACTCAGTTCTGCCTTATTGGAGGTTGATGAGACAAGCAGACTTTGATACTCATTCAAAGTAGGATTCATATCATACGCCGGAGAAAGTGTCCATCCTTTTGCAGTCAAAAGAAAACCATGATTACGGAAATGGTCATCGGTATTACCAATGCAGATATTGAATGCAACTCTGCGATACAGTTCTTGCAGATTATCCTCTACGTTGGTACAATTCTGAAGTATGAAATCGACAATATCCAGATAGCCATGACCGGTATTAGCATTGTCACCATCATTCAAGCCCAATAGAGTCATGGCTGAAGCAAAATGTATGCGCTTACCGTCTTCCCTTCTATCAAATCGTCGGGAAAGCAAAGTATGGTATTTGTCGCTAGTGGAGATTACTCTTGTTTCTGCAGCATTAACACCAGCCTTCTTTGCCAACAGATGTGAGAAATGTTCCCAAAGACCTATATCATAATCATCCTTACGGGACGGAAACTTTGCTATATACAAAATATTGTTCTCGTCAATTATCCCTGCCTTTGGACGTGCTCCGCCAAGAGATGATCCAGGTTGTACTAGTTGAGCAATCCAACGCATTTCAGGCAACCTGTTCTCATCTTCACTTTTCTCTATTTCGGAACTAGCTGCAATCAACTCACGAATATCTGTCAGTGGTGGTATGCGCAGGACTTCGCTTGCATTGATATAATCTCCATCTATAGACTCCTTAAATCGAAAAGCCCCCATGCGAGAAAAGTCCTCAATTCCGATAAGATAGTCGAATGAAGAAAGCCGACGCACCGGACGATTCTCTTCCTTTGCTAGAATCTGTTCTCGACGATTTATCAATGTACGCCCCCATCTGTCTGGAAGGGCATCAGAAAAACATCCGAAAATATCCTTGCCTGGAGTCGTGTATTGCTGACCGGGATAGTTGTTCAAGTCATCACTAAGAAACAGACTACCATAATCCTTTAACCACTCATTACTATAACAAAATCCATAGCTGTCAGAGCCTCGAAGTGATTCGTAACTTAACTCTCCAACGAGCCTTGGTTCTTTCAACCAATCGAAATCGGCAAATACATAAAGTTTCTTCATCGCTTATTCTTTTTTGGATGCTCTTTCTCGTTTCTTAAGACTCAAATCCTGCAAGGCCTTTCCCATTGCATCTTCTTTTGCAAGCAGCAGAATATCATCATCCAGCTGAAGTGCATAAAGCACCCTTAGATAAATACCAATTGCCACAGTCGGTGTGCCTTTCTCTATACGTGAAACCGTCAGAGGCGAACAGGTGGCACGTTCAGCTACCTGAGCGACACTGAGATTCCTGCGAAGTCTGGCCAGTTTGATCTGCTCACCAACTATCTGCATCTTCTGCTCTAATTTTCTTGGCAACTTGGTACCCATTGTACTTTTTGTCATAGCTCAACATATCATATAATATGCAAATATAGCAGTTTTACTTTATTTTATGATGTGTTACAGAGATAAATTTTTGAATTTTTTCCTGTTGAAATCTGCTTTGGTCATATTATTGGGCATTGGAGATATTAAATGCTATTATATTATTCATAAGGCTGATATTTTACAGATAACAAACAATATATTGTTTCTTACTAGAAAGCGAAACTCATTATGATTGTACAACTTTTATCCTGATATTTATGTATAGACAACACCAATCAGCAAAATACTACAATAAATGTATATACACTTTTTGTTGCAACGATTTATGTAATTACATTTATTGGATAATAAGGCTGGTGAAATCTCATTCCAGGACCCGATTTACGCCTATTGGTTGAAGACTGAGTACTTTATGAGACTATGAATAAGTGTAACCGTACTTGGATTGCCTTCGCCAATAAGAAAAAATACCTTAGGTGGAAAAGCCAAACAAATTTGCCCCCTTTGGCCAAACAAAATCTGCCCACCTTATTTATCCTATGATTGCCCCTTTAAAAGTCCTGGTGATAGGGGTCAATTTTATTTTACCCTTTTAATTTTATCTGTTTTTCTTAGACCTTAGCTTACGCATACTTTCACCATACAGCTCTATGGTATGAGCCGTGTGGATGATACGGTCAAGGATAGCATCGGCTATAGTCGGATCACCAATCATGTCATACCAGTTGGATGACGGGTATTGGGAGGTTATGATGATGGATTTCCGTTCATGCCTGTCTTCAATAATTTCAAGTAGTATGGGACGTTCTTTGGCATCAAGCGGCACGAGGAACAGGTCATCGAGGATGAGCAACTGACAGCGTTCAATCTTCTTGAGTTCCGCTTCAAGTACCCCTTTGATTTTTGCCACTTTCAGTGCGCCAAGCAGTTTCGGTGCATTGGCATAGAGAGTCCGGAATCCTCTTTTACATGCTTCGTGACCAAGGGCGCACGCCAGATAGCTTTTCCCCGTACCGGAAGAACCGGTAATGAAAAGATTCTGCCCTTTATGCACAAAGTCAAGGGTAGCGAGGCGTTCCATCTGATTGCGGTCCAGTCCCCGGTTTACGGCATAGTCAATCTGTTCAATATAGGCCTTGTAACGGAATGAGGCATTCCTGGTGAGCCTTACTATTGCAGCCTGGGCACGATAGTCCCATTCGCGCGCAAGTAGCATGGAAAGGAACGTGTCCGCGGTCATGGACTGTGGTGTGGTGCCGGCAAGACTTTCCCTGAAAGCCTCTGCCATACCGTATAATTTCATGCGGTTCATTAAATCCAGTGATATGGTATTCTGATCCTGTTGTCCCGTAATGGGAGCAGTCTTGTTGTTTATTTCCATAAAATAGAGTTTTATTGTTCTTGTTTGTCTTTTTTGTAATATTCACGTCCACGTATGTTTTTGTGAACCAACGGAGCCGGGGAAGTCACACCGGGTTGTATTCTTCCGTCTTCATCGGGAAGGAAATCCACATCTTCTCCCAGTTCAAGCACCCCGCGTATGGCCTGATATCCGTATTGCAACTTCTGGTCTGCGCAGGCGCAAGCCGCGACCAGACGGTCACGGCCATATTTTTTCTCCAAAGCCAGTATGCCCCGGCAGGATCTGAACGCTTTGGGAGGATATTGCATGACGCGTTCCACTTCCCGAAGATAATTCAACACGATATTGTCCATTTCCGAGGCACGCCGGAAAAGTTCCTCCAGATCCTTATCATAAGGACCATAGTGTCCCGGCAGGTTGTGTTCCTTTTTCCATGAATAAGTATAGGGGATATCACAGCGGTCGTGGGTGGCAATAAGATTCATGCTGCAGTAGATTTCTACCGTATCAGCATTGTAGAGAATGGTCACACGTTTTCCTACATATTCCTTTGGAACGCTGTAATGATGCTTGAACAGTGAAACGTACGAATTTCTGCCTACAGTCATAATTTTTCTTTCCTTCAAGACATAACGTTTGGACGGAAGAGGACGGAGATAGTCTTTCTCGCCGTGCAGAAACATTTCCTTGCGTGACATTTCCCGTCCGGCCATCACCTTTTCGTTGAATGCAAGTAAGGAAATACGGATGGCTGTATTGAGCTCATCCAGACTTGTAAATGTCATTCCTTCTATGTCCGGGTAAACGGAACGGTAGAGGAGTTTCACGGCATTTTCAACCAGGGCCTTATCCTTGGGATGACGTACACGGGCCGGATAGACCACACAGCCGTAATATTCCGCAAAGGCGGCAAAATCTTCATTGATGACAGGCTCGTTACGGTCGCTTCTCGTTACAGCGGCTCTCAGATTATCAGGGACAATGGCCGCCGGAACACCTTCAAAATAACGCATGGCGTTCTCGCATCCCCTTATCAGGTCTTCCTTGCGTTGCGACCATACGGCTTCGCAGTAGGTATAATGACTGAACGGAAGGACGGCAACGAATATTTCGGCTTTCTTTGTCTCGCCCGTCATCTCATCAACAACCTCAAGTCTGTCGCCGGCAAAATCAATATACATCTGATCACCTGCATAGTGCTCGACGTGACCGACAACCTTGATGTGAAACCTGTATTCGCGGACAATCCGTTTGAAGGAAGACAGCTGATAGCCCTCAGGATATTCGGCATGATATTCCTTGAACAATTTTCTGATACTTGTTCCTTTGCGTGTCAGACGGGATACATACCCGGGAAGCAAGGCTTCCAGTTCAATCTTTCTGGCAGAAGGTTCCCGATGACGGGACTCCGGACAACCGAAGATCTCATGCAACTGTTCATCGGAAAGAGAAAGAAGCTGTTCAATACTTTTCCCGCTTGAAAGAAACAGACGGACATACTTGCGGACCGTGTTACGGGAAGTACAAAACAGGGATGCCGTTTCCTTAATTCCCATTCCGGACGCATAACATCTTAAAATGTTTTTAACTCTTTTATCCATTTGTATAGATTTTATTAATACCCCGTTACACCAGGACTCGGGGGCTTAAATCTACACAAAAAAATCTCCGGCAATATGCGTGCTAAGTGGTCAATGTTATTTGGACCAGAAGGGTCAATCATATTGTGGCCAAAAGGGGCAATTCTTTTTGGCCAAAGGGGGCAAATTTGTTTGGCTTTTCCACCTTAGGCTTTATTTCTTGAATAAAACTTAATGTTGTATTACTCCATTCTTACCATCCCTGCCAACTGTACGAAATAATCATTTGACCAGATGTCAAGTTCTTTTGGATTGCGCACGAAAGGCAACACATCTTCTTTCACTTGTTTTATATCAGCTGTAGAGAGACGCTCAATGAGTTTCTCTTTGAATAACTCTAGAGTAATATCCTCATTGTTGAATTGCTTGCAACGCTCTGCCAAATGAGTAAAATCCAACGGAATATTATGCCGTACATACCATTCAAAGTCGTACCAATCACGACCTTTTACTCTGTTCTTCCACGCACGATATACTAAGGCGTGCATCTTGCCTGCAAACAAGTCGGGAAGTGTAAAACAACGGGTCATAAATGAATATGGCTGAAGCAATAGCTTCTGTTCCGTCTTGAAGTTCAACGGTGGGCAAGTATCTACTTCTATCTTTATCTTTATAGATTTCTCTGTTTGGAAAGTCACATCATACACATCGGTATTATCTTTAAGAAATGCCGATTCGACCTTTCCGAAATTCCTCTTGTCTTTTTTCATTATTTCAACCTCACGGCCTACCATTGTAAAAGCATCAACGATAGCAGGAAAGTATTTCGTAAAATCGAACTTATCATCTTGCGTAAGCAATGAAAAATCCATATCCTCACTGAAACGCTGTAAGCCATGAAAGATTCTCAAGCAAGTTCCACCATAGAAAGCCGCCGACTCAAAAAAGCCTCCGGCATACAAGCCAGCAAGTATCACTTGTTGGTTCACTTCAAATATAGCGTTTCTCTTCTGTTGCTCTGTTGTTAAATCATAACGGGAGAGCATATTGTCGAATATTTCATTTTTCATCGTCTTAAGAATTTTAAAAGTGTCGAAATTGAATCGGCCTTTTTGCCAACTTTTATGTAGTCTTCGAATATGGTTTTATCCATCTTATTGAACTCATCCATATCCATACGAATATCCTGTTCAAGATATGTTTCCACATCTTTCATATAGCGAAGATTGACCTGCGAGGAATTGGCAATCAAATCACACAAAGCCTTTTCCGGTGATGCAATAAGAAAAGCATAATTATCCTTATACATACTTCTTACTCCTATTGGAAATGCCATTTTTGAGATATGTTTGTAGTCATAGCAGCCGACCGGAGTTTGAAAGCTACGCGAATGCTTTACCGTCATTGATTGATGAACATATACAGCCTCGGGGATAAGTCCATAATATCGTAGTGCAGTAGACATTGAAATATACGAAGGTGTATAGAGATGGTTGGCTATCAACTCACTCGATAGGGTCTTTCCTGAATGTTTGGGGTTAGCCACATAAAGTCCCCGCTTCAGTCTGATGATAAATCCTTGCTTCTCAAGCCAGGTCACTTTTTTATTCGCAGACTTAAGTTCCGGGTATAACGATTCGATGATTGAAGTCGTTACAGGAATAGTTCCTATTTCAGTTAATTGTCTATCCATACTGCAAATATAGCAATAATTTGAACAGAAAAAGAAATAATACTTCCTTTTCTATTCAGAATATTACTACTTAAACAATCTTAAGAAATAGCGACCGCTGCCACATAAGGCTGTTGTTTGTGACAATCACCGAAACACTGACCACACAGCAATTGAACAGTCTCAAAGCTCTTATTGCCTGCGAAAAGGCCATCAGTTCGACTGAAGTGATGCATCGCTATCAAATCTCTTCAACGACCTCAATATCCCGTTCAAAGGCTGCCCTTATCAAGAATGATATATTGGATAATAAGGCTGCTGAAATCTCGTTCCAGGACCCGATTTATGCCTATTGGTTGAAGACGGAGTACTTCGCAAAATAATCATAATGTGGCTCTCGGTTTCAGGGCTATTTTTGTACCTTTTCTCATCAAAAAACGCCATTTTTCACAAGTTTTTGTACCGCACATTTTGATATTCAAGAAATTACACTTACTTTTACTTTCCAAAATGGAGGTACAA